>ERZ773229.639-NODE-639-length-29097-cov-3.781420_pt1 | contig 29097 bp, 23 predicted proteins | sample MGYA00580992_ERZ773229 | MGnify/ENA primary metagenome ERZ773229 (study PRJEB29015, sample SAMEA2737795) | human gut metagenome | biome: human gut; feature: human-associated habitat; material: faeces | place: China | collected 2012 ... | reverse complement strand
AGAATGATTCTTGATATTGTCTCCCTCGATGCAGATAATGTTGCAGCGCATCGCCATCTCACCCGGCTGCAAGTCCACACCGATACTCGCCGCCTCCAATGGACCGCGGCCTTCGTACACCTTCGGCAGGTTATAGCCCAGAACGGACATATTCGCCACCTCACTGCCGGGATGAAATCCCTCGGCCACCGTCACCAGCCTTCCCACACGTCCCATGCGTGCCAGCTTGTCCATATAGGGAGTTGTAGCCGCCTGCAGCAAGGTTTTGCCTCCCAGAGCCTTCACGGGCCAGTCGGCCATACCATCACCCAATATAATGATGTGTTTCATCTTTCTATATTACGATTTGGATTAAACGTTTGCAATGCTCATAATATCCGCAAATACCCCCGCAGCCGTTACACCCGCACCGGCTCCGTAGCCTTGTATCATCATCGGATATTCCTTATAACGTGCCGTGGTCAGCAGGATGATGTTATTGCTGCCTTCCAGCCCGTAGAACGGATGGTTGGCGCCGACTTCCTGCAAACCGACAGATGCTTTGCCATTTTCCAGTTTGGCTACGAAACGCCAATGCTTGTTCTCGGCTTCCAACACCTTGCGGCGGGCTTCGAAATCGGCATCGAGGCTCGGCACTTTCTTCCAGAAGTCATCCAGGGAGCCTTCAAAGAAGTCATCGGGCACAAAGAGGTTCTTCTCAACATCGCTCTGTTCCAAACAGTAACCGGCCTCGCGTGCCAGAATCACCAGTTTGCGGATAACATCCTTTCCGCTGAGGTCGATACGCGGATCGGGCTCGGAGTAACGTTCCTCCTGCGCCATCTTAATGGTCTTGCTGAAAGGAATGTCGGCACTGATTTTATTGAAGATATAGTTCAACGTACCGCTCAGCACGGCTTCAATCTTCAATATCTTATCACCGCTATGGATAAGGTCGTTAATGGTATTGATGATGGGGAGTCCGGCGCCTACATTGGTTTCAAACAAGTACTTCACACCGCGTTGGCGGGCAATCTGTTTCAGTTCACGGTAGTTCTCGTATTCGGAAGAAGCAGCAATCTTGTTAGCAGCCACTACCGAAACATTGTGCAGCAGCAAGTCCTTGTAAAGGGAAGCCACGCCTGCACTTGCCGTACAGTCCACAAAGACAGAGTTAAAGATGTTCATACCGATAATCTCATTACGCAGCGTTTCCAGAGAGCTGTCCTTTCCCTTCTCCTGCAGTTCTTCACGAAAACGTCCCAAATCGAAACCTTCGCGGCTGAACATGGCTTTGTTTGCATCGGCAATGCCCACTACATTCAGCTGCAGGCCGTTCTCCTGCATCAGCTTCTGGCGCTGGCTGTGGATTTGCTCTATCAAGCTGCCGCCTACGGTTCCTATGCCGCAGATAAAAAGATTCAGTACCTGATATTCCGACAAGAAGAAAGAATCATGGATGACATTCAGCGATTTGCGCAATGATTTGCTGTCCACTACAAACGAGATGTTGGTTTCCGAAGCACCCTGCGCACAAGCAATCACATTGATACCGTTACGCCCCAACGTACCGAACAGCTTTCCGGCAATACCCGGTGTATGCTTCATGTTCTCGCCTACGATGGCCACGGTAGCCAGGTTCTTTTCTGCCTGAATAGGAGAAATCTCTCCCATCTCTATCTCTTTGGCAAACTCCTCGTTCAGCACCTCGCAAGCCAGGTCGGCATCCGCATTGCGCACACCGATAGACGTTGAATTCTCCGAAGAAGCCTGGGACACAAGGAATACACTGATGCCATTTTTTGCCAGCGCCTTGAAGATACGGTAGTTCACACCGATGACACCTACCATACCAAGGCCTTGCACTGTAATCAGGCTCGTATCATTGATGGATGAAATACCCTTGATGGCCTTGCTTTGCGGGTCGGAAACCTCTCGCTTGATGACAGTTCCCACACCCTCCGGATTGAAGGTATTCTTCACCAGAATGGGGATATTCTTGTGGCAAACCGGATAGATTGTAGGCGGATAGACCACTTTCGCACCGAAGTTACAAAGCTCCGTAGCTTCCACATAGCTCAATTCATTGATAGTGTATGCCCTGGAAATCACACGCGGGTCAGCTGTCATGAATCCGTCTACATCCGTCCAGATTTCCAGACTGTCGGCATCCAGTGCAGCAGCAATGATTGCCGCCGTATAGTCAGAGCCACCTCTACCCAGGTTCGTTACCTCTCCCGTCATTTTGTCTGTGGAGATAAAACCCGGAACCAATACGCGTTTGGGCAGGCTGCTGAATGTCTCGCGCACCAACGAATTTGTCAGCTCCGTATCCAGCACATGCTTGGAATGCTTCTTTTCCGTCTTGATAAACTTGCGTGAGTCAAACCACTCCGCTCCCGTCAACTGGGCAACGATGATAGATGAAAGACGTTCGCCATAGCTCACAATCGTATCGGACGTCTTCTGCGAAAGGTCCTTTATCAGATAAATGCCCTGAAAGATGTCCTTCAGCTCGTTGAGCAGCTCACCAATCTGGCGTTGCAAGGCAACCTGCACCTCGCCTGCCGGAATCACTTCCTTAATCATTTCCACATGACGGTAGACAATCTCCCGGAACTCATTCTCGTAAGAAGCATCACCGGCTGCCGCCATTCTAGAGGTGTTTATCAACTTGTCCGTGATGCCGCCCAATGCGGACACCACCACGATAACCGGTTCATCGACTGCTTCTACAATTCTCTTGACGCTCAAAATACTGTTCACGGAACCTACGGACGTTCCGCCGAATTTCATTACTTTCATTTCTCTTTATATTGTTGAGATGGTTGATACAATGTGTCGGAAACAAGCTGCTACGGCTTGCATTGACTTTAATTAAATGGAAAAACTGCTTGAAAATGGTGTAACACGTAGAAACACAAAATACTATCCCTAACCCCTAAGGGTCATGGTCCACATGGATGTGACTGTATGTTGATAGTACTTGTTCATAGTCTCTTGTTTCTATCATTTATGATAAGTGTTGCAAAAGTAACAATAAAAACATTCAATCTATCACTTTTTGCGACTTTTTTGCGATAAAAATACAGAAAGCCTCTAAAAAGGCAAGAAATATGCACAACTTACGGCTTACACTTTCACACTTTCCATACCTTTTTTCTGTATATCCGTTTATTCTTTTCTAACATTTTGCTATCACTCTCAATATATATCATTATATTTGCATGGAAAACATGAAAGAAAAGTGCGCATGAACCCAGAAAATACTTCCGTTTTGCTAATATACACCGGTGGAACTATCGGAATGATAGAGAATGCAGAAACCGGCGCCCTGGAAAGCTTCAACTTCGAGCAGTTGCAGAAACATGTTCCCGAACTTCAGAGATTTGCGTTCCGTATCGACACTTATCAATTCGACCCGCCCATGGATTCCTCGGACATGGACCCCGATGCCTGGCGCAAACTGGTACGCATCATCAGCAACAACTACAACCAATATACAGGCTTCGTCATCCTGCATGGCACAGACACCATGGCCTACACAGCTTCTGCACTCAGCTTCATGCTTGAAGGGCTGAACAAGCCCGTCATCCTAACCGGCTCGCAACTGCCCATTGGCGTGCTCCGCACAGACGGCAAGGAAAACCTGCTGACCAGCATCGAAATAGCCACCGACCGCCACTCCAACGGACAGCCCATCGTACCCGAAGTCTGCATCTTCTTCGAAAACCACCTGATGCGCGGCAACCGTACCACCAAAATGAACGCGGAGAACTTCAATGCTTTCCGTTCCTTCAATTATCCGGTACTCGCTTCCGCCGGTATACATATTAAATATAATAATGTGCAAATTCATACGCACGGCACTCCCCACGAACTGGAGCCTCATTATCTGCTTGATACCAACATCGCCATACTGAAGCTTTTTCCAGGTATTCAGGAAAATGTCGTGGCAGCCATACTTGCCACTAAAGGACTGAAGGCCGTAGTCCTCGAAACCTACGGTTCCGGCAACGCTCCCCGAAAGGAATGGTTTCTACGCCACCTGCATGATGCCTGCGAACAAGGCATCATCATTGTCAACGTCACCCAATGCAGTGCCGGCACTGTTGAAATGGAGCGCTATGAAACCGGTTACCAACTGATGCAGGCAGGAGTTGTCTGCGGATATGACAGCACAACGGAATCTGCCGTAACCAAGCTGATGTTCCTTCTGGGGCACGATTATCCACCTGCCGAAATACGCGAACTGATGGGACGACCGCTGGCAGGGGAAATTACCGTGTGAAGCACAACTATCACTGCACCGGGGTCAATTCTCCCGTCACAGAATCTATTATGAAACCGCTGACATTGATATCATTCGGTATCAGCGGATGATTGATAATAGCTTCCACCGTACCCTTTACCGATTTCTCCGTATCTTCGAATCCATACAGCCAAGACTCGAAATCCACTCCGCAGAAACGAATCATATCAATCGTCTCCTGCTTGATGCCCCGGGCCTTCATATGCTCTATCATCTGGGCGCTGCTCATGTGGCACGCACCGCAATCGGAGTGGGCAATAACCATCACTTCCGTCACGCCCAACTCGTAAATGGCCACCATCAGGCTACGAATGACACTACCGAACGGATGTGAAATGATTCCACCCGCATTCTTTATCATCTTCACATCGCCGTTCTTGATGCCCAAGGCTGCCGGCAGTAAAGCGGTCAAACGGGTATCCATACAAGAGAGGATGGCAATCTTCTTATCCGGGTATTTATTCGTGATGTATTTCTCATACCCCTTCTCGGCTACAAAACGCTTGTTGTATGCAAGAATATCTTCTATCATGGCTTTTATAACATGTTATTGTTTTCTACTCACAAAAATAAAAAAACTCTATGGGAGTCTGCAAGCCCTGCATCGAAAAATTGTACCTTTGGGCAATCATTTTAGAAGAGAATGCACAACTATGGCTAAAGAGAAGACGGTTTATGTATGCAGCAACTGCGGACAAGACTCTCCCAAATGGGTAGGCAAGTGTCCGTCGTGCGGAATGTGGAACACGTATGTGGAAGAGGTGGTACGGAAAGAAGTGGTGAACAAACGTCCCGTATCGGGTATAGAGACCGCCAAAGCCAAACCCGTAACCCTCCATGAAATTGTAGCCGATGACGAACCGCGCATCGATCTCCATGATGCCGAACTGAACCGGGTACTGGGTGGCGGTCTGGTACAAGGTTCTCTTGTATTAATTGGCGGCGAACCGGGTATCGGGAAATCCACCCTGGTGCTACAAACCGTACTCCGTATACCGGAGAAACGTATCCTCTACGTCTCCGGCGAAGAAAGTACCCGTCAGTTGAAACTGCGTGCCGACCGTTTGACAAGTGCTTCCAGTGATTGCCTCATCGTGTGCGAAACTTCCCTGGAACAGATTTACGTCCATATCAAGAACATCCGCCCGGACATCGTCATCATCGACTCCATACAGACGATTTCTACCGAAACCCTTGAATCGTCGCCGGGGAGTATTGCCCAGGTACGGGAATGTTCCGCCTCCATCCTGCGCTTTGCCAAGGAAACGCATACGGCGGTCATCCTTATCGGGCATATCAATAAGGAAGGAAGCATAGCCGGCCCCAAGGTACTGGAACATATCGTGGATACCGTACTCCAGTTCGAGGGCGACCAGCACTACATGTACCGCATCCTGCGCAGCATCAAGAACCGCTTCGGAAGCACTGCCGAACTGGGTATTTACGAAATGCGGCAAGATGGATTACGGCAGGTGAGCAACCCATCCGAACTGCTGCTGAGCCAAGACCATGAAGGTATGAGCGGCATAGCCATCGCCTCCGCGATAGAAGGCATCAGACCGTTCCCCATCGAGACGCAGGCATTGGTCAGCAGTGCCGTATATGGTAACCCACAACGCTCTGCCACAGGGTTCGACATCCGCCGCATGAATATGCTGCTGGCCGTATTGGAAAAACGTGTAGGCTTCAAACTGGCACAGAAAGATGTATTTCTCAATATTGCCGGCGGATTGAAAGTGAACGACCCGGCAATAGACCTTGCCGTCATCAGCGCCATCCTCTCCAGCAACATGGACACGGCCATAGAGCCAGAGGTGTGCATGGCAGGAGAAATAGGTCTGTCGGGAGAGATACGCCCGGTAAACCGCATTGAGCAGCGCATCGGAGAAGCAGAGAAACTTGGCTTCAAGCGTTTTATACTTCCCAAGTATAATATGCAGGGACTCAATACCCAAAAGATAAAAATAGAATTAATACCGGTACGGAAGGTAGAAGAGGCATTCCGTGCCTTATTCGGATAATCGTTATGATACAAGAATACCAACTACGCGTATTGCCCGAAGTAGCGGCAAACGAGCAACGCCTGAAAGAGTACTTAATACACGAAAAAGGACTGAATGCACGGGAGATAACCGCAGCGCGTATCTTGAAGCGCAGTATCGATGCCCGCCAACGGACAATCTATATCAACCTCAACGTACGGGCATATCTGAACGAAATGCCGAAAGAGGACGAATATCAACATACCTTATATAATAATGTAGAAGGAAAGCCCCAAGTAGTAGTGGTAGGCGCCGGTCCCGGAGGACTCTTCGCCGCCCTGCGACTGATAGAGCTCGGTCTGCGCCCCGTCATTGTGGAGCGTGGAAAGGACGTACGGGAACGCAAGAAAGACTTGGCGCAAATCAGCCGCCAGCAACTCGTCAACCCGGAGTCCAATTACAGCTTCGGAGAGGGAGGTGCCGGAGCCTACTCGGATGGCAAGCTGTACACACGCAGCAAAAAGCGCGGCAATGTAGACAAGATTCTGAATGTCTTCTGTCAACATGGAGCCTCCACTTCCATACTGGTAGATGCACATCCGCACATAGGTACGGACAAACTGCCGCGTGTTATTGAAAACATGCGGAACACTATCATCCAGTGCGGTGGCGAAGTCCACTTTGAAACACGCATGGACGCCCTACTCATAGAGAAGGATGAAATCAAAGGCATTGAAACAAATACCGGCAAGACTTTCCTTGGCCCGGTGATACTTGCCACCGGTCACTCTGCCCGGGACGTATACCGCTGGCTTGCCGCCAACAATGTAGAGATTGAAGCTAAAGGCATTGCCGTAGGCGTACGACTGGAACACCCCGCCACCTTGATAGACCAAATACAATATCACAACCGGAACGGACGGGGAAAATATCTGCCTGCCGCCGAATATAGCTTTGTAAACCAGGTGGACGGACGAGGAGTATATAGCTTTTGCATGTGTCCCGGCGGCTTCGTTGTGCCCGCCGCCAGCGGTCCCGAGCAGATTGTAGTCAACGGGATGAGTCCCAGCAACCGCGGTTCCCGTTGGAGCAATTCGGGAATGGTGGTAGAGCTACGCCCGGAAGACTTGGAGCAATTTACTATTGACAATTTACAATTTACAATTGCTATGCAGCACGACAGCGCAGCCAATTGTCAATTGTCAACTGCCAATTCTCCATTGAGTATGATGCATTTTCAAGAGTATCTAGAGTACCTCTGCTGGCAACAAGGCAATATGAAGCAGACAGCACCGGCACAGAGAATGGTGGACTTCACCAAGAAGAAACTAAGCTACGACCTGCCGGAAACCTCATACGCACCAGGCTTGGTATCCTCACCTCTCCACTTCTGGATGCCCTCTTTCATTGCAGAACGCCTGAGCAAAGGTTTCCAGCTATTCGGGAAATACAGCCGGGGGTTATTGACGAACGAGGCGACAATGATTGGAGTGGAAACCCGCACATCGGCACCGGTACGCATAACAAGAGACAAGGAAACACTGCAACATGTACGTATAAAAGGATTGTTCCCTTGCGGAGAAGGCGCCGGATATGCCGGAGGCATCGTTTCTGCCGGGATTGACGGCGAACGGTGTGCAGAAGCTGCAAAGGCATTCCTTGGTTAAGCTGCAATATTGACATTTAAATTTTGAAATCTCACTTTTTCTCGTTTAATTTGTAAACTATTATCACACGCATGTTGTTATATTGTATTTATAGATAAATATTTATATGAGATTCATCATAAACATTGTATGCTTTCTATTCCTTTTACCCCTCATTGCCACGGCGCAAACTTATAAATACATAGGAGTAGAAAACGGATTGAGTAACCGCAGAATCTTCGACATTCAAAAGGATTCGATAGGTTACATGTGGTTCCTCACCAACGAAGGCATAGACCGGTACAATGGAAAAGACATCAAACATTATAAATTAATAGGAGAAAACAAAGAATCGAGTTCCCCCATCCATCTCGGCTGGTTGTATTTTGAAGAGAAGGGGAAGTTATGGGTCATAGGTAAAGCCGGCCGCATTTTTCAATACAACCAAGAACACGATGTGTTCAATAAAGTATATAAACTGCCCAAGACACCGGTCAATATCAGCTACGGCTATATGGACCACAATCATAGGATTTGGCTGTGCAGCAGATACAGTATCGCTCTTTACGACACACAAACCGGAGAGACCCATCAAATGCCCAATGAACTGAAAAGTAGCATTACAAGTATCGAACAAGTGGACAACGACCACTTCTTCATGGCCACCAACAAGGGAGTGCGATACGTCAAACTCGAAAACGAAGCATTGCAGATTGTCCCTCTTGAACCTCTTGACAAAATCCAGGCACAAATCAGTGCACTCCATTTCCATCAAGAATCACAAAGACTTTTCATCGGTACTTTTGAAAAAGGAGTTTTTGCCTACGACATACGGCAACAACGGATTATACACTCCAATACGGATTTGAGCGATGTAAACATTGCCCGAATCAGACCTCTGAACCGGACAGAGCTATTGATAGCGACAGAAGGTATGGGCATACACAAAATCAATGTGAACTCGTGCATCTCGGAACCGTACATCACCTCCAGCTACAAAAGTTACAATGAGATGAACAGCAATAACATCAATGACATTTATATTGATGAAGAAAAGCGGATATGGATAGCCAACTACCCGGAAGGGATTACCATTATAGACAACCGGTACAAAAACTATAACTGGATAAAGCATTCCATCGGAAACAGACAATCGCTGGTCAACGATCAGGTACACTCTGTCATTGAAGACAGTGACGGAGACCTATGGTTCGGAACAAGCAACGGAATCAGCCTTTATCAATCGAAAACCGGGCAGTGGCACTCATTCCTAAGTTCCTTCGACCATCAACTGAAAGACAAGAACCACATATTCATTACGCTATGCGAGGTATCACCCGGCATTATTTGGGCAGGAGGATATACTTCGGGAGTATACAAAATAAATAAAAGGACACTCTCGGTAGAATATTTCTCCCCTTACCTGCTCAGTCCGGATAACATACGTCCTGACAAGTATATCCGAGACATTGTTAAAGACTCCAAAGGATATATCTGGTCCGGAGGATTCTATAATCTGAAATGCTTCGATTTGTCTCTGAATTCTGTCCGTCTGTATCCCGGAATAAATTCCGTCACCGCCATTACAGAAAAGGACGACGGACACATGTGGATTGGGACAAGTGCCGGACTGTATCTGCTGGACAAAGAGTCGGGTAGATTCCAATATGTCGCCTTGCAGGAAGAGACGACCTACATCAACACACTTTACCAAGCGGAAGACCTCTCTCTATATATAGGAACAAACGGCTCCGGAGTGGTTGTCTACAACGCAAAGGACAATACGTTCAAGCATTATCACAAGGACAATTGTGCCTTGATTTCAAACAACATCTACACCATACTCCCCGAGTCGGACGGGCATATCCTGATGAGTACCGAAAACGGAATCAGCTGTTTCCACCCTACGGAGAAGACATTCCACAACTGGACCAAAGAGCAAGGGCTGATGTCCTCCTGCTTCAGTGCCTCTTCCGGAACGTTACGCAAGAACAAGGGTTTTGTCTTTGGCAGCACAGACGGAGCCATCGAATTCCCCGAAGGGACAAAGTTGCCGGACTATGTCTACTCTCCTATGATACTCAGCGATTTTCAGATACTCTATCAGACTGTCGTTCCCGGCAGTACGAATTCCCCCTTGAAGGAAAATATCAACCAGACAGACCGGTTAAAGCTGAAATACAACCAGAACACTTTTTCCCTCAGCATTTCATCCATCAATTATGACGCGCCGGACAATGTCACTTTCTACTGGAAGCTGGAAGGCTTTTACGATGACTGGAACCGCCTGGGTGAAGAAGGGCATCTCCGCTTCACCAACCTTGCCTCGGGCGATTACAAACTTTACATACGGGCGGTATCCAAGGAAGAGCCTTATCTTTATTTTGAAGAGCGAAGCATCGACATCAGCATTGCGCGCCCCGTCTGGTTCAGTTTTTGGGCCATAGCCTGCTATGTCCTGCTGACAGTACTGATGTCCGTTGTCGGTTTCCGTGTCATGGCACTGAGAAAACAGAAAAAGATATCCGATGAGAAAACCCGTTTCTTTGTCAATACCGCGCATGATATCCGCACGCCATTGACACTGATAAAGGCACCTCTGGAAGAAATGCTTGAAAACAAGACACTGAACGAAGCCGAGACCAACAATATGCACATGGCACTGAGAAATGTCAACTCCCTCCTGCGCATGACTACCAATCTGATAAACTTTGAACGGGCAGAAGTATATTCCCCTCATCTGTACATAGCAGAATATGAACTGAATACTTACATCAAGGAGATATACAACAATTTCCAGACCTATGCCACCATAAAACATATCACTTTCAGATACGAAAGCAATTTCAGCTACATGAATGTATGGTTCGACAAAGAGAAGATGGACTCTATCCTGGAAAATGTCATATCCAATGCTCTGAAGTATACTCCCAAAAATGGCGATATACTCATTTCTGTTTATGACATGAAAAGCTCCTGGAGACTAGAAGTCAAAGATAATGGAATAGGAATTCCCGCCAAAGAACAAAGAAAACTGTTCAAGATGCACTTCCGTGGAACAAATGCCATCAACTCCAAAATAACGGGAAGCGGTATCGGTCTGATGCTGGTGCGGAAGCTGGTAAGCCTGCACAATGGAAAAATATACATTGAGAGCACCGAATGCCAAGGCAGTACTGTCAGAATCATCCTTCCCAAAGAGAAAGAACAGTTCAAGAACTTCACTCTGTCCGTTAAGGATAAGAAGACCTTCTATGAACCGGATGTCCCCACCGTTCCTTTGAAACTTGCCGGAGAACTCCGGACTGAAGACAATGACAAACTGCATCGCATCTTGATTGTAGAAGACAATGACGAGCTGCGCAACTACCTCTTTCAGTCCTTCTCCAAGATTTACAATGTACAAGTATGCAACAACGGCAAGGAAGCGCTGACCATTGTAAAACAATTCTGGCCGGAACTGATTCTTTCCGACATCATGATGCCGGAAATGCGAGGCGACGAATTATGCATCGCCATCAAGAACGATATTGAAACATCCCACATCCCGGTAGTACTGCTGACGGCACTGGGAGATGAAAAGAACATTCTCGAAGGACTCCATATCGGTGCGGACGAATATATTGTAAAACCTTTCAGCATAAACATACTGAAAGCCAGCATTGCCAATCTGCTTGCCAACCGCGCATTGCTGCGCAAGAGATATGCGAATTTGGAAATCAATACAGAAGAAGAGCCCTCCACAACTACCACTTGCTCCAACAGTCTCGACTGGAAATTCATGTCGAATGTAAAGAGACATATCGAGGAGAACATGGATAATCCCGATTTCACAGTGGACGTATTGTGCTCGCTCCTGAATATGAGCCGTACCAGTTTCTACAGTAAACTGAAAGCGCTGACCGGCCAGGCACCGGCAGATTTCGTACGGAATATCCGTTTGAAACATGCTGCCGAGCTGTTGAAAGAAGGGAAATATTCCGTGACTGAAGTAGCAGAAAGAACCGGTTTCTGCGATGGGAAATACTTCCGGGAAGTCTTTAAGAAATATTTCAATGTCAGCCCCAGCCAATATGCGAAAGGAGACACTCCCCGTTCCCCAAAAGGAGAGGGAGAATAGTTCTGCATAGGAGAATTTTTCATTTTGCAGCCCCGCACAGACAAACCCTAAAAAATATTTTCTATTTTTGGAATAATCTCATAATCCGCTAAGAATAAAAAGTTTATGCGGTAAGTTCAAGAACGAGGTAATGAGTTGGCAACTGTTCTGATTTCTACATACTTGCGTGATTTGCATTGATGTACAACTCATCTTGGAACAAAGGTACAACTTTTTTATGAACGAGCAAAGGGACGGTGCATTTTTCATTATTGCAAGGTAGTATTTGAATGTGGTCTATCATAAATCTGCGATATATGAGTTTACCGATTCCGTCATTCGCCCCTTTCCTTTGCTCGTCTGCGAAGGTAGTACATCAGCCCTTGAAAGTTGAAAGGTCATGCGGCAAGCCGTTTCGGTCGGAATCTTCCTCCTATGGAGAGTATTCAGCCCGAAAACCTTTCCCCTTTCAATGTCTGTACTCAGAAATGCAGACGGCAACGGAAATGAACGACTGACGAAAATGTAGAAGAAGATAAACAGACAGCATACAAACGGGTTCTTACATTGATAACCCATTTGTATGCTGTTCTTGCTTCTATCCATAGGGGCACTATTATTTTGCATAAGATGAATATTGGGCAAGCGGTAAATTTCACTCCCTCCAAAAATATAGAAGGAATTTATCCGCTGTTATTCATCAGGTGCTTGCCGTTGTACTCCCGTTTCAAAGCCTGCTCAATCTCACTACGCTTGTACAAAACTTTTCCACCGAGGACATAGTAAGGCAATGTGCCATTGCTTCGGTATTCGCTCAATGTCCTTCGGCTGACTTTAAGCATATACGCCACCTCCTTGTCGCATAGATACTCATCATCGTTTTGTAAGGCTGCTCTGTCTTTGGACATACTATCGAGAATTTCCGATAGTTGGTCGATACTCTCGTGAATGGACTGCATCCACGCATCATCTTTGGTTCTCATCTCTTGATACATAGTTCAAATGGTTTTATTGTTATACATTGATTAGATTTCTCGTCCCTTCCATCTGGCTTCTTTTCGTCTGTCCTCCACCTTCGTAATAATGCTCTCCACATCTTCGGGCAGATAGTAGGTACGATTGCCGATTTTGGTGTAGGCTAGTGTCCCGTTATCACGCAAGGTCTGCAATGTACGCTTGCTTATCTTCAATCGCTGACAAACATCCTGATGGTCGAGCCAATTGTTTGTCTTTTTCTTCCCATTCTTGACAACGGGTGAGTTTGATACTCGCAGAATGAACTGCTCAATCTTCGCGGCAAATTCCTCAAATGCCTTTCGCTCAAAAATGATTAAATCCATACGCTTTATTTTAATTTATTACACTTGTTTTCTTTTTTCGCACTGCTAAATAATGAAGAGATTTTCATACTTCAATGGCACTAACAATAGGTGTCATCCCTTGTCATATCGTTTCATCATAGACACGATAATCAGTCATAGAAATAGGCTCTATTCTCATACGCAGTTCCGTTTTCTGAGGGCAAAGAAAGAGATAAGTAATCACACCTCAATCATACGGTGAGCCTGTTGCAGTATGTGGCACAGTTCGTGGCACTTTTAGATGTATATGATGATACATTCATAAGCATACATCACATTGTAATCTGTATTATATAAGAATATACCCAAGCGATTATCCGTCTCGGATCTTGTCCGCTGCATTGTCGTTTGGCAGACCGATGCCTATCCGTCTGACAAACTTCTGCCCCGAACAGCCGAAACAGATAGTCGCTGATTCTATGATAGCAGTATAGCGGATAGACCAACTCCCGACACTTCGGCAGTCCGTCTATCCGCTATCGTATTTAAGACCTTAATTTCTTCAATTAAGCATTTTACCCAAATCCCTTATTACCCGTTCAACTTGGGAAGAATTATGCAATCAGCACCGCTTATAAATCACCCCGAAAAGCAATACAATTCATAATTGCCTACATAGACCTAATTAGTTGTGGTAGAATTGTATGCACATTTTCTTTGCAGCAGATAATCGGTCAAGATTGTGCACAAAGACCATATTGTTGAACATTCAAAAAGTGATAAGTATGAAGAAAAAACAAGTTGAGTTGACGCAAGAACAGTGTCAAGAAATTATCGACCAAATGACTACAAGGTCATTTTACAAGAGTGGTACGGGTAAAGTCCATAATGCAGATGAATTGCAAACAGAGGAATCCGTAGAATCGTCCATTAACGACATTCTGCCAGAGCCTCTACCGTCAGTCGCAAAACAAGCCCAAACGGAAGTAGCGTCTTCCGTTGCAGAGGTGGCTACAGAGATTTCACCTATTGTTAATGCCGAGGATCAACCACCAATCCCCACCATTCAACGCAGGGTAAGCAGCAAGCAACGCAAACTCTCGTTGGAGGAGTACCGCAACACTTTTATGCGACCTTACAAGATTGAAGACCGCAAGCCGGTATTCATTAGTGGTAAGTTGCGTAAGATGCTCGATAAGTTCGCCTGCAAAATTGGTGAGGATAGAATGAGCATGTCGGGGCTATTGGAGAACATCGTCCGTCATCACATTGAACTCTATTCAGAAGATTTCGAGCATTGGAAAGGGATGTAACCTCTTAATCCAATCAGATTAAGGATTATTCCAACGGTATTTCATTTTGAGGCACTCAAAACTGATAGACCTTCGGTTAGTGTGGAAGCGAGGTTATCTTTCGGGATGCCGAAAAATGTCGGACAAGCCGCCATTGCACCCGAAAAACCTCGCTCCACTCCCAAGTGGAGGCAATCCGCTCCCGATGGTCGCAGATTGTGAAAAGCCCAATTGAAGAATCAATAATCAAGTAAAAAGTACAACGATGAATTATAAGAAAACAAACAAATCCAAGCCCAGAGGCAGACCACAGGTAAGTACCCTGAAACGCCTTACAAAGTCGGTAACAGTGAAGTTCTCAAAGCCCGACTATGAGATGCTACGCCGCAGAAGCAAGAATGCCAATCGCACGCTTGCCGAGTACATCCGAGATTCAGCCTTTGATGCCCGAATTGTTGCCAAACATTCGGCTGAGGATGCAGCTGTAATCCGCAACCTTACGGGTATGGCAAACAACCTTAATCAGCTGACGAAGCTGTCGCATCAGACGGGATTCTATCGCACGAAGAATGTCGTAATGGAATTGCTTGCTAAATTGAAAGAGGTATTAAGCGACTACAAAACAACGGAAAGGAGGTGCAGATGATAGGCAAAATCAAGAAGGGAAAATCCTTCGGTGGTTGTATCCGCTATGTGATGGGTAAAGACAATGCCGAAATCATTGCATCGGACGGTGTGTTGCTCGGAACAAACAAGGAGATGATTGATAGTTTCAACTGTCAATGCCTCTTAAATCCGAAAATTAAGCAGCCGTTAGGACACATTGCACTTAGTTTTAAGCCCGAAGATGCACCACGATTAAGCGATGAGTTTATGGCTAAAATCGCATTGGAGTATATGGAACTAATGGGAATTAAGAACACTCAGTTCCTCTTGGTAAGGCATCATAACACCGACAATCCTCATTGTCATTTGGTCTATAATCGCATCAACTACGATGGTAGAGTAATCTCTTCGCAGAACAATTTTAAGCGAAATGAGATTGCCACAAAGAAACTGAAAGATAAATACGGATTGACCTATGCAGAGGATAAGAGCAAGACCAATGTGAAGAAACTCCACGATCCTGAACGGGTGAAGTATGAGATTCACAATGCTGTCAAGGCTGCATTGAAACGAAGTCGGACTTGGTGGGACTTGGGCAATCAACTCCAAAAGCAAGGTATTGGAATGACCTTCAATATTAACCGCAGAACAGGTAAGAATGAGGGATTGAGTTTCACCAAAGATGGCTACACATTCAAGGCTTCCGATGTGAACAGACAGTTCAGTTATTCAAAACTAAACGCACAATTAAGTTGGGATAAGCCGAAGATGCAAACTGAAATAGAGCCTAAACAGCAACCGATAAGACAAGAATCAGAGCTAAATTACAGCGTTACGGATAGCCTTATTGAGAGTAATGGATTAGGCTTATTGACTCCATCGGAAGCTCCACCAGAGGATGAACAACCACCTTCTTGGCAGAGACAAAAGAAGAAGGAGAGGAAGAAAACAAGAGGTTTCAAACTCTAATTAACCCAATGTATAATCAATTAAATTGAAAAAACATGAGCAACAAAAATTTCAACAACAACGACCACGAGTCGTTTATGGAAGGCATCTACGGATGCATGGAAAGAATCGAAGCCGGTATAATTGAATTGCAGAAGACTAAAACAAGTGAGGTTAATCCCATTGTTCGCAGCGAGGATAACACTGCATTAGTACAGGAAATAAAGACTGCCGTTGATAATTGCAACAAGGAACATCTTGAAGAAACGAATGCAAAATTGACAAAGTTCGTCAAAGCAATATTCAATGATTATGCGAGAATCTTCAATCAGATGGAAGTTCTAGTTAAAAAGGAACATCCCGATTTTGAGGGTGTAAAACAACAACTCTCAGAAGCTATAGACAAGATGGATGAAATAAAGGTAAAGCACAATATTAACGAGAAACGACATTCGTTTGCCCTTTACACAAAAGAGTCTTGGATTCTTCTGTCGATGTTTGTTATCCTCTTGGCAACAGGAGCATCGGCCATATACCATTTGTCAAGACCAAATGTTCAGAGGGATGATGATGCTCTCAAATACCGCTACATCAAGATGAAAGGTAATGCATCGGCAGAGCAGATAGCGACATTGGAGGATATCTTTGAACTCAACCGTGATAACCAAAAGATTGAGCAGATGCGTGAAGATGTGGAGACCTACGAAGAGGCTGTCCGCAAACAAGCCGCCCTTGTTGAGCAAGCAAGACTCAAGGAGCAGGCTGCAAAGGAACAAGAATCCAAAGCCAAGTCCATCAAAAACAAGCAGGATAATAGTAAGGTTAAACAAAATAAATCAAAACCCTGATTGTGATATGGCAACAGTAAAGATTAAGTTCCGACCATCAACGGTTGATGGCGGACAAGGCTCAATTTTCTATCAGGTAATCCATAATCGTGTAGCCCGTCAGCAAAAGACGGGCTACCGTCTCTACGGCTATGAGTGGAACAACCACTTGTCGGAAGTGGTATTACCTAAGTTCAATGAGAACAGGAAACGCTATCTATCGGAGATTGGCGACAAAATCCGAATGGATGTAAAGCATTTCCATAAGGTCATCGCTGATTTTGAGCATAGCGGTTGTGATTATACCGCAGATGATGTGATAGCGGAATTTGCATCGGATAACCCTGAAAATTTTCTCTTCCCATTTATGGAGGGAGTCATTGCCAATCTGAAAACGTTGGGTAAGATACGCACATCGGAGACATACGCTACGACCCTTTGCAGTTTCAGACGTTTTCGAGAAGATAGGGATGTGGTATTGGACGATATGGACTCCGATATGATGATGGCATACGAAGCATATTTGCGTAATAATGGAGTAAGCCCCAATAGTTCTTCATTCTATATGCGCAATCTTCGGGCTGTGTATAATCGTGCTGTAGAAAAGGGATTGACCTCACAACGCTTCCCGTTCAAGCACGTCTATACGGGAGTGGATAAGACTGTCAAGCGAGCCGTACCATTGAAAGTTATCAAGAAAATCAAAGAGATGGACTTTTCAATGAATCCGACCTTTGATTTTGCCCGAGATATATTCCTTCTGAGTTTCTATACCCGAGGTATGTCATTCGTGGATATGGCATACCTACGAAAGAAGGATTTGCAGAACGGTGTTCTGTCATACCGCAGACGCAAGACGGGGCAGCAACTGTTCATCAAGTGGGAGAAATGTATGCAGGAGATTGTGAATAAGTACGACACTTCGCAATCCAATTACCTGTTGCCAATCATCAAGCCTTTCGGCGATATAGATGAACGCAAGCAATATATCTATGCAGCTCATAACATCAACCGTTGCCTGAAAATCATCGGTAAGGAGTTAGGATTATCCGTTTCGCTTACCCTGTATGTTGCCCGTCACGCTTGGGCGAGCATTGCCAAGAGCAAGAATGTACCACTGTCGGTTATCAGTGAAGGTATGGGGCACGACTCGGAGGCTACCACACGCATCTACCTTGCATCATTGGACACCGTAGCCATCGACAAGGCGAACAGTATGATATTGAAATCTCTATGAGTGAAGGATTATTGAGCGAATGAAAAAATCTCTTGATAAGAGAAATGATTACCGTTGCAAATTTACGAAGAATAATATAATCGGAATCAAAAAAGGAATTAAAAAAGCAGGTTGATTTTCATTTTGTTTTGCTCCACAAGTCTATTGTTGAGCAAATTCCAATGTGTCAACCTGCTAATAGACTCATTCATAGAATAGACCTACAATATGAATTGCTCTTATCAAGAGAAGTTTACTCTTTAGCTTCTTTATATAGAATTAAAGAACTATAAACCTGATGATTGCCACTCCAATTAAGTAACCCATAAACAATTGGCGACCAACAGTTGAAAGAGCAACGAGAAATTAGAAACGAAACCAGAGAAAAGTATTGCGATGCAATTACCCTCTATGCCGAAACCGGTCTTTCCATAAAACAAATATGTGAGCAGACTGGGGTCGGCTTTTCCGCATTCAGTTCTTACCTCTCTACTAATTACCGCGACCTAATCCTCAAACGACATAATCTTACGGGATTTAAGGATGTCAAACTTCGAGGCAAACGAGGTCAGACCACTGCCGCCCATTACAAATACAAGGATGCCATAACCGCTTGCGACAGTCAGGAGTATATCGAATACAACATCTCTCAAATCGCCCGCATATTCGATGTGGATTGTTCCTCATTGGCAAGCCAATTACGCAGACATTACCCCGATATTGTACCACGCAGGGAACAGAAACGCAGACGAATGGGTATTACCATCAATCTGCAGTATGGAGTACGCAAGTGGAGTAAAGAGGGATACGCTAAGGCAGTGGAGATGTTGCAAACATCTGATATGACCATCGAGGAGGTTGCTAATACTTGCAATGTATCATATACGGGATTGCGTGAACACGTTATCGCCTATTATCCACAAATAACATCAGCGAGGGAAATCAAACGCAACAATGCTACAGGGCAGAAAATACGAGGTGAACGCAATGGCAATTGGGCTATACACGCACCCGAAGAAGGAACTATTGAAAAATATGAGAAAGCCATAGAACTATATCGTACCACATCGAAAGATGTGCAGGAGATAGTCCGTATAGTCGGGGTAAATCTCGGTGGATTCCGCCATCATTTGAGAACTTGGCATCCCGAGTTGATGGTTCTTAGACGGGGCTTTGACGAAGGGGTGGCATTGGAACAAACCAAACGTTATAAGAAATCTTCTGCCGAGAAATATGCCAAGGCAATCGAAAGATTACAAAACACCGACTTGCCAACGGCAAAGGTCGCTACAGAGTTCGGATTGAATCCCGAAACATTCAGGATGTATCTTAGGGAGCATTATCCCGAATTGACGGCAGCCCGTGGAATGACAAAAGCCGTCAATGGTAAAACAGTATCTAAACGCAGTGCTGAGAAATATGCGGAGGCGTTGCATTTGTATGAGACCACTTCGGAGTCGTTGAAATCTATTGCCAAACGGTTGGGACTTACCTATAATAGCGTAGGTGGTTTCATACGCCGTAACTATCCGGAAGCCATCGAAAAGCACAAATCGTTGCTTGTATCCTGTGAACAGATGTTTGCCAAAGGGGTAGAAATGTTGAAATCAGGAAACGCCACTATCCATGCCGTGATGAACGAGTGTGGCTACAACGAACATTTCAGAACATATATAAAAAGCAAGCATCCCGAACTACTTCATCGTAAGACGGAACGCAAGTCGATACAGAGGAAACAGAAGACAGCAGACAAATATACAGCGGCTATCGAATGCATGAAAAACAGCACCGATACGATGAAGGATATTGCAGAACGATTTGGGCTTAACATCCATTCATTCCGTAAATATCTCTATAAGTATACTCCAGAAATTGTAAAGTCAAGAAACAATAAGCTGTAAAAGTCAAAAGAATGGGGTTAATATAGAAAGTGCGGAGCGGAATGGATTGTTGAGCAAATGAAAGGTCTCTTTGGAAGAGAGAACTTATCTCTTTGGAAGAGAAATGATTACCGATACAAAATTACACATTTTTCGGCAAATAGCACCAATTTACACTAAAAAATGTTATGCTCGATTCAGATTTTGTTTAGTGGCAATGTGGATTGTTGAGCAAATTATGTCGAGACTGTTCAAATAACCTACTCGTAATCAATAGCAGTATGTCGCATAAATCACTCTTCCAAAGAGAAGTGACCTATTATTTCGATTTATGCGCATTAAGAAATATTGTATAACGCTGATTCTCTTGCTGTTTGGTGTAGGTGTTGCGCATTCGCAAGAGAGACACACGGAAATCTGTATTGACTTCCGTGTGAACAGTACTGTCATAGATTCCGCCTATTCGGACAATGCCGCCCGTATGCAGGAGATCTTGGAGTTCCTACGAACTATACGCCAAGACAGTACAATCAATATCATTGAAGTATCCTTCTGCGGAGCAGCTTCTCCCGAAGGCAGTTATCAACTCAACCGCAAGTTGGCACAAGGCCGTCTATCGGCACTTGAAAAGTTCATCCGCAGTGAGGTGGACATTCCCGACAGCCTTATTACCCATAATGACACCTATATCCCGTGGGATTATCTCAAATCGCAGATTGAGGATTCGGGACTTATCCGCAAGGATGAAGTAATTGCCATCTTGGAGGAAGAAGCCCGATTGGTGGCCTATCATCACCCGAATACGCATATCGACAACCGTGTCGTAAAATTGAGAGCATTGGACGGTGGTAAGGTATGGCAGCAGATGAACAAACTCTTCTTCGAGCAGATGAGAAATGCTTGTGCGGTATTCGTAACCTACAAGAAAGAGTTGCCACCCGTACAAGTGCCTATAATCGTACCTGATACCATTAAAGTAGAGCCTATAGTTGAAGCCGTTGAAATTGTGCCCGACACAACGGCTATTATAGAAACGGGTATTCCCGAAGTGGAGGAATGGAGCCGCAAACTCCATTTGAAAACCAATGCCATAGGTTTAGGGATGGCTATCGCCAATGTTGCAGCAGAAATAGACTTGGCAAAGCATTGGTCGTTTACGCTTCCTGTCTATTATTCGGCGTGGGACTATTTCAAATCGACTATCAAGTTCCGCACCTTTGCTGTTCAGCCCGAGTTCCGCTATTGGTTGTCGGAAGAGAATGACGGATTCTTCGCAGGAGCACATTTCGGCTTGGCATACTACAATTTTGCTTTTGACGGCGATTACCGTTACCAAGACCATAACCGTGAGACACCTGCCATCGGTGGAGGTGTGAGCATCGGTTATCGTCTGCCCATCAGCAAGAACAACCGTTGGAGAGTGGAGTTTTCTCTCGGAGCAGGTGTATATTCAAATCACTACGACAAATTCCACAATACCCCACGCACAAAAGACGGTCTGATGATAGAGAGCATCAAGAAGACCTACTGGGGTATCGACCAAGCAGCGGTATCGTTCTCCTATTCGTTTGACTTAAAGAAGAAAGGAGGCAAGCAATGAGAAAGATTCTATACCTTATTATATGCCTGCCGATATTGCTTCTTTCGGCTTGTGATGTTCACGAATGGCCTGAGACTCCCGAATTTGTAAAGTGTCATCTTCGCCTCAATTATGAAACAGATATGACCGAATGGGAACATCTCTACGATGGAACATTGGTCATTGAGCAGGGATATGGCGAGACATACGACAATCATCGTGATTATGGTAAGATACGCTACATCGTCCGTACCTATCCCGTATCGGAGAAAATGCGTACCACATCGGACTATACGCAGGAGTTCGTATTCACGAAAGATATATCAGAGGGTTATGACCACGAAGTGACGCTCGACCTTCTACCCGGCAACTACAATGTGATGGTATGGTCGGACTTGGTGCAGACAAGCGGAGACAGCCATTTCCACAATGCCGACAACTTCGCAGAAATCAGACTGCAAGGCGACCATAAGGGCAACAATGATTATCGGGATGCCTTCCGAGGCTCAAACAACATTTCCCTCGTAGCGGATATTATGGAGCATCTGCCCGACACATTGGATATAGCGATGCAACGTCCTCTTGCCAAATTTGAGTTCGTAACAAACGATGTGGTGGAGTTTATAGACAAGGAATCTGTCCGTGTCGCCTCAAAAGCCAACGGAAACAAGGCCGCATCAAACGATGATACCCCGACAAGAGCCGTAAATATCGAGGATTACAAGGTGGTGTTCTACTACGTGGGATTTATGCCCGATGCTTACAGTATGAATACCGACAAGCCTGTGGACTCTTCTACGGGAGTGATGTTTGAATCCACATTGAGAAAGCTCTCAGAGTCGGAGGCTACGATGGGATTTGACTATGTGTTTGTGAACGGCAAGAAGTCGGCTGTAACGGTACAGATAGGTATTTACGACAATGAGGGTGCACAACTCTCCTTGACCGAGCCGATAGAGGTACCGCTCAAACGTAGCCACCATACCATAATGACGGGTATGTTCCTGATGTCGGAGGCATCGGGAGGTGTTACCATCAATCCCGACTTTGACGGAGACCATAACCTTATTTTCCCCTAACAGATAGACATAATGAAGAATCTACTACATAACATACAGATATTGGCGATGCTTGCCCTGACTATGGCTGGCATACAATCTTGTTCGGATGAATTGCACGATGTAGGCGATGTTCAGGTGAGTTTCACCGCCACACTCCCAACGGACACCCGTACCCGTTCATTCGGCAAGGCGGAACAAGTAAATACCCTTGAAGTCGGCATATTCAAAAAGGGAGTTGCCGATGTGCATACCAACAGCGGTGGCAGTTGGAACTACTATGAAATAGACCGTCAATCGTTCCCGATAAATGGCACTTCGGTAGATGTGCAGCTTACATTGGCACAGGAGCAGACATATAGTTTTGTCTTTTGGGCGTATGACAGCAATCAGAACATCTACAACATAGATGATCTGACAGCCATCGAAATGAATACCTTGCCTAATACGATAACATTTACCCAAGCGGAAGCCGCAGACGCTTTCTTCGCCACAATGGAAGATATTACCATTACAGGAAATTGCAGTTACCCCGTTGAACTTGTCCGCCCGTTGGCTCAAATCAATGTGGGGACTACAGTAACACCGATGCAAGCCGTATTCAAGGCAAATGATGTCCCCGATACTTTCTATCCGTTCACCAATACCGTAAGTGGAGCAGCCGAATTTACTTGGAAATTCAGCGAAACCACATCCGAGACATTCTCGGCTGACGGCACAGAATATAACTATCTCGCTATGGGCTATGTGTTTGCCCCGACCACAGCCACAAATATTTCTGCCGAACTGACCTTGACCAATGGAGACACAAGCAAGACGGTAGAATTTCCGCAGGTGGAGATTGAGGCAAACCAAAGAAGCAACATCGCAGGAAATTTTACCCCAACAGAATAAGAGATTTTCAATATAAGTATAACCCTAATAACGAGTTAAAAGCCGAACAGAAAAGAACAAACAAGCTAACACCGCAAAGGTGAGGAACAGTTCCGAGACCTTTACCCTGCATCAGCAGACAACGACAGATTGAAAATAATACTCGGTTCTGCATAGACAGAACAGCCCTCGACAATGGGTGCGACATCCACAAGGGATGTGGCAAACATTAAGAAACAAGAAAATTAAAAGTAACTTTTTGTATAACAATTAAATTTTTCAAAGATGAACAAGAAATTATTCTTAGGTATGTTCGCAGCAGCAGGTATGCTGTTGGCGACATCGTGTTCGAATGACGAACTGGATGTGGTTCAGTCAGGAAACGAGGCTCAGGTGACGTTCTCACTTGGTCTTGAAGGTGGTATCGCTACCCGTGCTATCAGTGACGGTACAGGTGCAAAGAAATTGGTTTGTGCAGTTTATGATGCAAACGATAACGTTATCAAGACTATCAGCATCAACAATACTGCCGTTAATTCAACCACCGGACAGTTTGTAAACACTAGTGCATTTCAAGGTGGACTTACAGACCAAATTAATGTAACCCTTGCAAAAGGTCAGACCTATACAATGGTATTCTGGGCACAGAATGGTGCTTGCGATGCTTATAATACCGATGATTTGAAAGCTGTTGAAGTAGATTACACAAACGGTGCAGAAGGAACAGCTGCAACAGGCGACTTCAACAATGACGAAACCCGTGATGCATTCTACGCAGCTGAGACTTTCAAGGTGGAAGGCAACAAGGAAATCAATGTAACATTGAAGCGTCCATTTGCTCAAATCAATGTAGGTGTTTACAAGAGTGACTGGGAAGCTGCTGTTGCTTCGGGTATTGAGATTGAAAAATCTTCAGTTGTTATCAAGAATGCTGCAACTTCAATCAACTTGCTTACCGGTGAAGTTGGTGAAGAAGAAACTGATGTTACCGTTTCTTACACCGCCAACACCATTCCTCAAGGCGAAATGTTGAAAGTAGATACTGATGGAGATGGCGAAAAGGAAGAATACCATTGGCTCTCTATGAGTTACATTTTGGTTGCAGACCACGATGAAACAGAAGATGCAAACGGTCTGTTGGGAACAGACAAGGCCACTTTACAAGGTCTTCAATATACTTTCATTCCTGAAAGCGGAGAACCGATTGCTTTTGCAGAAGGTCTTGCCGGTGCTCCTGTTCAGCGTAACTGGAGAACAAATATTATCGGTAAGATTTTGACCGGTGATGTTACGTTCAATATTACTATTGATCCTGCTTATGATGGTGATTACATCTATCCTAATGGTCAGGAACAAGAATTAGCATATGCTGCGGCATTTGGTGGTACAGTTACATTGACTAAAAATGTAACTCTTACAGAGCCTTTAAATGTTACTGCTGATATGATTCTCAATTTGAATGGTAATACTATCTCAGGTAACTGGCATAAAGAAAATGGAGCTATTATCACAAATAGTGCTAACTTGAAAATAGTTAATGGTACTATCTCTTCTACAGCTGGTAATGGTGGTTCTGTAATTCAGAATAATGGTACTATGATTGTTGAGGATGCAACTCTCAATGGTGCGCCAAACGAAGGTGAGGGTTGGCCTTCATACGCTGTAAATAATAAAGGCAATCTTACCCTCAATAATGTAAAGGTTACATCATATCACGGTGGTATTGCTTCGTATAATGATAACGCTGTTGTAACTTTGAATAACTGTGCTCTTGAGATGTCTGGTATCCAAGGTTTTACAAGCCACGGATTCTATACATATAACAATGGTGCTATTGTAGTGAATGGTGGAACTTATGCTAACAATGCAACTGATCAAAACTCATCAGGTGCTTCTGTTATCAATGGTGCAGTAACCGTAAACTCTGGTACATTTACAGGTCGTATTGAAAACTACTATGGAACACCTGTTTTGAAGGGTGGTACTTATTCTGTAGAGCCAAAGACTAATTTTGTTGCCGATGGATATAAATCGCTTAAAAGTGGTGATAACTATGTAGTTGTAGCAAATGAAGTTGATGCTGTTGCTGATTCTGCAGAAGACTTGAATGCCCTTAGCGGTGATACAAAAAATGTTTTGTTAATGGCAAAAGATCTTGAGATTGCAGCAAGCGAAACTACTGCAAATTCAGGATATGGAGCGACAGGTGTTTCTGTTAAAAATGGTTCTGTTTTTGATGGTAACGGAAATACTATAACCGTTAATGATGCAAATGGAACTTGGGACTGTGCAATTAATCCGCAAAATGGTACTGTTAAAAATTTGACAGTTAACGGTGCCTTTAGAGGTATTTTTATGGGTAGTGCGGATGGAGATGTTTTTATTGATAATGTAGTTATTGATAATGTTTGCTATACCTTTAATTCTGACGGAGGTAATAAAAATTACGGTGTTTATATTTCAAATTCTACTCTCAACGGTTGGACAAGTTTCTCTGATGTTCATAAGGAAGTAATATTCACGAATTGTAAGTTTGGTAAAGGTTCTGGTGGTTATAGTTATGCTTTCTGTCGTCCTTATAATGCTTGCGTATTTGAGAACTGTGAATTTGCTGAAGGATATGAGTTTGATACCTCTAAACAGACTTCTATTGTCTTTAAAAATTGTACTTATGGAGGTGTGAAAATTACAGCTGAGAATGCGGCAACCTTGGCATTAGGCGAAACAACATTCTTCTATAATGGAGTTGGTAGTGTATCGTTCCAGTAATAGAAGTATAACATAAAGAAAAGACCTCTATCATTCCCTTGATAGATATTTACATATAAGACGTTAGTTGAGACCTGCCGTTCGTGAGAATAGCAGGTCTCATTGTTATTAACACATTCCTTTGGATGAGATTTGATGTTTGCCATTTCCTAACGATAGTAGTATGCTAATCCCGTTCTCTTTTCGCTGGCACAAACTTTCCAACACTTTTTGCCTTATCCTACTTGCTTCATAGGTGTTCAAGCGAAATGCAAGAGCAATAACCACTTCAAGGTTGTAGAATGTAGCCCAACTTGCAGGACTAATCGTGTCGCATTGTTGTGTGGTTACAGAGCAAAGCATTCCACTCTTGTATATCGCTTTGATGGCAGCTCGGAGTGTCGGGGCTATCACCCCGAACAACTCCACCAATTCCATTTCAGACATCCAAACATTTTCGTTTGGGATACTCACTCTACCGCTTTCGCTGATTGTTATTATTGCTCGTTCCATAGTTACATTGCGATTGAGATTTCACTAAACGATTGATTAAGTCTGTTGCCGAACATCGTCAAATCCTTGTCAATTTTCTCGGTGGTTATCTTGGCATACTTTTGTGTCGTGGTAATGTTCGTATGTCCCAACACTCGGCTCACACTCTCAATAGGAACACCCTTACTCAGAGCAAGCGTAGCAAATCCATGGCGAGTGCAATGGAATGAAATATCCTTTGAAATACCGCACTCTTTTATCATCTTTTTCAGTGGTTTACAAATATTCCAATAGTTGAGATTAGGGAATACCAACTTGTCCTCTTGAAACCTCTCATAACGCTTGATTATCTGCAATGGAATATCCAGCAACTTCACTTGGAAATTTACCTTTGTCTTGTGTCGCTTGGATAGAATCCATTTTTCTCCGTTAATCTCTACAATATCATCGGTGGTCAGTTCCTTAATATCCACGAATGACAAGGCTGTGAAACTTGCAAACACGAACAAGTCTCGGATATAAGCCAATTTCTTATCTGCAAACTCATGTGTCATTACAGCCTTGATTTCATCTTCTGTAAGATATTGACGCTCCTTGATATTTTGATTTACCCGATACTGAGCAAACGGATTTCTCGGTGTCAGTCCATTGTAATGTGCTTTTGAAACGATTGTTTTCAACCACATACAATGCGACCATACACTACCATTATGCAAACCAGCATCGGTAGAAAGATAGATTTCATACTCCTTGATGAAGTCAGGAGTAAGTTCAAGCATAGAAATATCACTGCGCTTGTAGCACTTCTTGATGAATGCAGCCAAATGATTTCGTGACCTAACACGCACCTTGTAGGAACTTGCTGCACGGTCAATACCGATACGCTTCTTGAAACTTTCATTGTCTTTATCAAATGCACCTAGCAATGTTTCATATTCCGTTCCGATACCTTGATAAGCGTTACGTACCATTTCGGCAGTTACAAACGCTTCTCTATCCGAAATGCGCTGATAATGTTTGATGATTTGAGCCTTGATGTTATCTAAAGCTAAATTGATGTCTCGTGCCTCCTTGCTCTTGCCTTTTGCCCGATTACCTTTGGCATCCCACACTGTTTTTGCAACAGTCAGTTTGCAACTGAATTGTGCCACCGAACCATTGATTGTCACTCGTCCCATAATGGGGACAATACCGTTTTTCTCCTTACTTCCGTTCACGTAGAACAGCACCTTAAATGTACTTCGCATAATCCAATTCTTTTTTGGTTACAAAATTAGTTATCAGCGAGTTGTACACTGTTATGCAGAATGTGGCAGAGAATAGAAATAAACTCCAACGACCTATATACTTACCTCGTTATTGGGTAATGATTTGAAAACCGTTCGCCCTCATTACCTTTCATTTCCTTGCGCTTTTGCATCGGCGAGGCTTTCATCAAAAGTCCTCATAAGTCATTGAACACCAGTGCCGCCATCATTATTTTCCCTCATTCGTTAGATTTTTCCAGAGATAATCCGTATTTTTGCAGAAACAAAAAAACGAGAATGACTCCTGAAATAGCAATCGTCGACTCCAACACCCTCTCCTGTCTGGGACTGCAGAACTTGCTGGAGGAAATCATCCCGACAGCCATCATCCGCTCTTTCCGTTCCTTTGGCGAACTGATGGATGATACGCCTGACATGTATGTGCATTATTTCATCTCTTCACAGATTTACTTCGAGCATACCGCTTTCTTTCTGGAGCGCAAGCCCAAAACCATTGTGCTGGTCAATGGTGAAACCGTCCCCCAACTGTCGGGCATGCCGACGCTAAACATCTATCAGGACGAACAAAATCTGGCAAAAAACATTCTGCAGCTGCGCCAATACGGAAACCAATACAGACAAAACCACGGAAAGCCGGCACCCGCCAGACACTCGGATATGGCAATAAATACAGCCGCCGGGCACGACCTTTCCGCCCGCGAAATAGAAGTGCTGGTGCTGATTACCAAAGGTCTCATCAACAAGGAGATTGCCGACAAACTGAACATCAGCCTGACCACCGTCATCTCACACCGCAAGAATATCACCGAGAAGCTGGGTATCAAGTCCGTGTCCGGGCTGACTATCTATGCCGTGATGCACGGATATGTGGAAGCGGACAGAATATAATCCTACAACCGGATACATCAGAAGCGAAGTCTTTTCAGAAAAACTTCGCCCCAATTAGTGTGCTAATGTGCTAACATCTAATCGTTCCTCCGTGGGGGAAAAA
>ERZ773229.633-NODE-633-length-29189-cov-5.342280_pt1 | contig 29189 bp, 25 predicted proteins | sample MGYA00580992_ERZ773229 | MGnify/ENA primary metagenome ERZ773229 (study PRJEB29015, sample SAMEA2737795) | human gut metagenome | biome: human gut; feature: human-associated habitat; material: faeces | place: China | collected 2012 ... | reverse complement strand
TGAGTCGCAGATATAGCGACACTCGATTTAGGCGGAAAAAAACTGGAAGTTCACAGAATAGTAACACGAGACGAAGAAATGTAAAAAACTTTTTTACATCCATATTGATTTCAGAAAGCGAATCGTATATAATAGCATTAGAAGGGAGAGACGATAATGCGATTTGATGATCTTTTTGAAATGAGAAAATTAGTCGGAACAAAATTAAAGGATTATATTCGTAGTAATGGATTTTCAAAGGTATCGTTTTGCAAAAAAGTTGACATTTCTCGCCCTACGTTAGATAAGATTCTGAATGGTGAGATAGACAGCAAAAGCACATTTGATAAACATTTGAACAAAATCCTTAATTGCTTAAATATCAATCCCAATGTTCTAATGGGATTTGCACCAAAAGCGCAGAGTGTAGATGCGGTATATTCTCAAAATGCACCCATCGACTATCAAATGAATGAAAAGGCAACACAAGAATACGATCTGTTGCAGGACATCTTGAATCTTTGTAGCGTTTATTATTAAAGGTGGAAATCTATGAGCGAACGGATTACAGCAGCCAACCTGGATGAAGTTATTGCAAAAAATGAAGCCATTGAAAAAGAGATGGCAGAAAGAGTTTCGCTTATCTGGTCAGAGCATAACCCAATGCAAATAAATTCACCGATACAGTTGGCATTTCAAATTCTAAAAGAATATGGCCTAATACAGTTGCCGGTTGACAATCATTATTTGAGTGGAGCTATTTTTGTTCGGAATGGAAAACGTATTCCGTTGATAAACACAGCACTTCCGAGAGCGAATCAGTATTTTACGGCATGGCATGAGATTTATCATCTTCTGTTTGACGAAGTTTCTTTCGACCACTTGATAGAATCAGAAACACTGATGGAGGAGCGTAAGGCAGAGTATTTTGCTGCGCTTATGTTATTGGGAAAACTTATGCCATATTTCGAGGAACTGCGGGATATGGATTTCCAATCAAAAGCTTTTCAATGTATGAATGCTTTTCAGGCTCCTTATAAGGCAGTTTTGATTTCATTGTATGAAAGCGCAATAAAGACTGGGAATATGACCATTGCGGAGGAAGTCAAAAGAAACTTTGACGTTCAGATTACAGATGTCGCTCGTAGCTTCCGTAATCTTGGTTTGGATGATTCACTTGTGCGGCCATCCTATGTGGTTAATGTAAGCTCGCTACAGGAAAAAATCAATACAACGATTCGGAATGAACCGGAAGTAGAGTACCATAAAGACAATGAAGCCTTTTTGAGAACAGTCTTAAATGAATTCAAAACGCTGACAGGAGATTCGGATGCTTAATATACCAGAATTTAAAGAGTATGGTGGGGAAACAAAAATAGCACTCATGGATAACTCATCGCTGGCATTTATGCACGAACTGAGTCAAAGAAATTGTCCATCGGATAGGATTCTTGAAATTTATGATTTGATTCTTATACCAAAGTGGGTAATGGAAGAAATCGAGGATTCAGAGTATCGAAGTGTGTATGTTGAGCAACTCAAATCCAATGGATACCCACTTTACAAATTGAGCAAAGAATGCTTGTGACTTCAGTCATGAGATGAATTGGCTCAGGGCTACTATTTTTCAAAAAAGTATTTTTCTTCATATTGATCTTAATCAATACTATCAGAAAGAAGGAATCCTTTATGCATATGCTCAGACTAAGGCTGCTGATAGACTACCGCACAGAACCGATCGTGGAAAAACGTTTCCGGATCCTTGCTCATATCAGCAACCAGCTCCGCAAGCATGTTAAAAAACAGCTGTCCAGGCTGGAGAAAGACAAGGTATACCAGGAATTAAAAAAGAATACGGACGTCTGAAAAAAATGGATCCCGACAATCATGAGGAAGTGGCAGCAGACTTATCGCGCGTCTCCGGTCTTATGGATGAGACCATCAAAGAGCTGGGCCTGACCAAGGGCGGTCTGGAAAAATATGCCAGTGTCATGCAGAGGCGGTATAAGAAAAATATCTCCTCCCACCAGGTGCAGGCAGAGGTCGCCCATATCCTGAAGGGTCTTGAGAAAGTACTGTACGGGGACGGCAAAGATATCCATTATAAGAAAGAGCGTGACTTCACTACGATCCCGGGAAAGAGCTGTTCCAATGGCGTGATCCTCCATTTTGACCAGGACGATGAAAAACATGAGGTAAACTGCTATATCACCTGGAACGGCATCACCATCCCGGTAAGATACGATCTTTCAAAGGCCGACCTGCCGGGCGACAGGAACTATGTCAACGAATCCCTGTCCTCCTGTAAGATTTGCTACTGCGAGATCAAAAGGATCTGGTTCCGTTCCGGATATAAGTATTATGTGGACATTTATATGAAAGGGGAGGCTCCGAAGAAGGTGGAACCCGGAAAGTCCGTCATGGGCATTGACGAGGGGACTTCCACGGTCGCTGCTGTATCCGGGGATGCCGTATTCCTGGAAGAACTGGCTCCCCAGTGTGTGGATTACAATAAGGAGATCACAAAGCTCCAGAGACAGATCGATGTTTCCACCAGAAAGACGAACCCGGACAAGTTCAATGAAGACGGCACCTGCAGGAAAAGATCCGAGTGGAAGGAAAAACACTGGACGTTTTCCAAAAACTGTCTCAGGAAAAAGGCGAAGCTGCGGGAACTGTACCGCAGAAAATCGGCATATGCCAAATGCCGGCATGAAAACCTGCTGAACCGGATGATACAGTCCGCATCCTCTTTCGTGAACGAACCCATGGAATTCTCCGCACTGGCAAAGAGGTCGAAGAAGACGGAACGGCAGGACAAACTGTCAGAAGTAAAAAAGAAGGACGGTTCCGTAAAGATAGTCCGTAAGTATAAACGTAAGAAGCGGTTTGGGAAGTCTGTGAACGACCGCAGTCCGGGCCTGTTCCAGACCAGGCTGAAACAGAAATGTGTCCAGTATGGACTTGCCTATATGGAAACTGATAAATGGAAGTACCGTGCAAGCCAGTATGATCATGACCTGGATGCGTATATCAAAGTAGAGCTTTCCAGACGGTTTAAGACTGTAGCAGGGCAGGTCGTACAGAGGGACCTCTACAGTGCATTCCTCCAGTCCTGCATGGGCACCCCGGAAAAACCGGACAGGGAAAAATGCCTGCAGCTGTTCAGACTGTTTGTAAGGATGCAGGCGGAACTGATCATGAAGATGAAGGCCTCCGGACAGTCACGTCCGGCATGCTTTGGATTCTGATAAACGGCAGATCCTGCCGGAGTATCCCGTAAACCACCGTTTCCCAGAAAACATGTTGATCCGGCCACAGGGGGCGGAAACCACTCCTTCGGTTGCAAGTACAGGACACAGGCCTCTGGTCTGTGACACCTCGAAAGCTTAGTCCGTAAAATGGAAGAGAGTCATGCAAAACTAAGGGACAGACCATGCCTGGAAGATCGGCTGTCTGCCACCCGGGGGCTATACCTGCAGGGGTCCGCCTGCTGTAGTGAAGCTCGGGTCCTCTTCAAGTGCTTCCCCTTCGGGGAGTGCGGGAATCCCGCGACTTTAGTCGTGTGGAGGTTTCAATGGATTGATGAAACTAAATATGGAGCTTTAGTCGGTGATGAGGATATAAACCTGTACTATATTGTAGAGGCTGCGGTATCAAAAGTATCAGAATTGATGCGCTATCTTCGCAGAAATGTGCGAAAGGCCGATTTGTTAGATATGGATTCTTCGGAAGAATGGTTAAAGCAGATGTATGATGAATGGCCAATTTCGGGAAGAACTTTATCAACAGGACGAGTGCTGAAGAAGAATGCCGGAGAAATTTCTCTGACGATTCTTGCGGAAGTGTTTGCATGGTATCACGATGATGTGGATACACTTACGATTTATAAGCAGGATACGGATGCGCATGAGTTTCAGACAAGCGCAGAGCAAAAATTAAAGGGCAATCGGGAATTTAGTCCTGCATTGGAATCTCCGATTTCTGTGGCATTTAAGTCCAATGATTTTATTTTGTGTCAAATGTACCGAGAAGGCATATTGACGATGGATGATATTCGGCAACTTCGGCGGGATGACAGAAAGCTGACCTATACGAAGCAACGGGCAGATAAATCTGTTGTATGCCGCAAAGAAGTTGTAACAAAGGAACAGTTTGTCGAGTTGATTCAAGATGCAACGGTACAAATCCTGTTCTAAGAAGTGGATAATTAAAAATCAGCCTTGGCCTGGATAAACAGATCAAGGCTTATTTTTTTTATATGGATGATTTGTGTCGATGGGATTTCGCTTGTTTTTGGTGTTGCCGGAGTTGTTGCTACCATCCGTATGTGTACAGATAAGAGCCTGATGCCCCGGAAAATCTATTTTTGCATATTCCATGCCGACTGCTCTCCGGTCATGATCGGTAATATCTCTGGGATCGTGACTGATGATATAGTGGTGGCATTTGACTTTATCGCACCGTTTGTTTTTATGGAACTGGGTGTTAAGCAGTTCACATTCCAAATCAAAGGCTTCGGGATTGCAATTCATGAGGCAAATCACAGCCAGTATGTTGCTGACATGTCAGAATCTGTGAAATTACCGACTGTGAGTTGAAACAAAAACGGAAAAACATATGCCCATATCCTGTGCGAAACATTCTATTTTTCGCATCATTGTGTCGAATCTGATGAGAAAGGATACTGTGTTCCTGGTGGGGATATTATTTTCCAGAGAAACTGGAGCGAAAAACAGATAGATGCTATACTGTCCAAAAGAGGAGGAAAAGGTCGTGAAAGTAATATTTTTTGATATTGACGGCGTTTTGACACATACGGATTACCTCAACTGGCAGACCAGGCACATTGATCCGGAAAGAGTCCGGTTCCTCGCAAAGATCGTGGAGTTGACAGACGCACAGATCATCCTTACCTCCACCTGGAAGGATGGATATGACAGACAGTCCGGAAAAAAGGATGATTACTATGTTGTACTTGAGCACGTTTTGGCAGAACATGATCTAAAGATCTATGACATTACGGACAACATCCCGGAAGAAGTCCTCGAACAGATCCCGTCCGTCATTTCTTTAGACCAGCTGGACATCCACTGCAAACATGGGACAGGCAGGGCTGCGGAGGTGGAGAAATGGCTTATGGATCATCAAGCTGACGGGTTTGTCATATTAGACGATGAGGATCATGACTGGTCAGACTATGGTTTTGACAGTCGCTGGATACAGACCAGCTGGTACGAAGGCGGCCTGCAGGAAAAAGATGTGGCAGAGGCGGTCAGGATCCTGCAAAACAAGGAGGTGCGTCCTGAATGCACATAATGAGTTTTGAGGAATTTCTCGAAAATGAAAAACCGGAAATGTCCGTGATCATCCAGAGAGTAGCGGACAGGTATAAGAAGAATTACAAAAATACATTAAAGAGACAGCATGTTCCGAAATATCAGTACAAAAATTTATGCCAAAAAGCATGGAAAGTTTTTCGGAAGACAAAGGATTTCGATGCAGCGGTTAAAAAGGAAATGATGCAGGGAAAAGAAAGCAGGAAGTTCTTTAACCCGAAGTATCGGAAAGAAGCCGAAGCCCTGTATGACCAATACCTGGAAGAAATGCATGCCCGGATGGAAGAGGAGCGTCTTAAGAATGCGGTGCTGACTGCGATCCCCGAACGGATCAGGGATGCATACCCTGCTGCGAGACAGCTTAAACGCAGGTTCGTCCTGCATATTGGTCCGACAAATTCCGGAAAGACCTACGAGGCCCTGCAGAAGTTCCAAAATGCAGAGGAGGCAGTATATCTGGCTCCTCTTAGGCTCCTGGCTCTGGAAGTATATGAGACTACAAATATGTTCCTCCCATGTTCCCTGCTGACCGGAGAGGAAGAGGACATCATGCCCGGAGCCACACATATCTCAGAAACCATAGAGATGGCAGATCTTTCCCGTCATTATGATATGGCGGTCATTGACGAGGCTCAGATGATCAGTGATCCTAGCCGCGGAGGTGCATGGACAGCTGCTATCCTTGGACTCTGTGCGGATGAGATCCACATTTGTATGGCTCCACATGCGGAATCCATTATCCGGAAACTGATCGCATACTGCGAAGATGAGGTTGTGGAAACAGACCGCAGGGACAGGATGACGCCGCTTATCGAAGACACAGAAGACTTTTCCTTCCCGGAAAGCGTGATGCGGGGGGATGCACTGATCGTGTTCTCCAAGAAAAGCGTGATCTCCTGCGCTGCGGAGCTTCAGGCAAAAGGAATCTCCTGCAGCATGATCTACGGTGCCCTGCCGTATGAGACGAGACGGGCCGAAACAGACCGGTTTGCGAAAGGCGAAACATCTGTCGTGGTTGCTACGGATGCGATCGGCATGGGATTAAACCTTCCGGTAAAGAGAGTGGTATTTCTGGAAACGGAAAAATTTGACGGATATGGCAGGAGGGACCTGCTGTCGGAAGAGATACAGCAGATTGCCGGACGTGCAGGACGAAAAGGACTCTATGAATGCGGATACTATACTTCATCAAAGAGAAAAAGTTTTATCCGCAGCAGCATGACCAGGTCTCCGTCAGCGATACTGTTTGCCCGTCTGGGTTTTCCGCGGATGCTCATAGAGGTGGAAGGAAAGCTGTCGGAAGTGATGAAACGATGGATACATATTGAGACGGAATCATTTTTTCTGAAAACTGACCTGACCGAGGAACTGGGACTGTGTCAGTGGCTGGAGGGTTTGACGGATGATAAGGAGATAACCTATCGTCTTATGTACATTCCGTTTAATACCGAAAATCCGGAACTGCTTACTCTCTGGAAAGAAAGCGCCAAAATGGTGATCGACAGGGGATATGTGGACATTGATGATCCGGTGTGTCAGCTGGACGAAGAATTCGGGGAAGCAGTCTGTGAGGGCGATACGAACAAAAAAATCCAAGCACTGGAAGTTCTGCATCAGAAATATGACATGTTCCACAATTTTGTCCGTCTCTTTGGAATGCCGGGGAGACAAAACTGGGATAAGAATCTGATACGTAAGAGAAAAAAGGAAATCTCAAAAGAGCTGACAGATACGATCAGGGAAAAGAAGCTGAAGAGACGGAAGTGTATGGTCTGCGGAAGGAACCTGCCATTTGGCTACCCATATAAACTGTGCCAGCCCTGCTTTGAGAAAAAGAAGTTTTTTGAGGATTTTTTTGAGACTGCGGATATGTAACTCAAATTAGCAAAAAAAAGCACCGAAACCGGTGCTTTTTGTGATCATGGTAAATTCTATGCTTATGGCTGCATATTTGATCATCGTCGGATTGACCGCCTGGTCATTGGTACAAAGTTTTGGTATTAAGGAAATTTCTGTGGAAGCGGAAATTAAATATATCTTTTCAGTAGAATATCCCGGCAGATCGGAGACGGATACTACGCTGCTCTGCAGATATTCGTACAATGGCAGGGAATACGAGGAAAAGGTCTTCCGCGAAGATTCCTGCAGAAAAGGAGACAAGATCAACATTGTAATTGACGCAGACCACCCAGATATTGTCATTGGGTTTTCCCAGAAATCAAAAGTAATCTTTCTGTTCGTAATGCTTGGGGTCATGGCGGTGTTTGCCATTGTTCTTCTTATTGAGAACTTCAGGCTTAAGGAATGACGTATTTTCCGCGGATATTCCAGTTGTATGGTACAATAGAATTACAAAAACAGCATGGATATCGAAAAGGAGAAAACAATGGCAAAGAATGAAGATGGATATGAAAAATATCTGGGATATATTGAGGACAACTTAGATGAGGTAACAGAAAAGGTTACAGGGATTTTCAATGAGAGAAAGAAAGGTCTTGCTGCAACGCTTTGCGGAATGCTTCGGGAAGCAGTGTCCTGTGCTACCCATTATGAGTGGAGAAGAGGAGATTGTCCTTACGATACCTCCGGGGAAATAAAGGACTGTGGTGATATAGATTTAAACATTTCCATCGCCGATTTTCTGGAAGAGGAATATACTGGTGGTGCAAAAGCAACATATGTCAGTGGACATGGTCTTTCATATGAAACATATCAGGATTCCCTTACCAATGATACAATCACGCTATGTGAAAATGTCCTGAGGGATGCAGTCAGGATCTGCCTGCAGGAGGCATTTCCTGAGGACGAGGTGTCAGAAAGAGATGCAGAGGAAGTGATCTATGAATGTCATGATGACATTTATGATAATTGTCCGGCAGAAAGGTTTTGGCCATGCAGCGGGGCTTTGGAATATTGCGGGATTGATACAGAAATGCCGCTTAAATCGTTGTTTGATACAAAGAAAGAAAAAATTGTAGCGTTCAGAGTAAAATAGAGCCGTTTACCATTCATTTTTTTGTCTTTCGTTTTTGGGCATCTGCGGGGTTCGGAATTAACCGCGGATGTCTTTTTTGCGCATATAATTTCGTTTTTTATCATATTAATTAAATTGACTCCCACAAGTAGTATATTTTGAAATACGAAAAAGTGAATTCTAATTCACTTTTTTATTTTGTTTCACCGTTTTTCATTTTCTTTCCGTATCAAATACGAAAGGAGAATGTAAAAATGAATGATACTATCTACAGAGGAATGAGAGACCTTGTCTATGTAGCTCTTGGAAAAACAGCTTACAGTAACAGTTCTGAGTATCTGGAGTTAAAAAAGCATTTCAGATACCCTGGCGAGGTACTGGAGCGTATGGAACAATTCGGATATTCATCCAATGACGATTATATCTCTGCCATGGAGGTTGTACTGTGGATGAAGGAGACTCTGTCAGCAAAGCAGATGGAAGAGATGTTCGTCGGAACCCAGCTGGAAGACTTTGTAAAGAAGGCAAAGGAAAAAGCAGGAGATAACCTGTATCTGCTGTACGAGCTTTATCTTTATGAAAAGAGCAGCAGAAAGCAGATCCTGACAGCTGTCAGTAAGACTCCATTGGAAACATTCGCCGGATTCCTTGACTGGATGACATCCAACAGGCTTTTTGGAGCTGCGGACTATTCCCTTGCAAAGGATATCGTCCTTTCCATGGACGGAGAGTTAAAGACCCTGAACAGACTGAATGCCGTAAAAGATGCCGATCTGTTTATCCATCTGATCAAATTTGCTTTCAGGCTGGTATGCCATGATTCCATGTTTAAATCTGACGAGGATTATAAACGGTTGGATTTGACCGGACTGCTTGTTGCTTTAAAAGATCTTTATTCAGAACCGGTAGGCAAATCTTCCAAAAAAGTCCTGGAACAGATGGGATTTTCCGAAATGGACATCCTTAATCTGAACTGCGGGATCTGGCTTATCAAGGATCAAAAGCCTTACTGCTGCAACTCAGAAATCAAATGGTGGAGATTAAAGAAACGCTGGCTCCAGTCTTTGTTTGTACAGAAAGAAGAGATCACGATCAATCCAGTTATTGAAAAAATGATGGAGATGGAAATGCCCAGAAAGATCGATGGGGAAAATCTTACAAGAGAATTCTATCTGGAAGGATTTTCAGCAGAGATCCCTGATATCCAGAATTCCTATCTTTTGTTTGATCTGTTGACCAGACGATTGGATGAAAGCGGATATGCTTCCTGTAATAGCATGGATAATGTCTTCAAATGGAAGAACATCTGTAAAAACCATAAGCTTTCTGTTATGGATAAAGAGGATAGGAAATGGTTGAAAGGTTTGATGGGTTATCTGAATCCGAATGAGATTTCCTTTAACAGATGTCTCTCAATAGAAGCTGATAGAAACAGTCAGATTTATGCCGAAGTAATCAAGAACTGTACAGACCTTGAGGAAGAACAGGAAGTATTAAGGGGAATCTTTCAGGAAGATGTAAGAAAGTTTATTTACCAAAATTCCGGATTTTTCCTTTCAGATTTTCTCGATCCGCTGTTTATTTCCGGTTTTCTGGACCTGGACAAGTATTACAAAGAGAACAGCAACGCTGCTGCGGGGTATTTAAAAAACATGGAATATCCTTTCCAGCTCGCTTTTCTGCAGAAGTTCTGCGAGGACAGAAACTGGCAGTTTACTACCGGGGAAGCTGAATTTTTAAAAACAGCTGTTAAGGACAGCTGGATGGTAAGTCTGGCTTATTCAAATAAGTCGACCGATACCTGTTTCCAGCGTTTTTCCTCGGAAGAAAAGAAACTTCTCCTGGGGCTTGTGTGTGAACTCTGTGTCCGTATTTCTTACATCTGCAGACTTGACCTTTTGATGGCGGGATTAATTGCAAATACGGAAACAAGACTCATACTCGGAGAAGAGATTTCCCAGGAGTGGTATCGGATCTTAAAACAGCGTGATTTTGGATATCAGGATTCCCTTGACCGGGATTTCCTTTCCGCGGAGGATTATAAAAAAATCCAGAAACAAAAAGAAGAACAGAAGGAGAAAGAAAAACAGGATCGGGAGGCAAAAGAAGTAGAAATACGGAAAGCGTCGCTGGAAGTAAAACTTCAGGGACTCACCATCAAGGAAGCGGCTAAAGTTTTCGCAGGTAAAGTTCCGCCTTTTGTTTTTTCAGATAGAGAGCGGACTCTTGCTTCATTGGAAGTGTATAAGGAGCACTTTGAGGATAAAGAGATCTTTACCGAAAAAAAAGTGATCTGTAAATTGATGAAGTTCTTTCTGGACTGCTATGAAAACAATTACATTACGAAACCAGTCCTGATGGATAAACTGGGACTGCTTAAGGAGGAATAAGGATGAATTACCTGGAAAACATGAACAAAAATCTGGAAATTTTAGATCTTGTGAAAAAATACGATGTTACGACATATTCGTTAAGAAGCATGCGCAGCAAGGAAGATGCAATTAAAAACCTTAAGGGACTCCGGGTGGAGCTTCTCAGGGTTTCCCCGGCTTATATGAGAAAGAATCCCTGCGAGTCCGTTTCGACTGAAGTATTGAACCATGCGGAAGCTGTGGAAACCATCAATCTACTTGGTGAAGAGAATACCCTGGATCTTGAGAAAATGACATTATTGGGTTCTTTTTTTTCGGAGCATATCCCATACGACCCCAAAATACTGGCAGCCTGTGTGAAAACAGTAGGAGTACGGGAAGAAAGTAAATATATGCGGATGTATTACAATTTGCTGAAAAACAGAAAGAATAACCTGTTTAACAATGTATTGAGATTCTCCAGACTGGCAGCGACAATCTTTCAGGAATGTGATTCCTGCGAGGAAGACGATTCCTGCGAGGAAGGCGGATTTGAGCGCAGACTGGAACAGTTCTATATCCTGGATGCCCTTGCGGATTCCTGGGATGTCAACAGGGAATCTAAGCGGATACGGGTATTTATTGACATCCTTAACTGCCCCGGAGCTATGGAGATCTATGGCTGGGCCGGAAGATATGGAACGAGTGTATCTCTGCCTGATGTCAGGGATTATTCATCTGCTGCAGAGATTGTCGGTAAAACAATGGATCTGCTTGAAGAAAATCTGTCAAAGTTGGATCCGAATGTGATAATAAGAAGCGATGTTTATAAAAGATATTTTGAAAATGCTTCTTATGTTAAATTCGATCGGAAGCTTCTTTCTGGTTACCTGAAAAATTTGGCTGATATGGAGCCATATGATGCAGGGAAGTCCGTGTTCTGGAGGGCTGGATTTCTTGGTGTCTGCACTGGGAACCGGTATACAAAACTTGTCTATCAGGTTGCTGGAAAAGCCAATGAAGAGAATCTGATGGAATTGATCTACGAAGCTGTTGTTGACCATAAGAAAAGTTTTCTGAGGCTGATGGAAGATAATCTGGATCTCTTTCAGGAGATTCCCTATGAGTCTATCTTTTTTATCAAAGATTTCCGTAAGCTTTTTAACCTGAACACACTTCAGAAAAAAGATATCCTAACATTATTAAAGGAGGACAAGGAATGCAGATGGCTCTATACGTATAACACTATGGACTTTCATGGACTTAGCGGGACTTATACCTTCCAGGAGCTTCTATCTATCTGCAGACAGCCGGAATGGATCAGGAAAACGTATGCAGGACTGGATATGCGTGTGGATGAAAAACTCCGCCGTATCCGCCAGGTCTTTCGCTTTGGTTCCCTGAAAGGAAACCGGAATCCAGCAGCCATAGCAGCGGCTCTGTCCAACGAATCCTTTGAGGATTATTGTACCCGCAAAGGTATCAAGGATGCCTCGAAATCAGATCTGTTCCAATTGATGGAGCTGGAACAGGCAGATGAAAAGGTGTCTTCTGTTGCCAATGCAGCAAGGACAGGGCAGGATGTAAGAACGATCTTGCGTAACCGGAAGCCGGAACTGTTTGAGATGGGACTGGATGCGTTTAAAAAAGCGTTCACCGATCTGGATACGGACAGCAGCTGGCTGAAAGAACAGATTGAGATCCCGAAAGAGCACATGGATGCCTTTACTTCCTTCTGTCTGGACGGAAATGCTTCCATTGTTCATGATTACTATGAAAGCAACTGCGGACAGCAGGCGGAAAATGTCCTTCTCATTGCAAAAGCAACGATCTACGGGCTTCTGGACGAGGTGAAGTTTAAGGATCTCCACAAAGAGATCGGATACACGATAACACCGGAGCAGGAAAACACCTGGAAAGAAAACATCACGCTTTTGGAAGGTAAGGTAAAAACAGGAGAGTACACAGATTTTGTCAGCTGTATGAACATCGGAGTATTACCGGAAAGAACCTGTATGAACTACAGAGATGGAGCTTACAATGAGTGCCTTCTTTCAACATTCGATGCAAATAAAAAAGTCATCTATGTTATGGAAGAGAATGAGATCATCGGAAGGGCTATCCTGAGGCTTACCAAGTTATCAGATGAAGGAAACAAGGACCTGCATTTTGAGGATGTATCAGAAGAAACTCCGAAAAACAAAGAAAACCTGGTTGTATTTCTGGAAAAATGCTACAAAAACGGCTTCTCAGGTAAAAAAGCAGCCATGATCTACCGGAAACTGTATGATCTTGCCAAAAAGAAAGCCGAACTCCTTGGAACCGAGCTTGTCCTGGCGGATGATTATAAGAATGTTGCGGAGAGGAACGGTTTTGAAAAGAAACGTTCGTATCTCTATGTTTCTGAGAGTAAAAACGGTAAACAATATCTCGATTCCCTTGGAGGTAACTGCGAGAGCGGCGGTTATTATGTACGCGGAAATTTCTTTTTTGCCTCATAAAATTACCCAGGGTATCTGCCCCGGATTACTGTAGATGTTCTTCCCCCCGGATCTTTTCCGGGGTTTTTTCATTCGAAAAAGGAAAAAGTTTGAGTTTGATCAAAGTGTTTGCAACTTGCACCAGAACTGGTTTAAAATAAAAACATCCATAGGAAATCCTTACGGATCTGATTTTATGATTGCTCTGGCCATTACGGAGACAACATCCGGTTCATGAGACGAGGTCGCCTCTATACCGCCCCGCCACTCACCTCCATATGTCCTGCAGTGTGCCAGTCTTATAGATGAATACTATCAGAAGGAAGATAGATTAGCGAAAGCCCGCCAAAATGTTTCATGACGCATTGGTGCCTTTCGCAGAAAGGCGGATTATAAAAATGAAAAACCTGTCCATAGTTTCTACCGTTTTGATGGCGGTTTATACGATTTTTCTGATACTCGCAGATCTGCGTCTTTTCTCCGTCTCCGCGGCTTTTGGACACATGTCAAAAAGCGTAACCGGATGGATAATAGACGGGGCGGATCTAAGCGTGATCGCAGGCGCACTCAGTGTAAGTGTTTCTGTCCTGATCCTTATATTTGCAGTCGTCTTTCTGTTTTTCTGCATTGCCTGTGTGGTACTGACAGTGCTCTCTTATTGGCTTATCCGAAGAAAAAAATACAAAGCCGATGCCTGGATGAAAATTGTCGTTTTCGGTTTTTCATTGGCGGGTTGTCTCAAACTCGTTTCGTTCTGGACTTCCGTTCTGCTTATCCTGCCTGTTGTACTTTCAGTAATTGTGGTTTTTGGAGAAAAATAATTTTTGGATCTTGTTGTTTATTCGAAAACAAAAGCCCGGCCATATAGCCGGGCCTCAAAATACAATGGATAATTTTTGATGTCCAGTTTAATTTAATAGTTGGATGATCGGTGGCTGCTGCCTGTCAATTGTGGTTACATACAATCCACGGATGTGAATGATCTTAACCCCAGATGAAGACAAGAAAAACCATGTGTCGTACAAAAAAGTGAATTCGAATTCACTTTTTCCAGAGACGGCGAAGGACTGTCGACTATTCTGTAATCCTTGATGTGAGCTGCAAAGGAGGGGGATTTCCTCTCCGCGGATAGAGAGTGACTTGAGGTGCTTTATACATCCAATGACATACTGCGGAACAACTTCCTGGTAAGGAGTCCCTCTGCTAGAGACCTGAAAGAAAAGAATTATCTGCAAAGACAAAGACGCCCTGATCGTCTGGCGTATGGACGATACAGAAGCGGTCCTTAACGGTTTCGTCTGGCACACCTGGAGGAAGAATGACTGGAGGCTCTTTTGGCGACCCCTACAGCCAGAGGTCGGTATGCTGCCATTTTCCTTCGGGTTTCGGGGAGCATATCGGATAACTGTAAATTGAGCTGAATCAGGGCTTTGTGGGATTCGACACACAGAATCCCAATCCGACGTCAGATTTCCGAAAAAGCTCGTTTTTCTTATATAAATATTCCAGTTAAAATTTCCATTAATCGCCTTCCTAATGGTATAAGAAAAGCACCTCGGGAGAGATGCTTTTGCTTAATGTCTGAATGATTCCCTTAAAAACGCAACGCAAATAAGGGAAATAAAACTTAAAGGGGGATTACTTTAATCTGAAATAACAGGTTCCTTTACCCTTACCTTCTTTTTGTATTTCACCTAATGCGATAAGATCTCTGAATGCTTTTTCTATAGAACTGTTACTAAGTGTAGGGCAGAGTTCCCGAATATCCTGTTTATTGAAACGTCCTATTTTATACATGCTGGCTTGTCTTACCATCTCAAGAGCAGGAAGCTTCGTTTCGACGAGAGAGAAGCGATCCTCAAAATCTTTGTAAGCTGCAAGAATGGTTCCAAGCAAATATTTAATAAAAGGAACAACATCCTCAGTACCTTCATGCCATCCGTGTTGTGCCTGAGAAAGTGCACTATAATAGAGATCTTTATTCCTGGCAATTTTGGCTTCCAGAGAAATATACTTTCCCACGTAAAAGCCGTTTCTGTATAGAAGTAATGTGGTGAGCAGACGGCTCATTCTGCCATTACCATCATTAAATGGATGGATACACAGAAAATCATGGATGAAAATAGGAATAACAATTAGAGGTTCTACCTCCATATTTCCGATCACACGATTATACTCCTGACAGATTTTATCCAATGCCTCTGGTGTTTCAAATGGGGATAGCGGGGTAAATAATGTCTCTACATGTCCATCCGGATAGGTTGCACTTATATAATTTTGTACACCTTTAGTTCTGCCACCCATAGGATTATTCATATGGCTATATAAAATCTTATGAAGCTGCAAGATATAGTTTTGAGAAATAGGAATAGCATCAAAACTATCGTGGATAATATTAAGCACATCGCGATAGCCAGCAATTTCTTGTTCATCACGATTTTTTGGAGTTGTCTTTTCTTCCACGAGTTGTTTGATACGAGTACTTGTAGTGATAATGCCTTCAATGGCATTAGATGCTTCGGTACTTTGTATCTTTGCTATTTCTACAAGCTTCTCCAATTCCTGTGGCTTTTGCTTAAGAAACATCTCTTGTTTTCCTGCTTCTTTATATATTGCGGCAATCAAACCAAGAATATCTGAATCCCACTTTTGATTTCTGATCTCAGAATAATTAAAATTTCTCATTCCCTCACCTCTCTTTTATTCCCTTATAATATATACCAAAATAAGGTAATAGACAATACGTTACGAGAAAATCCCCTTAATATTATCTGCAATTAAAGGGAAAGCATACATAGAACAGATAAATTATTCTGCCATTGTATACGGAAGCATCAGTATCATTGCCACAGTAAATCGTGCAATCAAGTCCAATAATGGTGGCAATTGTACCATCAATCTTTTCTGCAGATTTCTCTTTGTCGGCCTTAATATTTCCGACCGGGTATGTGTCGTTCCTTGTAAGAGTAGGAATGGTGTCATATCTTTCTATGGACTTCCCATAGAGGTATTTGATACCATTCCTGAAAGTGCCTTGAAACTCTTGATTTTACTGGCGTTTTCAGAATTTGTAATTTCCAGCACATTTGACGATTTTTTTAAAATGTCGTCATTCTTTGACACCAAATCAGAGAGTTTTCTCCTTGTGCATCTAAGATAATTTCTGTTCAGATACAGGGAGTTTCCCTGGGTATCCGCGGATACGGTCAGATAAAGTGTAGAAATCTGATCCATTCGTATGATCAGTTCGACAATATCAAAGAGAATGGGCGTAATCCTCTGATCCCGTATATTCCCCCAAATTACAGATATCCTGGAAGCTGTCTGCTTCGTTTTTAATAAGGACCATGTTCTTCATACTTAAGTTGTATCAAAGAAAACGAAGGGAGAATTGATTATGAAGATCAAAAAACGAAGCGGAGAGTTTAGAGGAAAGAACTGGTGTGCAGCTGCCAGAGAATGGGATGAACTGAAACTGGAGAGCCCAAAGAACACCTTTTACGATAATGCAATCATCGTAAAGGAGATCATCAAAGGGTTCTTTCAGGGAAAGTATGAGATCTCGGACTTCTCTGACCTGGTAAGCCAGGGAGTGGAGGATGACTACGTTACAGAGAAAACAGGCGAGCTGAGAAGACATCAGCTTGTCAGATGTCTGGAGCGTTATTGTAAATGGGAATTCCGTCATCCTTATATTCCATCTGAACAGAAAGAACTGGAGATAGGAGATTATCTGGTCTCAGTAAAACCGGATGCTATCTTTGATGAAGGATGCTCACTGGAAGTCGTCCTGTACCGAGCGGGAAAACCAACGATAACCCAGAATGGAAAGAAAAGGGATGGTTCCGCAGCGAAATGTCTGGAACTGTATTTTCTCTTGCAGTATGGCAGATCCCTGTTAAAGGACGGGGAGACAAAGACCGTCAAAGCCAGTTACTATTTCCTGCGGAAAAGTACGGACCGGTCATCAATGACCAACGCCTACTGGGATCCGGTTTATTTCGGAGAGACTGGTGGAAACGTGGTCAGCATTGAAGACCTCTATACCGGCGGAAAAAATACAGTAACCGGCTTAGATGCCGAGTATCTGAAACTTTTGGAAGAGTATACGGTCGGACAGGAGTGTACGGAGGAGGACTGTGAAAAGTGCCAATGGAATATTTCCTGTCATTACGTGGAACTTCCCAAACGTTATGAGCTTAAGACGGGTTCAGGCAAAAAGGGGAAGATCATCCCGACAGATGCCCAGCAGAAAGTCATTGATTTCCGCAGAGGTGTGTGCAGGGTCAATGCAACTGCCGGTTCCGGAAAGACCGAGTGTATGACGGAACGCGGGGCAAGGATGTTCGAGGAAGGGATAAAACCTTCCGAGGTATTGTTTATTACCTTTACGGATGCCGGAGCTAATGAGATGAAAGCCAGGATCGCTAAAAAATGCGAAACGCGCGGACTCCATGTCAGCGGGGATGACATCCAGGCGATGACGTTCAATACTTTTGCGTACCGCATCGTGAAGGATAACTTTGAGGACTGTGGTTTTACCACAAAACCGATGGTGGTGGATGATATCCGTAATTCAGTAATCATCACCCAGCTGCTGGATGAAAATCCGGTGGTAGGACTGGATTACCTGAATTATGACGTAAACTCCCCGAACTGTTTAGGGGCACTGGCGTGTGCTAAAAAAACTTTTGAGACGATCAAGGAAACCCAGGATTATGATCTGGACCTGCTTAAAGATGCAGCCTCCGAAAAAGGGTTTTACCGTTTCGTCGGTTCCACAGGGCTTTCAGCACTGCTGTCCCTGTATGAGGACTACGATAAGCGTCTGAAGGAAGATAATCTTTTACAGTTTGCAGATCAGGAACCCCTGATGCTTGGTTTTCTGGATGGACATCCGGATTATCTTGATGAGCTGGGATACCGGCATATCATCGTCGATGAGTTCCAGGATTCCAACGATACGCAGCTGGAGATCATCCGCAGACTGATATCTACAAAGTGTTTCGAGTCCCTGATGGTTGTCGGGGATGACAGCCAGAGCATTTACGGATTCCGAAATACCACGCCGGAAAACATCCTTCATTTCTTTGAGAAGATCGGGAAAGTAGGAGAGGACCTGTACCTGACGGAAAACCGACGTTCCACACCGGAGATCCTGGAGCTGGCCAATAAGATCAATGCATTAAATAAAGATCGTGTGGACAAGGATATGATACCGGTAAGGGAATCCGGAAAAAAACCAGTGGTAAGGGGCTTCCATGACAAGAAGACGGAGTACCGCTATATCTCGGAACGGATCAAGGGTCTGATCGATTCAGGGTATCAGCCGGAAGACATCGCCTTCATTGCCTTTAAGAAAACGGAGCTTGTTGCCCTGGGTGCCGAGCTTACAAAGGCCGGGATCCCATGGGTCATGATGAGCCCGCTCCCGTATATGGAGAATGCAAATGTCAAAGCAGCATTAAGTCTTGCCGAAGCGTTCTACCAGCCGGAATCAGACCTGCTGTACTTCAACTACCTGGTAGCGAGGTACCACGGCGACATCTTCCAAAAGAAGAGCATGACCGAGCTGCGTCTGGAAGTGGATGAGATGAAGAAAACCTTCATGAGCATTGACCAGCTGGAGATCCCATACCAGAGGGTATTGTTCCACAAATTCTTGGATGCCTTAAAAGAGGAGGATGAGATCTATCAGGCTTTTCTGGACCTTGTTTATGCCAATGAGGACCTGCAGTCCGAGCTGGAATACATCCGTAATTTTTCCATTTATGGGAAAAACGCCGGAAAGAAGATGGAACAGAAGTACCAGGGTGTAGTTTTGACGACCGCACATTCTTCTAAGGGCCTGGAATGGAAAGCAGTGTTTAACAGTATCAGCGGTTATGATTCTGCGTCATTGCATACCTCAGGACCTAAGCATCAGAAAAAGGTGGAAGAAGCCCGTCGTCTGTTATTCGTGTCCATGACACGTGCAAGGGACCTGCTTTACATTACCGGACAGTATGTGGCATACGGTCCGAAAGATGACCGCACATACAACCAGTTCCTCAGGGAAGTGTTTGAGGCGGAAGATATCCCGTACTGCCCAGTCGATCCGAACGAAGGGCTGAAGGCACAGGAAAGGAAAAAACGTGCCGCAGCAAGGAGGAGTTCCCGTGAGGCAGGCTCTCATAAGACAGGTTCCCATGAGATGACGGATGTGCAGAAAGCGGAATACAACCGCCAGGTTAAGGGGGCTTCCCAGTTGTCCATCTTTGATGCTCTCAACTCGTATTTGAAAAATCAGGCTGCCCATGATTGATCTCATGGGCTTCACAGGTTGTACCTTTGCAGGTACAGCCTTTTTTCATATTAAATGGTAGGGCCGGGGTTCATCCCTGCCATCCAAAAAAGTGAATTCGAATTCACTTTTTTCGACTAAAAGGAGGGTTTTATATGTTTGACAGAACAGACGACTATGAAGAGAAAATCAAACCGATCTTAAAAGAGCTGAACCGGATGTGCGTGATCTGCGGTATCCCTTATTTTGCTGCATTCTGCGTAAAGGATATGGATGGGAAGACATCCTACAGGAATGTTCTTTACAGTGCCAGCAATATGTCTACAGTATTGTCTGATGACCAGCTATGTAAACACATCAATGTTGCAAACGGATTCGATACCGTCCTGCATCAGCCGGAATTGGATTTCAGCGTATTTGACGACCTGGACGATCCGGAGCTGGAGATAGATAAATGAATATCTATATCATAGACAGCATGTACTTTGACAGCGTGGAAAAGCTTCTTCCTGCAGAATTTGCCAAAGGGTACAAAATACTGTTGTTTTATGAAAAAGGCAGGAAACTTCCGGACATTGTATTTGAGTACATCAGTAAAGGCTGGATCATCTTAAGGATGCTCCCGAAAAAAATGGCTGACTGTATCCCGCTGATCACATTCGAGATCGGGGTGCAGCACTCCGTCAACCCAAAAGATAAGTTCATCCTCTGGGGGGACGCTTCCTTCACCGGTGTTTTTAAGGATTTTCTTTTATATGATGACTCTGCTTCCTCCTATATGGGTATCCGTAATATCCTCAGGGATCAGACAGAGGTAAAGGAGAAGTTCCCGGAAGAACCAAAGACAGATGGAAAGAAATCTCCTGGAGGGAAAAAAGAAGCAGCCAAAAAACCTGAACCGAAAAACAGCGAGTCTTCCAGAAAAAAAGGAAAGCGTCCGGACAAAGCAATTGTCCCCATAGCTGCGGACATGGATACGCTCTCGGACATGACCATGAATATGCTGGAAGTGGAAGACGGTGCAGTGCTTGACAAACCGGCAGTCCCGCCAAAGGAAAAAACGCCCAAAAAAGGATCGGACCGTCCTGTTGACAAAAAAAGGCCTGTCTCTTCAGAAAGCAAGGTGAAGCCGGAGCCACCAAAGCCAGACAAAAAACAGGATAAGGTAGAGGGAAAGCCTAAAATTACCAATGACAAGTTGAGTATGGAAAACAAAAAATCCGCCGGCAAAGAGGAGAAAACAAAAGGACAGCCTGACAGCCATAACAAAAACACAGCGGATAAAAAGAAAGAGCCCGAAAAGCAGCTGCCTGCCGCGGAAAAAGGAAATACCAAAAAAGCAGACTCTGCCGGCAGTGATCTGGAAGGAGTATTGGGGGAGTTTCTGCGGAAGGAGTGTTTTAAAAATTTCAAAGTAACGGATGATGAAGTGCGCAGCGTGATCCTGTCCCTTCTTGTTTCCGTAGATGCATCCAGTATCCGGTCTGGGATGCATCTATATAAAGAACAGTTAGAACAGTTTTTATCTGAAAACCGGGCAAGGGTGCTTTATGATAAAACTGTTCCTTCATTTAAAACTTTCGTGGATTACTTTGGACCAAAGAAAGATGCTTAGTATTACTCTGGAGAAAGAGGTGGTCTTTACCGCCTCTTTTTTTTACCTTTTTGTCATATTACGTACGGACAGTTAAAGCGCTGTCCGTTCTAAAACTTTTTTCCTTTCGTTTTAAGGCATCCGCGGAGAGTAAAACAGACCGTGGATGTCCTTTATTATGCATCTTATCAGGCTTATCATTGTGTTTCTTCCCCTTATACACTACTTGACATCGTACAAAAAAGTGAAATCGAATTCACTTTTTTCAGGTGCTTCTATTATCTGGACTTCTGAGTCTCAGTGTCTTTTAACCCCTTTTTCGTTTTTTTCATTTTTTTTTCATTTTACAAGTGCTCAACAGATATCGGGATGCCGGTGTGGGCAAGAACCGGTATCCCTTCCTGTTGAAATATTTTGAAAGGAGAATTTTTAGAAATGAATTTTTTATCTTCAATGAAGGCTTCCGCGGAACTCACCTGCGGAAAATTACTGCTCAAGAAAAATGAGATGGAAGAGAAAAGAAGAAAAACCATGCTTGTCTGCGGAAAGGCGATCAGCATCATGACCATGGCATGTATGTTCCTCATGATGTCAGGAATGATGACCTTTGCAGCCGGAAGTAAAAGTACAGCTTCCGGTCTTATTGGAAATATCGTGGCCATCATCCTTGCAATGTTCAGATGGGTAGGTATTGTCCTCTTAGTATGGGGTGTAGCGCAGTTCATTATGGCTATCAAAAGAACAGATGCAGAGTCTAAGTCAGATGCGATCCAGACGATCATCTGCTCTATTGTACTGATCTCCCTGAAATCCGTTATTGAAGGTCTTGGTATTGATGGACTTACAATCGGAAACGCAGATATTTAACGGGAGGGCCAGTAATTGCTAGTAACACTATTAAGTTGGATCGTTGAAATATACAATGGACTGTTTACTTCTACTAGCGTTCTTAAGACTTTCACAACATATGATGAACTCTTCTCAAAAATCATGAAGGATAGCCGGTTTACAAATATCGTTGCAGTTATCACGACCATCGGCGTATCCATCATGATCCTTTACTTCCTTATCGATTTGGCAGATAAGGCTTCCAGCAAAAATATCAATTATGAATATTATATCAAGACTTTTATAAAACTTGCGCTTGCATACATGCTGATCACAAACAGTATGACCATCATCCAGTACATGGTAAGTGCGGGCTCGGCCCTTGCGAAGGAACTGAGTGCCGCGGAAGGTGGAAACTCTTTCTTTGCGGATGCCGCTAAGGTTTCCATGCTGAAAAAAGGATTAAAGAAAGTTGGCATCATCGACTCTGTCGGTTACCTGCTCAAGATCCTCATTTCGTATCTGGTAGTAATGGTCTCAAACATTTCGGTCATGTTTATCGCTATCTCAAGGATCGTGGAGCTCTCCGTCAGGTCAATGTTTGCCCCGGTAGGAGTTGCTGATCTCTTTGGTGATGGAAACCATGCGGCAGGGATCCGTTATTTGAAAAAGATCTTTGCTCTTGCCCTTCAATTCGCATTGGCTGTCATCATCACAGACTGTGTTGCCCTTCTGATCCAGTGGAAGGTCGGGCCGGATGCAGTTAAGGCAATAAGTGACCTGAAGGCAGCAACCGGAAACTCGTTTTCCAAAAAGGAAACGATCGCTTTTCTGGATGCGATCACCGGTTCTGGTAAGTTTGGCTCCACATGGCTGACCTGTCTTGGACTTACTGTCACAAAGATCGGTCTCTTGTTCAAGTCCATGGGTATTGCCAACGACATTGCCGGTGTTTAAGGAAATCAAAGGCATGAGGGATCTTTAGATCCCGGCAGCCTTTCTATATGCAAGGAGGAATGTTCCATGATAGAAGTCCCTATTCCAAAGGACATTACAAAAGTGAAAACAACCCTCATCGGCCCGTTCTCTACAAGGATGGTGGTGTGCGGCCTGATTACGGCAGCAGTTGATTTTGCGACGCTGACGCTCGTAAATGCCATCATGCCGGGACTGTCTTTAAATACAAAGATTGGGATCGGAGTAATACTGGCAGTGCCCATTATGGCATTTGCAGTCGTAACCCCATACGATATGCCGCTGGAAAAATTTTTAAAGAACGCTTTTGTTCTTAACTATATCGCTCCAAAGGTAAGGACATACCAGATCGAGAATTTTTATAACAGCCAGGAAGAGGAAGCAGAGAAAGCAAAAACAGAAAAAAATTTTAAACAGAAAGTCTTCAGTGCATCCGTATTGAGGAAACATCCTGATTACGTGATGTACCAGTAGGAGGTTATATGGGTATTCTTAACACAATAACAAAAGCCTTAGGGTTGGATAATACGAAGAAAACTCCTAAAGAATCTACAAGGATCCCAAAGACTGTGCAGGATTCCATCCCATACCTGGGAGCATATGAGAACGGAATCATACAGGTTTCTGCGAGAGGGTATTCTAAAATGTATGCCCTCTCTGATATTAACTTCTCCATTGAATCCATGGATGAGCAGAGAGCGATCTTTGGTAAATATTCGGAGTTTATTGGAAGCTTCGGACCTGAAGTACAGATGCAGGTCGTTGTCCATAATAAAAGCATCAGCAGTTCGGAGTTTGAGCAGAATGTGCTGATCGGAATGAAAAATGATTCCCTGAATGAATACAGGGAGGAAATGAACAATATGCTGATCGATAAGATGGCTGTTGCAAGGAACAATATCATACATAATAAGTATCTGGTTGTATATATAGAGGCAGACGATATCGAGGAAGCAAAGAACACGTTTTCCCGATTGGATTCTTCTATCGCATCGGGATTAAAGAAACTGATAGGTACAGACGTGGTTCCATGTTCCATCAGGGAACGTCTTTCAAACCTTTACGATATCTACCATGTGGATTCCGATATCCCGTTTTATCAGAAATTAAAGATGAGGGATGGACGGATCTCTGAGACCTTTAATCTTAAAGAACTTAAAAAACGGGGCCTTACCACGAAGGATGCGATCGCTCCCATGAGCATGGTCTTTGAACATGACTATATCCGGATCGATGATAAATATGCAAGGTCTTTAACACTTAGGAACCTTCCGTCCTATCTCAGAGGAGATATCCTGGCGGAGATGTCCAACCAGCCGTTTAACATGCTCACATCCATAATCTACCGCTCCCTGGCGCAGGGGGATGCCCTTAAACTGGTAAAGAATAAGACAGTGGATATCAACCAGAACGTGGTAGAACAGCAGAAAAAAGCAAGCAAGAACGGTTACTCCTCGGATCTGATCTCCCCGGAGATCAGAAACTCCCAGCGTGAAGTGGAACAGATCATGGAGGATCTTACGCAGGATAACCAGAAACTATTCATGACCACGATCACCATGACTGTTTTTGCAGACACTAAAGAGCAGCTGGATAAGTATACGGAGATCGTCAAGGCTACCGCGGAACGGTTTGTCTGCCAGGCAGATGTTTTATCAGAACAGCAGGAGCTGGGTTTTGATACCTGTTTGCCATTATGCTACAACAGGGTCAAGATGGAGCGCATGTTAAATACTACGGGTGCGGCGATCTTCCTTCCGTTCTCCGTAAAAGAACTGATGCAGAAAGGCGGTCTGTACTATGGCCTGAATGCAGTATCCCATCAGCTGATCCTGTATGACAGAAAGAGTGCAAAGAACGGTAATGGCGTTATCCTTGGAACCCCAGGTTCAGGTAAATCCTTCAGTGCAAAAAGGGAAATGGTTTCGGTGCTTTTGAACACCGACGATGATATCATCGTTATCGACCCTGAGAATGAGTACAGTCCGTTAGCAGTGCTGTTCCATGGTTCCGTCATCCGTATTGCCCCAGGTTCCAACGTATACTTAAACCCGATGGATATGAGTTTGGATTATGCGGAAAAGGATGATCCGATCACGCTGAAAGCAGACTTCATTGCTTCCATTTGTGAGGCAGCACTTGGTTCCAGGTACGAGCTTTCCCCAACGCAGCGTTCCGTTATCGACCGCTGTACTAAGAACGTTTATATGGAATATGTGGAAGGCTTACGTGCAAGGGGACTTAATTACGATGCGGATACCGTACCGACACTGAGGGATCTGTATGATGAGCTGAAACAGCAGCCACAGCCGGAAGCCCAGAACCTTGCGCTTGCGCTGGAACGTTTTGCGGTAGGTACCCAGGATACCTTTGCACACAAGACCAATGTAAACATCATCAACCGTTTTACGGTCTACAATATTAAGGATATCGGTTCCGGACTTAAGAACATGGGCCTTCAGATCTGTCTTGACAATGTATGGAACCGTATGATCGAGAACCACAAGAAAGGAAAGTACACCTGGCTTTTCTGTGACGAGTTCCATCTGCTTACACAGACAGAGACTTCTGCCAAATATACCAAGCAGATCTGGAAACGTGCACGTAAGTGGAATGGTATCCCGACCGGTATCACACAGCAGGCAGAGGATATGTTAAAGTCCTCCGAGGCAAGGGCGATCATCAATAACTCGGATTTCATGATGATGTTAAACCTTGATCCTTACGGACGTATGCAGCTCCAGCAGATGTTCGGTATCAGCAACACAGAGATCGAATATGTCACAAGCGCCGATTCCGGACAAGGACTGATTTACAATGGTTCGGACATCATTCCGTTCAAGGATGAATTCCCGACGGATACCAAACTTTATAAGGCGATGACCACGAAGCCTGATGAGGTAGACCTTGAAAATGCAGGGTGATTGGAAAAACAGGACTTTGTTCCTGTTTTTCTTCATATTAACGAAAAAGGAGGTATGGTTGATGCATTATGATGATGAACTTTTTGACGAAGAAAAAGAGATCTCTATAGACGAACTGGTAGAAGCTTTATCCGGAGAAGACGAAGACGGGGATCCGAAGAGCGTTGTGGAGTGCAGTCTGTATAAGGTTGAGACCACTGAGGATGAAACCCTGGAAAAAATCAACGAGATGACAAGCTTTACGGCTGCCCCCGGTGTTTTTGTAAACAGGATCAGCTTTACGGGACCGTTTGTCATGGTGGAGCTTGATTTCCAGCATGAACAGAACATGTGGCTTAGAAGGATCATGGAAGTCCTTGATGAGTTCCATTCACATGCAGACAAGGGGAATATGCTGTTCACCCTTACGATCATAAATATCGAATGCGCAGTGGATTATTACCTGACACTCAGCAATCCGGTAGCTTATTTAAAAGGCCTTTCAAAAGACAACCGTCCGGTCATCGTCCAGCTGGTATTTGCAGCAGACCTTGTAAATGCGGTTGCGTGTGATTTCGACCTGGAAGAGATCAAGGCGGAAGCACTCCGTGAGATGGAATCTGATGAAAAATCCCAGCTTGAAGATGAAGCTATGAATGAGAGCGTCATGGCCATGATCAATGAAGGCACTCCTATGGATGAGAATTATTTCCTGAACCAGAATCATGTGGAAGAGCCATCGAATAAACACCGTATCCGTTCTACAGAACATACAGATCTTTCCAACGTGCGCCGTTCCGAGCTGGATCTTGATAAAACAGGTATCCGCGGAAAAGAATAGGAGGCATTTATGAAAAGACTATCTATTTTTCTGATGGCTGCCGCATTAGGCGTCAGTTTCCTCAGCTGTCCGGCATCCGTTTTTGCCAGAAACCCCGTAGTCCAGAACGGGGTGGGGGCAGATAACTTTACTATAAAAACAACCTTCAGTGACGGGCTGGACGCGGGATCCCTGGATGTGTACCGGATCTTCTTCCGGCTTCTGGATGAGGACAGCCGTATGGGACACATCGATGTGGATGCCAACGACACGAAGCTTTCCGCAAGGGTTGTCCCGGGGGATTATCAGGTCATCCGTATCAAATATATCGGCAGCAGTAAGGAACTGAAAAAAGAGCCTGCCGCAACAAAAACATTCTTTCGTGTGTATAACGACCAGGTCACGACCGTTCCGCTCGCCATCGGACAGGAAGCAGTGGATAAACTAACGGACAGGATCGGGGTAGGGGAGCTTTATAAGGAAGTGGACGTAAACAGTACCATAGAGGATACGTCAAATGAAAATGATGTGATCTTAAATTCCTCTTATGTGGACAAAGGCGTATTCGATGATGACACCGTCCGGGAATCTTATCTGCAGGATCTTACAAACAACGGGTATCTCGATGCCGACGGAAACCTTACCGACAGTGGAAAAAAGATCCAGGATGCCCTTGAGCAAAAAGGTATGAAATATGAAACCGCCCGTCAGGAGGCGATCCTCAACGGAATGTCTCTGGAAGAATATTTAGGCCTTACAGACAAAGACAGTAAGGAATCTAAAAAGAGTGAAAGGGAAGACAGCTCTTCGGGAAGCACCCAGGCAGAAGCGTCCGCAAGCGATGCAGAGGAAACCCGGTTTGACGAGGAAAGCAATAAGCCTAAGGAAAAGACAGCAAAAGACCGTTTTGTCAGCAGTCTGGTTTCTATCTGTATTCTTGGAGTTCTTACGTTCGGGGTATTTATCTACCTCAAAAAAAGATGCTAGATTTTTTTTTAATTCTCGTGTATAATAAGGATAGACAGTGCATCCAGGATACACTCCTTTCGTATACGTGTCAATTCCCGGATGTCTGTTTTGGCGGATAGTTTTTCCGCAATTTCATACGCACCGGATTAATCATCCAATCGGAAACATCTGCGGCCCTTTGATCATCTCCGCGGATGTTTCTTTTTTGTCCCGGATGGATTGCCAGAAAATATCTGGGAGTTGCACAAGATCACGATTTTTTGTCATATTAAGGATGGACGGATAAGTCCACGCCACATCCTGTTTTAACCCCCTGCAGTTTCATATAGATCCTGCAGGGGGTATTTTTTTTGCTCAAAAAAAGGGAGGATAAACCTCCGCTTTTCTTATGCCATTTTCTTAAGGATCTTCTTAAGTGTTGCATTGTTGTAATGGGTATCGTCGTCTAAGAATTCGCCGTTATTTCCGGTGAGGCAGTTTTCGATGGATGTGTATTTCACACAGCTGCTTTTGTAATTGGATACATATTTCCTCAATGCATTTTTGTATGCGTTCATATTTTTCTGATAATGTGCAGAATTTAACAAATTATGAAAATCGTTTTTTGGCATATTGTGGGAAAAAGAAAGGAGGATGATAATGGGAAGTCTGAAGGTGCGGGAAAAGAAGAAATTCCCGGTCTTTACATTATTTTTTCTGATCCTGCTGTGTGCGGCAGGGTTTATGTTTTATATGGCATTTAAGGAACAGGTGCCATACTGGATCTCTGATTACAAGAGTAAACAGGTACAGGAAGGGTACACGGATTTTGCGGACTCTGCGGATGGAACCCTTCCCTACGATTTTGCGGACAGGAAAACGGCAGCAAAAGCTTCCGATAAGAAAAAATCATCGGAAAAGAAGTTCCAAAATATCCCGCAGGACTGGAACGGGGTTGACTGGAACGGACTAAAAAAGATGAACCCGGATATCATTGGCTGGATCCATATCCCAGACCTTACTGTAAACTATGCGGTGTTGAAGGGTACTGCGGATAATTATTATCTGTATCATCACATGGACGGTTCCTACAATATCCTCGGGTCCATCTTTGCGGAAAAGGGGACGAGTGAAGATCTCGATGATGCGCATATCATCCTGTACGGACACAACATGGCAAGCGGGCAGATGTTTGGACAGTTATCCAATTATACGGATACGGGCTTTTGGAAGAAGCATTCCTATATGTATATCTATACCCCTGAGGAGACAAGAACGTATGCAATATATGATGTTTATAACTGTCTTGATAATGACAGAACGTACACCATCGGTTTTACCATTGGCTCAAAGGATTTCCGGAAATGGGTAAAATATTCTATCAAAAAAGGTTATTATTCCACAGAGTTTAAGCCTACGGGGGATGAACAGGTCATCACGTTATCTACCTGTGCAGACTCCGGTGTGATCAACAACCGTTTTATAGTCAACTGTATGCTGATCGATACTCAGTTAAAGGAGGATTATGTTGTGCCGACACCAACGGCAAAACAGAAAAAATAACCTTCCCCGGTGAGTGGAAGCAGATGTTGATTTTCATTAAATAAAAGATCCTGTTTTCGCAGGAGATGTATGCTCTAAGTGACTTCTTAATCATGGTTTTTGTCATGGTTAGTGAAGCAGTCACTTAGAGCATTTTCATTTCAGGAGGTACA
>ERZ773229.632-NODE-632-length-29206-cov-12.701554_pt1 | contig 29206 bp, 22 predicted proteins | sample MGYA00580992_ERZ773229 | MGnify/ENA primary metagenome ERZ773229 (study PRJEB29015, sample SAMEA2737795) | human gut metagenome | biome: human gut; feature: human-associated habitat; material: faeces | place: China | collected 2012 ... | reverse complement strand
GGATCACCCGCTGGAAGGAGATGTCCACACCGGCCTCGATCACCTGCGTGGAGACGCAGACGATCTTTTGCCTGTTGTCGGCGGAGGGCTTGTCCAGCGCGGACTGCAAGGCTTGCAGAGTCTCCCTGCGGTGCTGCACGCACATGGCGGCGGACAGATGGAAACACCGGCAATTCGCGGCTTGCAGTGACTCGAACAGGAACGCCGCCTCCTTTTTCGTGTTGCACACCACCAGCAGGCTGTCGCACGACGACAGTGCCTCCGCAACGATCTGCGGGAGCTCCTCCAGCTTGGCGCATCCGGCGTTTTGAATGTCGGTGCGCCTGAAGACGTCCCACAATGCCTTTTGCTGCGGAACCAGATCGACGGGCTGGCGGTGCGGCGGATGGTCGGCTGCCTCCAGACAGGGCTGGGTGGCGGAGCACAGAACAATAGTGGCGCCGCAGATCTCGGACAGGAAGTTGACCGCCAAATTAAACAGCGTCAGCATTTTGCCGGGAACGGTCTGCACCTCGTCGATCACGATGACGCTGCCGCACAGCGCGTGAAATCTGCGGATGGCGCTGGTCTTTCCGCTGAAGCAGGTGTTCAGCAGCTGCACCAGCGTGGTGATAATGATCGGCGCCGACCAGGAGGCGGTGAGCAGCTCCAGCTCCTGCAAGCGCTCCGGCGTCTCCTTCGGCTCGGCAAGGTTGGAGTGATGCTCCAGTATCAAGGTGTCGTCTCCTATGTAATCGCGGATGACACGGGCATTTTGATCCAGGATCGACAGCAGCGGCGCGGTGAAGATGATTCGAGAGCAGTTCCGTCTTGCCGCGTGGGTCAATGCGAAGCGGAGGCTGGCCAGCGTTTTTCCGCCGCCGGTGGGGACGTTCAGGCGGTAGACTCCTCCGGGCCGGACGGCGCCGGCGGCACAGGTGTCGGAGATGGTGTGGCGCGCCAGATCAATGGGCGTTTTTCGCGGGAATGCCGCCAGCTTCTTCTCCATAAACGCCAGCCGTTCTGTCCAGATTGGCCGCATATCCTCTGGGAACACGGGCGGTTCTATCCCATCCATAAAAGCGGCGGTGTCCGTACGGTCTCCCTCGACCACGGCGGATAGGAGCATCCGGGCCAGAAGGCCGATATAAAATGCGGTCTCCCGGTCCGCCTCATTGTCGTCCGCTTGGGCGGACAGAGCCGCCAGCCGATCCAGCATCGGGGTCATCTCCCGGACGGCGTCGCGGAACAGATGCTCCAGCTCCTCCTCGTCAGCAACCTCCGCCAAAAAGCCCTGTCGGGATTCATCGTAAAAGATCCCCTCCTTGGTCTGGCGATGAAAAAAACCGCTGTGCTGCTGGGGGTCGACGCAGTCAAACAGGCCGTGATGTGAGCCAACGGCAAAGGCCAGCAGCTCTGCGGTCACGTCGGAATAGGAGAACGTACCGCAGCCGCCGTGCCAACGATCCAGCAGAAGGCGCACGCCGGCGAAGGTATGGTTGACACTGCCACGGACGGCGTTCCCGCCGCTGACAGCCTCCGAAAGGTATTGCGCATACTCCTGTTTGTTTTTTCCGGCGTCGTGGAGCAGACCGACCAGATAGGCGCTTTTTTCCAGACCCAGTGGCCGCAGTGCGGTCGCGGCCAGCGCCGCCGTGTTCCGGCAATGCTCCTGGACGGTTTGCCGCTCTCCGGTTTCGCGGATATGGGCAGGATACATGGCGATCACATCCTGTCATATATTTTTAACGCGCATATGTTGATGCTTTAACCATACCACACTCGCTGAGGCTTGTAAAGACTTCAGTAATAAGGATAAGTGCCAAAAAACATTGACTTTTTTTGTATGCTATGCCATACTGTGCGGGTCGGGTATTCCCGTGGATTGAAAGAGTAAAAAGGAGAAGCTGCGCAAGGCCTGGCAGGGGAACATCCCCTGCCGCGCCCTGCGCAGCTTTTCGCCCAACGCGGCTATGTAGCTGCTGTACACCAGATACGCCGCCTCCATGGTGGATCGTCTTTGCTTGTGGGCTCTTAGACTTTTATTATAACTCGCCATATTAAGAAAACGAGTTTTGCCATTTTCTAAATGTGTGCTCATTGCTTGCTTTTTGCAACACGGGAAGAGGTGTGACTATCGGTCACACCTCTTCTTTCTTTAACCACTCGATAAACTCGACTCGCGGCAGTTTTCTGGTTTCGCTGGCCTCTTTCTTCGGTCTGCCCTCTGCTTGATTACGACTCCTTCAGCCATCGCTGGAACTCGCCCTCAGTGATGATACCCTCATCACATTTCTTTTTCTGCTCTCTGGCCTGTTCGCTCCAAGCGTAGAACTGGCTGTCGCTGATACGCCCGGCCTTGATCCACGCGAAACGGCGCTTATACTCTCGGCGGTAGATCTTGAATACAGGGTCGTCCGCCTGCTTCAGCGTCCACTGCTGGAATGCACCCATCGCACGGCAGCTGGACTGACCGTCGAGTGGTGTGCGGTCGCAGTACTCCGCGCTGACGCGGCCTGTCTGGGCGAAGTACCGCCCGCAGTTTTTGCAGCGGCGCACGGTGATGTTGCGCTCCACGCAGGTCTGCAAAGAAAAGCTGATCATATCTGCCACGGTGTTTGCGTACAGCACCGGCGCACAAGCATCGCCACCCACCGGCTCGAAGCGTGTGGTAAGCAGGCGAAACGGAAACAGCGTTGCGACACTGGGACGGTCAGGCTGGTCGAAATGATAGTATCGCATGATTTGCTGGCTGGGTTCACGCCCAGCCTTGTCTATATCCAGTATCAACTCGAAGAAACGCTGGATCTGCTTCTGATACAGCGGCAGCTCCTCCGGCAGCGTCCGCAGCTCATTTAATGCCTCTGATACCGCAGTCGTGGCGTTCTCAAAACCTACGGAACGAAGATAGAACCACTTGGTATACAGCACGCGGAAGAAGCTGTGCATCTCCGCTAGCCCACCCAGCTTGACCACGGCGCCGGTCACACTCTCACGGTCAAGGCTCTCCAAGTCATGTAGCCCGCAAAAAAGCCGGAAAGGGACGGATGATGCCATCCGCCTCTCTCCGGTGCTTTCCTGACCTTTCGGCTTTTGGGTCAGTGTTTGGGTCAAGCGAAAAACGCCAAAATGCCGCGTCACTATTTGAAGACATAAACAGAAAAAGTTCCTGATTTCTGACGAAATCAGGAACTTTTTGGTGGAGACTGCTGGACTCGAACCAGTGACCTCCTGCGTGTGAAGATACGATGAGAGGCGGAAAGTGTTGATATTCAACGCTTTCTGCCCCTTTTGCGCACTTTCGGCTCAGTGGGGCGTCCACTGTGTCCGCCCGATACTGCCCGGTCATTTCCGCGTTTGGGTCACGGTTTGGGTCAGGCCGATAGCAACGCAAAAATGACCACGCTGTAATCAAAGAAAAACGTGACCGACGGTCAAACATCTTCTTCCTTCAACCACTCGATAAATTCAACGCGCGGCAGTTTGCCGGTCTCGCAGGCTTCCTTTTTCTCTCTGGCCTGCTCGCTCCATGCGTAAAACTGCTCCTTTGTAACGCGGCCTGTGCGAATACGGGCAAACCGCTTCTTGTACTCGCGGCGATACTCCCGAAACAGCTCGTCCTCGTTATGCTTGATCGTCCACACCCGCACCGCACCGGTCTCCTTGCAGGTGCGTCCGCCATTGAATGACCGGTCGCAATACTCCGCGCCGCCGTGACCCGACACCACAAAGTACCGTCCGCAGTTCTTGCACTTCCGCAGCTTTACACCGCGCCGAATGCACTCCTTCAGGTGGTAGTCAATGAGGTCGTAAATGCTGTCGGGGTACAGCACTTCCGCAAACGTGTCGCGGTCATACATCTCGTAATACAATTTCTGCGGCTGGAATTTGTAAACCATGATGCAGTACTCTGGAACGTCTGCATAATACGCCGCCATCCGCTGTTCCGGCGTCTGCTTGTCCAAATCGGTATTCAACACACGGTCAAAAAGCTCCAGAGCCTGCCGCTGGAGCCGCGCTAATTTCTTCGGCATTGCCTCTAACTGCCGCATCCATTGCTCGACGCTTTCACACGGGCGACGGTGCCGCCAACTCCATAACAGCAGACCATAGTAAGCGTTATTCCCTGTAAAATAAGAAAGTATTGTTTCAACAGTAGCACATTCCCGTTGTGCTATCACAGAAAGCTTATGGAAGTCCGCTTCCACCTTCTTCATATCCCAATAGAGAAAGTCCAGCAGGCTCTCTGGAAAAGCGACGCTTCTCTCTTGTCCATCCCAATATCGTTCCCTGCCGTTTGAAATGCAGGTCTTAAATTTCTCTCGCATAATACACCCTCGTTTTAGACACATGATATTTATATAATTGATGTGCCTTGACAAAAATAGCAAAATCTGTTACCCTTTATTTGCGGGACATATGAATCAGATTTTTTAATATAAGTCTACATCATTCGTGCGATCATGTCAACAAGAACTGGAGGTGTTTATTGAATTTACAAAACAGCAAGCTGAAAAACTTCACGCCGCTGCCCAACGAAATTTTCTCTCTGCATCTGACAACCGGCGAGCTGGCAGTCTACGCTCTGCTGCTACGGCTGGAAAACCGTGAGACTCATGAGTGCTGGCCCAGCTACGAAACGATTGGGAAATCCATTGGCAAAAGCAAGAGCTCCGTCAAACGTTATGTGGCCGGGCTGGTAGAAAAGGGTCTCATCACCGTGGAGCCGACGTCGGTCATTATGCAGAATGGACTGAAGAAAAACGGAAACCTGCGCTACCACATTCGTCCTATTCGCGAAGCAGTAGAGTGGTATATCCAGCATCATCTGTACCTTGCCGAAGCTGCTGCCGAGCGCCAACAGGTACAGCAAAAACTGGCGGAACAGGCTGAATAACCCCCATGTTTGCCCCTGTGAGCCGCTGTGTGGCCTCCTTCGGGGCGGGGCAGTGTCCCTGCCCCGGAGAGAACTTTCGAGCCGCTTTCTGGCGGATTTTCGGGGGCTTCCTCGGCTCTGCGGAGGACGAAAGGAGAAGCAGGATAAAAGGCTGGCGTCGTTACCGCCACTCTGCCCGGACACCTCTGCCCGCAGTGCGGACAGTTTACGGAGGTTTTCAGCGGAGTCGGAAATGGCGTCTGTTGGGCAGGGTTTTAGGAGAACTGGCGTCATAGTCCTCGCAACGGCAGATTTGACGGGACTTTCGACGTGCCTTACGACGATTTGGAGGAATTATGAGTGAAAACAAAGATAGATTGAATTTCCGGATGAAACCGGAAACGGCAGAAAAGCTGGAGCACTGGTACAAAGCCGACCATTGCCGCAGTAAGAATGAGTTCGTAGAAAAGGCCGTGAACTTCTATGCGGACGCGCTGGCGGCGGAGAACAGCACCACACTGCCGATGGCGATACAGACTGCCATCGATGGACGGCTGAAGCTGCTGGAGGATCGCATGGCGTCCATCCTCTACAAACAAACTGTTGAGATGGACATGGCAATTTCCGTTCTGCTGCAAAGTGTCAACGTGGACGAGTCGGTACTGCGGCAGGAACGAGCCAAGAGTATCGCGGCGGTCAAGCATACCAACGGTCGCCTGCGGATGGAGCAAAAGCTCCGTGAGTTGGAGAATGAAGAATGGCAAGACTGATCGTCAAGAGCCCCTACATCAAGTGCGGCGGCGGTCAGAATGCCAGCGGCTATCTGCAATACATTGCCACCCGTGAGCGTGTGGAGATCGTGCCGGATGACCGTCCGCTCACGCGCAAGCAGGCGCAGCTCATTCAGAAATTGGTAAAGGACTTCCCTGATACAAAAGAACTGCTGGAGTACGACGACTACAAAAACGCCCCCACAAAAGCCAATGCTTCATCCTTCATCACGCTGGCGCTGGAGCAAAACTGGAACCGTGTGCAGTCCACCGAGGGTTACGCCAAGTACATCGCCACCCGTCCCCGAGCGGAGCGGCTGGGCAGCCACGGTCTGTTCGGTGACGCGGATCATGTGTCATTGGACACAGCCATGGACGAACTAAACCACTACACCGGCAACGTGTGGACGCACATCATTTCTCTGAAACGGGAGGATGCCGCACGGCTTGGATATGACAACGCGGCGGCGTGGCGCACTCTGTTACGAACCCATAGAAATGATATCGCCGCCGCTATGAACATCAAGCCGGAGGACTTTCGTTGGTACGCCGCCTTCCATAACGAGGGCAATCATCCCCACATTCATATGATGGCGTGGTCGGCGAAGCCGGGGCAGGCATATCTGGACAGAAGCGGTATCCGTCAGATCAAGTCCGTGTTGACCAACCAGATCTTCCAACAGGAGCTGCTGCATCTCTACAAGGAGAAAAGCACTTCCCGCGACGAGTTGGTACAGCAGACTCGGAAGGCCATGCTGGAACTGGCCCAGCGTATGCGGGATGGTCTCTGTATCTGTCCGACTGCGGAGCAAAAGCTCTGGGAGTTGTCACAAAAGCTGAATGGCGTGCAGGGGAAGAAAGTCTACGGCTATCTGCCAAAGCCGCTGAAGCAGTTGACGGACGAGGTGGTGGATGCCATGACGAAGCTTCCCACGGTCAATGAGTGCTACCAAAAGTGGTGGGAGCTGCAATGCCGGCTCAATGATTACTATTCTGAACAGCAGCGGCAACGCCCGCCGCTGTCACAGCAGAAGGAGTTCCGCCAGATCAAGAACGCTGTCATTCGGGAAGCGGAACATATCCACCAAGGCCGGATGTCGTTCGAGGACACGGCAATGCAAAAAGAGGATGAGCAACTGGATGACCGCAGTATATCCTACGATTGCTGGGAACTGCGGAAAATTATCACTAACGAAAGCATACCGCTGGAGGAACGTGACAACGCTGTCGAGGAACTGGAGCAGATAGCAAGCCAAGGTGATCCTCACGCACAATACATCATGGGTCTGCTGTACCGTGACGGTGGTCTGCTGGTGCCGGATACGGAACAAGCAAAGCGCTGGCTGGAACTGTCAGCACAGGAGTTACCAGACGCACAATACGCCTTGGGAAAGCTGTACCTCTCCGACGATCCGGACATGCACGACCCCGCAAAGGGTATCTACTGGCTGCAACAGGCAACGGACAGCGGACACGAGTACGCCGCCTACCGTTTAGGCAAAGAGTATCTGACCAGAGACAACATTCCCAAAGACACCGCACGAGCGGCAGTATACATACGACAAGCCTCAGAACAGGCCAATCCCTATGCGCAGTATCTGTTGGGGAAGCTATATCTCATGGGTGAGGGTGTCCCGAAAGATAAGGACTTTGCCCAATACTGGTTTTCCGTGGCGGAGCGGAACGGCCACTCCTACGCCGGATATTTCCTCGACCGCATGGAGCGGCAGGAGGACTTGTCGCCGCCCAACATTTTGCTGTCTGCCACACGTCTGCTCCACCACATGGGCAGCATCTTCCGAGATAACACGCCGCGCCCTGCAGCGCCCACGGGTATCCAGATCGACCACAAGCGCCTGCAACGCCTGCGGGAAAAGAAGATGGCCATGGGGCACAAATGGAACGACCATGAGGATGAACATAACCGCGGTATGGGCGGTATGAGCTTGTAAGTGATGTAAAATGATTCAAAGGAGAACTGAATGAACGAGTGTACCTATAAGAGTTTTGATGAGCTGCCCTTGATGCTGAACGTCGTACAGGTGGCGGCGGTGCTGGGCATCTCCCGTGCCGGAGCCTATGAGTTAGTTCACAGCGAGGGATTTCCTGCGCTGAAGATAGGCAGCCGCATCGTAGTGCCGAAGGACAAGCTGCGGGAGTGGATCGATGCCAACACGGCGCAAAAATGACCACGCTGTAATCAAAGAATACCCCACCGCGCAATTGATAACCTTACCTTGACCGCAATTTAAGGACGGCGTAAACACAGTACCATACCTAGAAGAGTGCTAACCTAACTACGAATTGCATCATTTTACGCACAGTTATGCTTGCAGTACACCCTCTGCTTTCATGTCCGAAAGCAGAGGGTGTACTTGCTTAGTTTACCACAGATTTCTCTATTGCGCAAAGGAAACACACATCATTAGACAGATGTTCATAAAACAGGTTTAGACCGAAATTACTAAATGAGCATCTGTCAGGCAGGGTTGGCAACAAAAAGCAACAGATTTATTCACAGCTTTCAGGTAAGCGTAAGGCTGAAGGCCGATAGACACACATGGACTTCGTCAAATTAGTCAGACGTCATATACTAGGATAGAAACTCAGAAAAGAGGTATTTAAACCTATAATCCATCCTCTGCCGTGTCCCCATCTCTATCTGAACTCGGGTGGTACAATACCCCCATTCATATGAAGGAACCGAAACGTCTCCGGCGTTGTCTCTGCTTTTTCAAAATGACAGCCTCTAATATCTTTGGCGTCCACACCTAAGAAATATCTCCGCAAGAAAAGTGTTCCACCGTTTTCTGGTAGTTTTCCGCAGTAAACATTTCTGCTTCCTGCAATTACAAATAAGGTCTTATGCTCTTGATCAAGATAAAATGGTGCATCTGGCATTTTATCAATTGAAAGAGTGGTCGTTCCATAAAAATCGCTATGATCGAAGCATTCATCAAATCTCCTGCCCTTAAAAACACCGCCTTTAACCTCACGAGAGATTTCAAATTCATAACGAGTTGTTGTATCACATAAGTCCAAGAGCGTACAGCGGCAAAGACCAGACTCACTGTTACTGGGTGTAACATGCAGCACAATGTGATTATCCTGCGGGCAAGGAAAGAATAGCGAACCCTCTACGGATCGTTTGTAAAACTGCCCTCCGTCCCAATGTATTACCAAGGATTTTGATATCGTCGTGCTCGATTCATCTGCGCAAAATAGAGTTACTGCTTTACGATTCCAAACCAACGATTGGAATGAGTAATTGCCTGTAATATTCTCTTTGGCAATCACATTTTCGCTATCAACAATTTCAAATCGATAGCTTATGACGTTTTGCGTGAAAAAAGCTGCGCAGGAGTTATCCGGCGATAGCGACCATGCATGTACAAGTACAAAAGGTCTCTCTTTATCGAACAACTCAAGGTATTGATTCGGTAATTCGAAAATTACGGATGCTCTTTTTTGCGGTAGATGATATACGCAGATGATTCCTTCATCACGGTTGTATTCAATGATATCCCCGTCACCCCTGATTTGATACATAACCGCATCGCCTACACGGGGGATACGCTTTCCCTTGAGGTCATCAAAAGCAAACGCGCTAATCGGGTACTCTGCTTTTAAAGAACCATCTAAGGCGTATCGGTAAATAAAAACGCCTCCTCGGCGAATAAAAATGCCATCGAAGCAAAAAAAGGCACCTTCATCTTCCTTCCCTGCAATTTTCATGATATGATCTGAGAAAATTTGTTCGACCAAAACCAGAGACTGGGCTGAATACAAGGTGGATTTGTCGGATATAATTCCAGCCAATATTCCGTATTGTTTTCCTTGGCTTGGACTTACTACTCCGTGCCAGCCTTTGTCATCATGGAGTGAGATGACATCGCCATAGCCGCTGATATCACAAAACTGCCCAACACCTTGACACAGTCCAATAATTGTGCCCGTGTCCGAAGAAAAAATAATTCTCTTATCATGATAAATGAGGAAAAAACACGACTTACTTTCCGAAAAGCTACCAAAGCCTGGCTCATCAAAGGGATGCGACGGATGCATTGACAGTCCAATTTCTAAAGAAAAGCGCAAAAGATTTTCTCTAGAAATTTCGTACAGCATGTGAAATTTTTCCGTTTCAAACGCCTCAAACAAAAAGTGTTCGGACAGAAATTCTTTTGAGACATGTAAGATAAGTACTTTCCCATCGGGGCTGATCCCCGCAATGCTCCACAGATAACCAAACCGTAGGCCGGTATCGTACCAAGTTCCTGTACTCAGATCGTAATATATCAAAGATGCACTTATATCAAGCCACTCAAGGGACCAATCATCGCTAGACGCGTCTTCGAAGAAAAAAGATGAAACATATAGGCGATTACCAGAAGGGGAGATAAAAAGACTGCTATTAGAATCGATCTTGTGGTTCGGAAACAATGGTTTTGATATGACCTTACGGTCGTAATAAGCATCGCCATCATAGTTCAATCTCAAAATAAGCAACTCCTCTTTTTCCCAAAGCGCAACGATTGAACCATCTCTAGACGTACTCATAGACGTACTCAAGTAGTCAGACTTGTCAATTACCTTGTCAATTACAAGTCTCGATTTCCATAAAGACTTATACAAGTCTTGGCTCAGCTTGTATGACTTGCAATCGTTAAGCAGGCCATGAGTACCGAATACTGGATCAATAAGAGCAGAATGGCGAAAAGAACTTCCATCGAAGCGCGAACCCGCAAGGGTGCAATTCAAAAAGTCGCACGATTTGAGATTCAGCCCTGAATAATCAGCAGTCACATTTTTGCCTCGCGCCAGTTTCATCATTTCGACACACTGTGCAACAGATTCCCCTGCTTTACCTACATCATCATAAGCAAACCATTCCATCCGACAGTGCCTTTGCATCCAGTCTTCAATGGGGCTGGGATTATTCGTAGTATCGCGTTTCTCTTCCCAAAGGTATTCACGGAATAATTCCCCCGCCATGCGGAGCGTTTCAAGGGGAATATTTGCGCTCAAACACTCCGGAATTGTATGTTCATCCGCTAAGTTCATTTCATTGTAGACATACAACGCCTTCGCAAAGTCAAAGTAGTTTTGGTGGGAGAAAAGATAGCCTGTCTCCGTTTTGCGGATCAGTCCTTTGGCGATCCATATCTTTAATGCTTTGCCAGACGATATCTTGAGTACATCATCATCTCGGTCAAAAAGGCTTTTTATACGCACGTATCCCGCCAACTGCTCCTCGCAGGATTTAAAAACGGTATCAAATGAATTGTCATCTAACAGCATCTTGCCATGAGTATAGGCAATAGCGGGAAGAAGATACCGAATGCAGTATTTGTGCTGGTTCTCGACCAGTTCAGTGTGCTGTGATACTCTTCGTCCGGATTCAACCAAATAGTCGAAATAAATGTCAAACAACTCGCCTTCGGTTCTGACTGTTCCGAGTTTTGTGTTTGCATAGATGCCGATTCGCAAATAGATTGATAAGAACATAGGGCGTGTGAGCAAGTTGAGAAGATGTGCGGGAAGCTGCTGTGTGCCGAGAACAGCAGTGACATTAGTGGCTTCAATGGGCTCCAGAAAAAGGCACGTCCAGTTGTTGAATAGCCTTCCCGACAACGGGTAGCGAGAGGACATCAATATCCGCACCTGCTTACAGGCAGCTATAGTCTCCAACTCAGGACGCCACTGACTTCCGTTGGGATCTCCACTCTCCTGAACGCCATCCAGCAAAAGGAGAAACAACTGTGAATTTTCATTTTCCCCGTTCAGAAGCTGCATCAGCTTATCACGTCGAATGTGGTCGTTTTCTCCCGCCGTACTAATGCCGCAATACTGTGAAATAATTTTATCTTTTAGGCAGTTATCAGCACAACCATCAGACAACTCAGCCAGATTCAGATATATCGGAAGTATGTTCCTCGATTCAAAGCACCGCCCCCAAAGCTTATAAAACAGCGTGGTCTTCCCAGAACCACCTGGTCCAATCAGTTGGTGGTGCTCTCCGGAAGCTGTATCTAAAACATGCTCAACTGGGTTCTCTTGTTCATCCCGAGTGGCGGTATAGAGCCGCGGATCCACTTTGTATTTCGAAGCGATGCTTTGATACAATTCTTTAGAGCGCAGGAGTATTATCTCACAACTTATGCCCCTGCGTTGAATCACATCAATAGCGCTATCAAGCGCCTGTATTAAGCCTCCTGTGTCCTGAAATCGAGATTTGACATCAATGCTTAAACCGCGCTCTATGATGCGTTGATAGACTAGCCGTTTCACTGGATCAGGCATAGTGCTTTCGTTTTCATCCGGTAACCACTTGGAAAGCATTTTGCAGATTGAATAAGTATCAGTTGCTTTTGTAATTCTAGCAACGTATGCTTTTCGCCGTCGAAGGCTTTCTCCACAGACAGCATTATGTAATTCGATGGACGCGTATTCTGGTGTGGAGCCATACAGCACCGTGCTTTCATCAATATGACCACTGTGTAGCATCGCAACTGCAGAACCCATGTCAATGGGGTGAATCAGAGATGCTCCGTGCTGCATATAAGCCAATTCTGAGCGAAACAGGTTGCTTGGCTTCACATCGAGATGAAGAAACCCTTTTGCGTGAATCTCCCCAATGGCATATGCAACTTCTTTGGCAAGATTCAAACAGGCTACGATATCATATTTTGGAGAATGCGGCTGATATTGGGGATGGTTCAATACATAAGTATCTAACGTGTCTCCAGCACTTGTGTCAATTGCGAGATATTTGGCCAAGGAAGCACTAGAAGTTGGGATCTCGTTGACAGAGAAAAAACGTGGATCATTGTTGGAACCTTTGTATCGAAGCCTATGGCTCATATCTATCTCATGTTGATATGCGTTATTGATTTTCTCTTTGATTTTTGACAAATAGGAATGAGAGTAGGACAACTCATCATCGAAAACGATGGAACCGTCTTCGCGTCGGGTGAGAAAGGGGCAGAATGACGCAGGAATCAGTTCTTTTACAATAACAAACCTCCCTTCGTGAAGCCCGCGATATGCAAAGCAGGAGCCACCTTTGCTGATCTGAGCATACACGGTGTAACCATCAGCAAGATTCCAGCCGGAAACCTCATCGCCCGTGGTTTTGTCATAGAATTTTTTAGTTTCTTCGTCAAAGAATAATCTGTCAGCAGGAAGTGTCAGGGGAGAATAGCTGAGCATAATGGCCCTCCTTTTGCTTTTTCGTTTTCCTGTCTACGCTCTTATGTGGGCTACAAATGAGTCATTATATTAATTATAGGGCATATCATAAGCAATGGATGTCCGGGATATAAGAATGGACTGTTTCCCTATAACCGCCTACACCAAATTTCTGCGTGAATTTCTCTGCTCCGATTGTACCATACTTATCGCAGATTTCAAACTTCAAATAAGATTGTCACTGAAACAAAACTAAGTCGAGGGTTCGGAATCTATTCTCGTACGCAAGGGAAAGTGCTCCGTTCTTGGTATTTGGGTTTTTCTTTTTTGAATCCTTTAATTCTGAGGCCTGTGTTAATATAAAAGCACAAGGCCGATGAAAGTGGCCAATGCAGAAAGGAGATATAACTATGGATGTCACGACAGTCTATCGTAGCAGTGGCTGGGGTAGGTCCAGCATTGGGGAGGTCAAAGGCGACACGATCTATTCGACAGGAGGATTCTGGAATTCCCAGATAGGCGAGGTGCGAAATGGACGAGTCTTCAAAGTCTCGGGTGGGAGCAAAGACGAAGTGGGCTTCTATGAAAATGGCCGTGTCTATCGCGGGAGTGGGTGGTCGAAAAGCGAGATTGGTCAGTACGAAGCCGGCACCATCTATTCGACAGATGGATGGGGGCGTTCCTCTGTCGGCGAGTATGACGGTCCGGACGGCGGCGCCGCCGCCGCCATGCTCTTGCTTCTTTTGTGAATTGTACATAACGCAGGCCGGTGGGGATTTTTCTCCACTGGCTTTCGTTATTTCAATAATTACTTGCAAGCAGGAAACTTTTACTATACACTTATATCATGATTACTTGAACAAACGAGGGATCATGAATATGAAAACGAAAAGTACGATAACCATCATGCGCGAGTATTTGAATGGTCAACAAACTTGCAATCTTTCCCCACGTTTAAAAGAAATTGCCGATGGTTTTAGAAATCATCAGAAGGCCTCAGATGTCAATGAGCGTCTTGAGGCCAGCAAACTTCAACCCCTAAATGTGCGCATCCTCCCTGAGGCAGTAGCTATCTTCTGTCTAAACAATTCGCTCGGCTTTGATCGGTTTGTGGAGTTTAATAGGCAGGCGCATGAAATGCGGACAAAGAAACTCCTTGAAGATGATGAAAGTTCGGTACAATTGCTTACGAAGCAATTGCTTCTCGGTCAGAGCGGCTCAACTGGTCGCGAGGCCAGTTTGAGCCTTAAAACGTTACGCTCATATGTATCGGAATGCCCACCTATCATGGATACCTCCTTGGGGACAACGGCTCAATTATATGATGAACTGATATATGCCTTTGATGGTTGCGAAAACGTAGACAAAGCGTTTCACAAATTTATCAGCACAAACCTCATGGTCTTCCGAGACACAAATGAAACGGCACGCAGGATTCTTGCAAAAATGGTTCTTGATTACATTGATTCAGTTATTGACGATGTTATCGGCAAGGTAGATTTATCTGGCGTAGCAAGGAACCACAAAAATAGAGGTTTCGAAGATGGAAAGGGTTTGAAGAATCTTCCCGGTGAAGAATTGCAGAAACCAGAAAATGCGCTTTTCAATGTTTTGAGTTGTTATACTGCATTTACAAAGGGACTTGTGAATAATAAAGAAGATCTTGAAAACAAGGCTGTCAGTTTTTCTGGCATTGCACGGCTCTTGCTTGATGAATATGTGAGCATATGGGTCGATTTCGATTCATCCGATTACAGAGATCAAATGTCGGCAACTACTGCTGCGGAGGGTAACATTCTTGCAACCTATTTACGTGAGGCTTTGTATGGCACAGTAGACATTACAAGAGATCTTTTCATGTTCTTTTTCCTTTTTTTCAAAGAACATGAATTGGGTAAACTGAAATTGGAAAGCCAACAAGCACTTGGGCTTATTAACCAATATTTGCAGCGCGTCGGTTTCGCAATGATAGATGTGTCGTTGGGCTGGGCTAACCTTCTCCCATCGGAACAAATCGTTATCAAATTACTTAATCTCGAAGCGAATAGAACATTTAAGGCGGAGATCGACGCTCTTGTAGATGATGAAGAACTTCATGAGTTTGATCTTGATATGTTTGATTATGTTGGGGATCTGTTCATTCATGATACCCCAACACCCTTGAGATCAAGTATGCTTAGCAATACCCTGAGGCGAAAAAAGTAAGAGGTCCATTTATCAAGCAGAACTTCTGCATTGCAAAACATGTAAAAATAGGGGGCTTCTAACGAAGTCCCCCTATTAGTCTCTCGGAGAAAACATTGCCTCCATAATTGAGAAATAATTTTAGATGCCGTACTCTTTCTTGATACGACTATACTGAGCCAACTCCTGCACAAACTTATATGCCGGATATACTACGGTAATAGTAGAGAGTAATACGAGGGCGAAGGAAAGGAACTCGCCAGCTCCGGTTAGTCCGTGGCAAAGCTGCCGAATCGTATAGGGTAGAAACAACACAGGCAACGCTAAAGCGGGGTTGCCTCCAAAAAGAAATACTCCCGCAATCACGACACCAATCAGAAAAGCCGTCCACATTCCAATTATTTTCCCTGCGACCCAGTCCTTGAGACAATCTTTACTGCAAAATGTGAGCTCTTCATACTCTTTCTGAAGATCGAACGCACGATAGCGAGCTGATTTTTCCTCATCAAAAACACATCCACACTTACAACAATTGGCCATAAAATATTCCTCCTATCAAATTTTGATTTACATTGCCTATGCAGAATTATATATCGGTCCTGTATTTCTTATATTAGTACGAGGTCCAGCATTAAAGGGGTCAAAAATCTGATTACGAATCGTCCGGCGTGGGACCAACTACTTCAGCCCCTGCCTTGACCAGAATCCGCATAGCTAACTGTGCATCGGCACAACTCTTATGGGCCATGTCGAACGGTAGCTGATGATCAAGAATAAGGGCGATATTGTGGATCGGCATCGGTCGAATCCGCCTCATCGCATTTATTACTTCCCTTTTTCTGGACGGGTCAAAGCCAACTATTGTAATGGTGAATTGGTTTTGAGCATTACCAGTGTCTGTCGTTTCTGAAACGGTTCGCTTTTCATCCAAGTCTTTGAATTTTTCATCAAGGTCCTTTAGAAGTTGGTCGATACCATATCGAGAAATTTGCGGGTCATCGCTTCTATTACCATCTAGCGCTTGACGATGTCCTTTCAATGTTGAAATCAGCTCTTTCAGATTTAAGCGCGGAGCCACAGGGACCTTTTTTCGTGCAGGGTATGGAGCATCTGACTTCAGATCCCCATACACATCCTTATAAGGCGGGAGCTTTGTCACATACTGTACACTCCCGAATTGAACCAAAGCTTGTCCTTTTTGCATTGTGCTGATTTGGTGCGGGGTAATAAGTGGCTCAGTCTGTAGGTGACCGTTAACTTCAACCACACGTTCTCCACAGCGCTTTGAGAGTTCGACAAGCGTTTCCATATTCCGGGTACGGAACGAAATGAGGAGGCCGCAATTGTCCAGAATGGTGGCCGCTTTATAAGGGCCATATGCCTCTTCAAGCTGCTTGAACGACTGAATGGCAAGACTAATTCTGATTCCGCGAGATCGACATGCAGACAAAAGATGGTCAAGATAAGGTAGCGCAGGTGCCAAGTTTGCCGCCTCATCAAGGATTAGATTCATCCTTGTTGGTAGTGTCCCGTTGTATGAATCGTGCGCAATACGAATGCAATGATTAGCGATTTGGTTAACAATGATTGCCCCGATTCCGTAGTAGATTGGTGTCTCTTCCGGAACACATAGAAAGATGGCCGTTTTCTTCTTTCCATCTAAGTGATTGATTTTAAAATCATCGGATGCAAGCATCTCCACTAAGCCTTGACTCTTTACAAACGGTGAGAGCGCCGTAAGAAATGTTGACCGTATTCCGGCACGAGTATCCGAAGCAGTAAAATAAGTCTGCAGCAGCATCTTAGGTAAGAAGTCCTCGTCAAGGGCATCATATAATTCTTTCAGTACCGTGGACATTCCATATCGCTCTTCGCCATCGCTGATCAGATAATAACAATTCGCAAGAGTGCACTGCTCTGGCTTCGCAAAACGGAAGAGGATCTGGATAGCAGAGAGCAAAACCGCTCGTGCGCTATCCGCCCAAAAAGGATCTTTGTCCTTCCCCTGAGGAAGGATTGCGTAGCAGAGATCATCCAGCAATTCTACCGCAATTTGCATTTTTTGTGGATCCTGCGTTTTGTAGAGCTCATATGGATAGCGCAGGGGATTGAAGCCGGGGCTTTGATGAATATTGCGGAAGTCCAATAGAACGACATTATAGTCTGGAGGGATGATGTCTCGAAATGTTAAATAAATCTCTCCTTTAGGGTCCGTACAAAGGAACGATTCGCTCGAATCCAAAAGGGAGTGAATCGTTGGCAGGATACAAGCGGTCGTCTTGCCAGAGCCGCTTTCACCACTTATCATACTATGTGGAGCGTCACCATAGAACAGATAACCCGAACCGAGGTAGTGAACAGGCGGCCCTCCAAAACGGTCCTTGCTCCCACCAGCTTCCCTGAGGATGCTATACATATTCGAAAAGCTCTCACTTTGCATGTTGTTGTCCCCTTTCGGTCAGTTTAATAGACTTGCTGGTTATTCTTGGAATGCATTCAACTGTTTCTGCATTCCCGGCTAGCAATGCGGCAAGTAATCGTACCTCATGGATATCTTTGCAACGCAAGAATTGTTTTTTTACTTCAAGGCTATTATCGCATTCAATGAAAAACTCATTTTGGAGAATACGCTGCCCGATTAGGGAGAATTGCTCTGCCGTGTAAGCTTCGGCAAAAAGGTATTTAGCGTGACCGACGGTTTCCTGAATTCTGAGCGCAAGGCGGTCCCCGCTTGCCGATCGTTTATTGGGCAAGAAACAGATAACCGTTGCGGTTTTGCATAGATTCCCGAGCTTCCGTAAAAAGAATCTCGTCTGCTCTTCATCTACATGTCGAATTAATGCCGCCACATCAAAAGCTATTACCCCTTGGTATGCATTAGAATACCCATGATTGTTGTCGATCTCATAGATAACATTCTTGATAGACTGCACAGTTTCTTCCAGTTCAAACTCTAAGTACAAATGTGAGCCACAATAGGAAAAGCGATACGGATCCGCCTCTGCTAAACTATCCGCGACGAAGCGAGTAACGGTTGTCCTTCCGCAACCACGATCTAGACCGATGATCAGGTGTCCGGGATTGTGGCTGCTGAATTGATAAGTGCGTGCCTGCTGACTCAGTCTACTGACTGCGTCAGCAATGTTCTCTAGACCGATTATTTCTTGTTTCATTTGGCACCTCCAATTGTTTTAATTATTTCCTAGCCATGACGCTGGAAAACCAACATGATCGACAAGCCCGAAATCTCTGGCTTGCTGCGCTGACATATATTTATCTCTCTCCATGCTTTCGAGAAGCACATCGAGCTTTTTCCCAGTATGTTGTGAGAGCAACCTAACTATCCGCTCTTTCTGCTCTCTTATATGTGCAGCTAGGAGGCAAATCTCAGTTGCTTGCTGTTCTTTCAAACTGCCAACATATGGCTGATGAATCATTACGCTACAGTTTGCTGTGGCATATCTCTGACTGCGTTTACCACAACAAGCAAGTAAGACGGCGGCCATGCTGTAAGCGCATCCTATTGCTACAGTTGTAATTTCACATGGAATAGACTGACAACAATCTAAGATAGCTAATCCAGCAGGAACACTGCCACCAGGGCTGTTAATAATCAATGAAACACCGCTTTCGGACCGATCAGAAAGATATCGTAACTGTGTGATTATATTTAGAGCTGTCGTATCATTTATTTCACCAGTGAGGTAAATCGTTCTTTTTGACGTTAGGTCAACACTGACGAGATTACATGCCTGTAGCGTGCCATCGATGGTCTTGAAAACACTTGGGAAAATAGTGCTATTCATAGTGAAAACCTCCTATATACGATGACTCCCAAACAAAAGCCTCAGAATCCTGCTCCCATCCGTGCCGTGAAAAGGTAAAGCGTTGGTGACCGCAAGAATAAAGTTACTAAGAGCGAGGCCATAAAAACACTCTGAACTTATTGGACACCTAAGCGCAATTCCTACAGCCAACCCAGCAAGAACGCAGTTCATCTGTATCCCCGCAAAATTCATCAGAACACCCTTTAGACGGCTTCCGCATAGGGTATCGTCAATGAGAACGCAAACGCCGGGCAACACTCCTTGCATCAAAAGGCATACCTCGAACACTGGAGCGCCAAACCTCCGCGCGACAATATAGTGCGCAGCTTCGTGCAATATCGCTCCGATAGCAGTACCCATGAGAATACCAATCACGCTATAACTATTCGATTTCATTAACGGCAGGCTATAATAGAATAAGGGGATCCATGCAATGTTCAGCAGCATGGTAATGGCACGGTAAATAATGGGTATATTCTTGGCGGGCGTTTTGTAATCATTGTAATTACGAGTCCACAGGGTTAATAACTTCAGATTTCCTTCGATATAAACTCTGCTGCTACGAATCAAATGTTCTTCCTGAAAAAAGTGAATAAGTGAAACTAGTTCCTCTTCACTCATCTGGCCTCGAAGATCGTTGGGATTTGTCTTCCCATCGAGGCTTAGCAGGAGGTGAGCTTGCTCCTCTGACAACTCGTACTCAAAGCCAGTCACCACATTGTAGATGAGAAGCGAGTGACTTTTTGAGACGTTTTCGAATAAGAGCCAACTTACAGCGCGAGGGTAAGGGTATTTGTTCATTCACATCACACTTTATAAAAGAATTCTTTTCTCTCTTGGTTTTCAATTAGCTTCTGATTCCTATAATGCTATTGTAGACCACTATAAAATAATTTTTCCTTGCATAACGGAGACTTCATCAAGAGTCTAAACTATACGCTACACAGTTTACGGGACAAAGCCAACCGTCCTCTTTACTGTAGCGAGAATTGCCCGCTCTGCATCCGTAAACATGCTTTCCGTTACGGGAATGGGGATGTTATCCTCTCGAACCAATGCCATATCGAGTGCGTTTTCAAGTACAGTTTCAATCATCTGCTGATGCTTTCGCAGAGAGGTGATATTGCGATTTACAAGGCGGTCAATAGATTTGAATAAAAACTCGTAGTTGAAATCGATCATGCTATACAGGTCACTCGCCAGCTTTTTCTCGACATATTTCTTACTAATGGACTTGATGCGAGAGGCACTGGCTTCGGGAAACTGAATGACCATGCAGCGGTCTGCCAAAATAGGGTTAATCTTCTGCAGGTCGTTTGCGGTAAAGAACATGGGGCAGTGTTCCAGCCCGACCAGTGTAGTCTCAAGGTAATTATCAAAAATGTCTGTGTTTGACTCATCTGTAATAGAAAGTAGCTCGTCATCGACGCTGGCACGATTGCGATTATGGGTTACCTTATCAATCTCGTCGAAAATGTAGGCTACAAGCAGAGATCTTGACCGGAGTTGCGCTTTGGCGATACACCCTACATCAGAAGACTGATAGGTTCCGCAATCTCCTGTCATTCCGTGACCGCCATCTGTCTGGGGGACCTTTATTACTTCAGTGGGAATCTGAAGCGCTTCCTCTACAAGTAAGCGTACGGCAGTTGTTTTGCCACAGCCCTTTTCACCAACGAAGATAATCGGCCTCATATGGCCCGTTTCAATGTAAGTGACGAGAGCGGGGACAATCCTGCTAATTATCTCATCAGGGATGTCATGGTTAATGCAGAAAGATTTCAAATGACTGTATAATTTCCTCGGATCTACGGATTCGCGAAAGAATCGAGGAACCTCAAGCTTCATTTTCTTGAGAGCACGCAAATAACGAACCTGTTTTTTGTCAACATGATGGGCCGTGGAGATATCGTCTAACTGCGCCTCAAGTTCCTTTAAGCGAGACATTCCTTCGCTGTTAAGGCCAGAAAGCTGCTTGTCAATCCAACGGCAGGAATTCCCTGCGCGAGTAGCAGAATTCTTTCCATTCATGTTGTTTTGCAAGCCAAGCAGTGCTATGATTTCACGATCACTGAGGCTCAGCACTAGCTTTTTAACTTCACTGAGTTCTGCCATACTAACACCTCCGTATAGGTAGAATTGTTGCGATACCTCCCGGCGGACTACCAGCATTTGCAGTCCGCCAGGAATAGAGTCGAATGCAGTACAGTCTACTCCGCTTTGACGAACTTCAACATCTTTACACGCATCTTAATCATGTGAGCGTGACGCATAAGTTCGGGAAATTCACTGAGAAGAAGGTCATACTCTTCTTTCAAGGCTTCGAGTTCGTCCTTGGTAACAGGTTCTCCGGAGCAAACCTTCTTATGAAGAAGATGATCCTTTGCGAGTGCGCGGATGTAGTAAAGATAAGGAATGTTGATAGAAGGCTGAGCTTCTGCAGATGCTGCGATTCCGTAATTGGTAGTCTCCAACACATCCACAAAAAGGCCTCGATTCATCTGCATATCAGCCAACCGCAAGGCGCACTGACTCGCATTGGCATGAGTACTGATTGCCTCCTTGAGGACACTCATGCTACCCGCAGCATTACCAAGAGCCGCTTCAAGCTCACTCTCGGCCATGCTTGCCTTTTCTTCATAAGGAAGGTATTTCTTATAATGCTCGACGATGCTTCTGCATTCGTCCTCGTTCGCAATTGGGTCTTCTTTGAGAAGATAGTCGAACGAGAATGTGAATGCGCGCCAATTCCAGCGCTGGAAGGGGACATTTGCTTTCAAGATGGAGTAATGATCTGCAGCTGTCTGCATATCTCCGGCTTCGGAACTATACTTAATAGTGTCCGCAAGAAGATCCACATTGAGTGGGAATTTTTTAAGCCCTTCCATACAGATGTCCGTTGCCTCACGGTTCCTGCCACGGCGTGCGCGATCCACAGCCTTGTTGTGGTAATCATCCGAATCCATGTCGTTATCGTCCATGTCTTCATCACCGTCCGAGTTAGGCATTAGCCCCCTCATACGCGAGAGCAACTCGAGAATATTACCACTGGGTGTATCGCCTTCGGAAGATGACTCATCATCTGCTTCGGGAATGTCGATGAGTTCTTCCACATCCTCGTCAGCGGGAGTTCCGGCAATGCTACCATTGCCAAAGAAGGTATCTTCAAAAATAGACTCGTTCATAATAATTCTCCTTTTTTATTGACTGGTGTCAGTAAGTTTCAGGGTTTGTGTTCCTGTGATACTAATTACATACCATACTCTGAGATAATTTTTGCCTGCAAAACGCTTATACTTATAGGGGTTAGCAGCCAATAGAGCAGATCACATGGTTTGACGCACAAAAGCAGAGCAATCTATGGGACAAGTCCTCCCACAGATTGCTCTGCTTTTGTACCATTATTGTGAAACCATCAAGGGCTGCCGAAGCGGAAGGCGTTCCTATTGCATTGCTCTACTTCCGCTGTCTACCATTATGCCGCTGTTCCATTTGGTCAAAGGATTTCGTATATCCTCAGAACCATTCCAACGGCAGAGTGTGTGAAATCAAAGATTACCACCTTTCAATGTCTGCAGATCAGTTTTCTGCTGCTTCTCAGGCTCTCTTCATTTTGTTTTGAAATACTATAGACTCTCAAGTAAAGGCAACTGAGTATCAAACTCTTTTCGGAGAATCTACCTTTTCGCGGCTCAAAAATGACCACGCTGTAATCAAAGAAAAGGTCGAAAACGAATTGATAACTTTCTCTTAACTCTGCCCGTCTTCGATAGCTATTAAGGTCGGCTTGTGGTATGTGTGTTGACTACCAAAGAAAAGGAGTTGATACAATGCCGAAGAAACGAGCCAATGGTGAGGGCAGTATCCGCAAGCGCAAAGATGGCCGCTGGGAGGGCCGCTACACCGCAGGCAACGATCCCGCCACCGGCAAGCCCATCCACAAGAGCGTCCTCGCCAAGACGCAGGCTGAAGCCAAAGAAAAGCTCAAGCAAGCCATCGCGGAAGCCGAAAAGCTGGATATGAGCCGCGCAAAATCGTACACGCTGGGCGCGTGGATCAAGCTGTGGTACGAGGTATACGCCGAGCCGCGCCTGCGGGAGAAAACCAAAGACTACTACCTCAACTACATCGACAACCACATTGTTCCGGAGCTGGGCGGTACGCCGCTGGAAAAGCTGACCACCATCCAGATTCAAAAGTTCTACAACGACCTGCAAAAGTCCGGACGCATCCAGCGCTATACCCACATCAAACTGAAAGACAAAGGGCTCAGCACCCGTGTGGTGCGGGGCATCCACACGCTGCTGAACAACTGTCTGGAGCAGGCGGTGGCGGAGCGGTTGATCCTCTCCAACCCCGCCAAGGGCTGCCGCCTGCCGAAGCTGGAAAAGCGTGAGATGAAGATACTGCCGGAGGACAAGATCGGTCCATACTTGGCCGAAGCGGAACGGCGCGGTCTACTGGCGGCCTTCTATCTGGAGTTGACCACCGGCCTGCGACGTGGTGAGTTGCTGGCTCTGCTATGGACGGACTTGGACGTGGAGAACATGACCATCTCTGTCAGCAAGCAGGTGAACCGCATCAACGGCGAACTGGTGGTCAGTCAGCCCAAGACGCCCAACTCCATCCGCAAGCTGACCATCCCGCAGCGGGCCGTAGAACTGCTGGTGGAGGAACACAACAAGCACCCACACAGCCCATACCTGTTCGTATCACCCAAGACCAGCACTATGTTCGACCCAGATTCCTTCCGCCACACGCATGAAAAGATATTAAAGGCCATCGGCGCAGAACACATACGCTTCCATGATCTCAGACACACCTTCGCCACGCTGTCCCTCAAATACGGCGTGGACGTCAAGACGCTGTCCGGAGCGCTGGGGCATTACGACGCTGGCTTCACCCTCAGCACCTACACCCACGCCACAGCGGAGATGAAACGTGACGCCGCCGATGCCATTGGAAACGTCATCAGTCAGGCAATGTAAACACAAAAAAATAACGGGAGAGGGGCGGATAATGCTATCCGCTCCTCTCCCGTCATTTCGGCTTTTGAGTCAGCGTTTGGGTCAAGCAAAAAACGCAAAAATGCTGCGTCACTTTTTCAGACCATATACGCAAAAAAGTTCCTGATTTCTAACGAAATCAGGAACTTTTTGGTGGAGACTGCTGGACTCGAACCAGTGACCTCCTGCGTGTGAAGATACGATGAGGGGCGAAAAGCGTTGCTGTCCAGCGCTTTCCGCCCCCTTTGCGTACTTTCGTCTCAGGGGGACGTCCGCTGTCTCCACTCCGTACTCCCCGGTCGTTTCCGCGTTTGGGTCACGGTTTGGGTCAGGCCGTATGGCGGCTCAAAAATGACCACGCTGTAATCAAAGAGTACCTTTACACTTCCTGTAAAGGCTTCGGCAGGGCTTTCCAATTTAAGTATTGATTGCCTTGTTGCCTGCACAGTAGTAGAGGTAAACCTCTTCCAGACCAATACCAGCTGCCGGTTCAAACTCTGCCGGGAGGTCATCGCCTACCAGGCGCAGCAGCTGCCCGCCTTGTCGTTGGAACAGCAGGCTCACGCTATGCTGATGCTGATACAACTCAATTTCCTCCGGTGTGCAGAACCGTTGGGCCACTTTTGTTTCAATCGAAGCGATCAATTCCTCTGGTGTGCCCGATTTCAACAGCGTTCCACTGTTCATCAGCAGCACCTGATTCGCAATACACTCCACATCACTGACAACATGGGTTGCCAGCAAGACAATATGATTCCGGGTAGCCCGGGCGATTAGCCCGCGGATCCGGATACGTTCCTGCGGATCTACTCCCGATGTAGGCTCATCCAAAATCAGGAGCGGCGGATCTCCAAGCATAGCCTGTGCCAGCAATGCCCGCTGACGCATACCGCCGGAAAACTGACCAAGCTTCCGATCTGCGGCGGCGGACAGCCCCACCTCCGTCAGCAGCCGCTCTGTCCCCTGAACCAACTCTTTGCGGGGAATGTTTTTCAGTCTGCCCATGTAATAGAGGAATTCTCTGGCTGTCATCTGCGGGTAATAGCCTTGGGCCTGCGGCATATAGCCTACCTTGGCTCGGTATCGCCCACCCAACTTTAGGATGTCAACACCATTCCACAGGATTTCACCGCAGTCGCGCCGCAGAGTGTCGGTCAACAGTTCAAACAAGGTACTCTTTCCGGCCCCATTTGCACCCAGAATACCATAGATACCCGGACCGAACTCATAGCTGAACTGGGATAGTGCCCGGATGCTCCCATAGCTTTTTGTCAATCCTTTGATTGTTAATTTCATCCTCGATACCTCAGCCACTGATGCCGCGAGGCCACCAGTGCAGTTATCCCCAGAACAGTCCACACTCCGAAGCAAAGTACATCTGCCCAGCGCACTGCCAAGCCATCCCCAGCAAGTTTTGCTGCCCAAGATACATATTCAAGTGAGGGTGCGCCCAACTGCGTTAACAGAACGGGCACCAGCAGGACGAGAGCGCTTATCCCAGCCGCTGGAAGCATGGCGGGCAGTCTGGAGGATATCCAGAGCGTCACACTGGCAGCAGATAAAAGCCCTACCAAACGGAACGCATAAAACCCGATCAGGTATACAAGCAGCGGCGTGCTGCCCAGATGGCTGTCCCAGTAGAACAAACTGTCGGCGTTGGCAGGGCAGGCGTCCCACGAACCACCGAGACTTCGAAACTGAAAGAGTTCGTATCCACTCCAAATAAGCCAAATACCGATGGACACGCATAGTGCAAGCACGGCTTTCCACCGCCAGAGTCTGGTTCGCCCCGCTGCGGTGCTGTGTAACAGCAGCTCCATCCCGTGATTTCTCTCGAGCCAGAAAACGCCGGGGATCGTCAAACACAGCGCCAGCAAGGAGACGCAAGCCGACACCAGCCGAAAGTCAGTGCCAGATCCGCCATAGATCCGCTCAAAGGGCTGGTCGTCCAATAGCTGCAGATCATCGTGCCCCGCTGCCTGCATATCCAGCAGCTCCTCATACCGTGCACACAGTTTATCCAGCGCCCAGCAACGCGCGGCATAGTATTCCCAAAAGGCTGCCTTGCTGTCATCCTCCAGCGATTCAGCATAGATCTGCTTTTCCTCCTGTCTGACAGACCGGATCTGTACCAGCACAGCCTCGTCCACAGGGCCGGTGTAAGTGCTGATATACTGAGCTAACTGGACTTGCTGCATATTGCTTGCTGCGGGAGGTGGTGTCTGCGACATAAGGAGTACGCCGCATACCCCCAAAAACAGTACCCCGCCACAATACAGCAGGAGCTTTTGCCACTCGTACACCAACACTGACTTGGGGTGACGAGACAGATATGCCCTTTTGCTCCGTCCTCGTCTCGGAAGAACTTTGAACACTGCGCCGTTCTGCCGCGTTCCGCGTGAGAAATGGGCGGAGATCAATGCCGCAGCCACGCAGGCGAAGATCAACACCGCCGAAACAGCGAGCAATAGTGTCCGCTCCCTCACGGGGAACCCCAGCAGATCATAATTCAGATATCGTCCTGCCGCTTCCGCCGGAAGAAGCAGGCGAAAAATATTGAAGCCGGACAATGGGTACAGTGCGTCGTTCACATCATACTGCTTGAGCCAGTAAAACTCAAGCAGCAGAACAGCGCCGTACACGGTCAAGCCTAATGGAAGTGAGGGCAGCTTGGATAGTGCCAGCCATAGCAGAAGCCCTACAGCACACAGCCCTGCTGCGCTGAACAGGAAATACCAGAGCAAGACGCCTCCGACCGTAGCCGGTGCGGCCCAACGCTGGAAAAAAGGTATGGACTGCACCGGAGCGTCTAAAAACAACGGCTGGCGATAGAGCAGTGTTCCAAGAAGCAGCATCCCGCCTTGTATTAGAAATGTGGCTATTGCGGCGGACGTGGCGATAACCCCGATCCGCCATCCGGTCACAGCGCTGCGCCCGTTGACGCAGCTTCGCTCCAGTGTTTCCAGCCCCAATCGCTTGGGCTCCAAAATCAGTGTAATGGACACCACCATCAAGCACAGACTGAATATCACCGAGGTTCGGTTCTTCATGATCGACGTCACCACATCCCCCGGCTGTAGCTTGAGCGCTGCATCCCTTGTTGAGAGATAATCCGTCTCCGTCTTATCTGCGTTGCGGTATACAAATGTGTGAGGATCAGAAAACAGCGGGTTACGGCGAATGACATCCGCCTGCGATGATATGGAGCTTAGGAACTCATCATAATTCATCTGATAAGTTAAGCGATCCATCCAGCGGGTCACTGCCTTCTGAGCGGCAATGTCCTGCGCAGGGGCAGTCCCGTCCCGTACAGCTTGGAACATCGCATCAAAGTTGTCATACTGCGTTCGATAGCGGGACAGCAGCTCATCATCCACTTGCCCCTGCCCAGCTTCCATCTGGGCCAACAGTCTTGCGGCGTTCCATCCCTGCAAAGTCTGATTTTCCTGTTCCAATAGGGCAAGACCATCTTCTGGTGAAACCCCGGAAAGTGTCTGCATCCACTGGTTCGTATACTCGCGATAAGCGTGTACCGAGCCGCCCGCTTGAGAGGACTGTTCTCTTGCGTAAAGGCCCAGATTGCACAATAGGAGCAGCACTGCGGCGCCCAGCCAGACGCGGTTAGAGAAAATCCGTATCCACTCTGCCATAGCAATCAGCCTACGGGCAGCATTTGGGCAGAGCCGGACGAAACAGCAGCCTTTTCCAAATACAGGGTCGGGCAGTAGGAGCCGTTACGGTCATCACAGAAAAAGACATAGCCTGGAGTAAACAGCAGAAGCAGCGCGTTTCCGGACTCCTGAGGTACGGGGATAAATTGCTGTAAATTTCCCTGAAGATCGTATACCTTTACACCTCGCTCTTCCGCGGGGACCGTGCCTTGGGAGTCCATATACCGAATGGCGTTTGTCAAATAGAGATACTGATCATCGTATGCCGCGGCGCCATATTCCAAAACAGGATCAAAGCTGCGATGCTTTGTCACAGACTTTTTCTCCATATCCATTGAATAGACTCCATCGCCTGTTACTGCCCAATAAAGGATCCCGTCCTGCACGGTGAAACAGTTGCTGATATCCCAACCCTCCACCAAGGGGACAGCCTCCTGCGTTGTAAAGTTGTAGCCCCATAGAGTGTTGGTCCCGTCCGCAGCATTTTTCTCCGTCACAAACAGCCAATTCTCTCGAAACTCAATGGCGATATACGACTTGTCGCTGTCGCCCTCCTCGCCAAAAAGAAAGACCCCCTCATCTTTGCTGTCGATTCCGGTGAGATAGATCTTATGCTGCCAGGAATCCTCATTTAAGAGATTTAGCTCTATGGCCAAATACGAGCCATACACGCGAAAGGAGTACCCGAGCGAGGAGATCCCAGGCCAGCTTTCCTCGTTTAGTATGTTCAGACTTTTGACCAGCTCGCGGCCGCCTCCGCTAAGATCCATACGATATAACGCGGGCTTCGCATCCTTGTCTGCATCTATGTAGTACAGGTTATCTCCGGCAGCATAGATCGATCTTGAAGGCGTATTGAGCCAAGCGGTGCAGGAACTGTTTTTGTGGTCGCAATCCGCTTGAAAGCAAAGGGGAAACAGCTGGGATGGCTGGGAGCGACCTACATAAAACAGTCGGCCGGAGTCAAAGAAAATATACAGGTCTTTCGTATAAGCAGTGACTCCATGAGAAGGAATATACTGATTATAGTCAGTTGCCGTCTCGTCCTGAACGGCGGACTGTCCGCAGGAAGAAAGCAGCGTCAAAAGCAAAAGCAGGACGGCTGCTGCTCCACAAGTTCTAAGCCTGTGCGACATTTTATCGACCTCCTCCATTTGTCTGCCTCCCGCTTTGAGGGGAAACCTCCGTGATTTTTGGGGACCTGCTTACATTTGAATCGTATCATATCACATAATATAAGTCAAACCGATTTGGCGGATTTGTTCAAATCGACCAAATTTGGCATTTTCCAAGGACAATGAACGTTCGAGTAAAAGAAGCCTGTGTTGCACGATTCTACCGCTCACAAACGGCGAACAAACTAAATATATTATCGCCGTGCTGTACGGCTGAATGTGACAAGCAGAGGGCAGGCCATTAGCCTGCCCTCTGCTTGCCTACGACTCCTTCAGCCACCGCTGGAACTCGTCCTCGGTGATGATGCCCTCGTCGCATTTCCTTTTCTGTTCTCTGGCCTGCTCGCTCCACGCATAAAACTCGCTGTCGCTGATACGCCCGGCCTTGATCCACGCGAAGCGTCGCTTGTACTCCCGGCGGTAGACCTTGAATACCGGGTCGCCCGCCTGCTTTAGCGTCCACTGCTGGAATGCACCCATCGCACGGCAGCTGGACTGACCGTCGAGTGGTGTGCGGTCGCAGTACTCCG
>ERZ773229.630-NODE-630-length-29336-cov-14.655647_pt1 | contig 29336 bp, 20 predicted proteins | sample MGYA00580992_ERZ773229 | MGnify/ENA primary metagenome ERZ773229 (study PRJEB29015, sample SAMEA2737795) | human gut metagenome | biome: human gut; feature: human-associated habitat; material: faeces | place: China | collected 2012 ... | reverse complement strand
CACCCAACGGCGCATCGAGACCGCCCGTGCGTACTATCTGGCAGAGCATCAGGATAAACCTGTGGGGAAGATCCAGAATGTTGCCGTTACCACTTTGGAAAAGTTTCGCTCCGGGGTTCGCAGACGCAGAAATCTGGCTCCACGTTCTCTGCCGGACAATGATGTGCGGTTCATTGACCCGCAGTACAACGAGCTGTTCCGGGTGCCGGACGGCGGCGTTGTGCAGATGACCTACCCGGATGGGCACCAGCGTTCCGAAAAGGTCGAGTATCTCGATGACTACCACATGAAGATCGGGTCCTCGGTGCAGCACATCTGTGAATTTGCAGAGCGCATGGCGCGCAGCCGTGCCATTGTGGAACCGGAGCCGCTGACACAGCAGGATTGCCGGGCATGGAATCTGGAATACGACTATTATCTCACCGTGCAGGCAGAGGACGGCGCATGGAATTACGCCCTCTATCAGGGCGACTGCTGCCTGTTGGAGCGTGGGAAAATTGATGCGCCCGAACTGATGATCGAAGAAGTGCGGGATGAGATACTGTACAGCCACAATCTGCGGAACAAGGGCTGCATTCCGCTCACTCAAGAGGAATTTGTGCAGAAACTCGCAGACCGAAATGAAATCCAGTCATACCGGATGAAGCAATTCCAGCAGAGCGGCCACGACTGCTATCTGGTCATGCAGCTGCATCAGGATGCAGACCCTGCGCTCCGCTTTGCTGCCATGCGGTATCTGAATAAGCAGAACATCGCTCCCTCCGTTGAGAATTACGAGATCCTGTACCGGGGCAACCTCTTGGAAGGAAAGCGCAGCGTTCCGCAAGCGGAGCTGCTGGAACAACTGTACCAGAAATTCAACTGCGCCCGCCCGACGGATTACCATGGGCACAGCCTGTCGGTCAGCGATGTGATCATGCTGAATCAGGATGGGAAGATTTCGGCGCACTATGTAGACAGCATTGGCTTCAAGGAGCTGCCAGGGTTTCTGGATAAAAAGCCGGAATGCACCTCTGTTTTGCAAACTCTCAAGGAGAAGTGCGATGCCCCGGAGTGCAACCCCACCGTCTGCCGGAAAGAGAGGGCTGAACATGAACTTTAACCATGAAGAACTCATGCTGATGATGCTCTACAACTCCGGCACCCGGCTGGGGCTGGTACACGAGTTGCGGCTGATGCAGTGCTACCTGATGCCCGATGAGACCGCCCTGCGGGAACTGTCAGAGGGCGTTATCGAAAAGCTGAAACTGCTGACCGATGCACAGTTTGCGGAGGTTGAGTTTCCTATGGACTGATTTTTGCCGCCTGCGGGCGGCGTACATAGAATTTTTCATTAAAGAAAAACAGCCGTTTCCGCTTAAAAAAAGAGAAACAGCTGCCTTTTTCAAAAATTTGTTGTCACATGGAAATCCAGCCAAGAGTATTGGCCACTGAACTGATCAGAATGATTGCTGCGAAGACAGGGCAAAGATAGCGAATCATAAAGTTGAAAATCTTTTTGCGGCGGAACGGCTTACCGTCCATTGTGATTTCTTCTTCGATTTTTTCTACGCCGATGACACGGGATACCAGCACGCAGGTGGAAATGGCGGCGATGGGCATCATAACAGAGTTTGTCAGAAAATCGAAGAAGTCCAGAAACTGCATCCCGAACACCGTCACACCGGCCAGCGGGCCGTAGCCAAGCGCGGACAGACTGCCTAAGACAACCATGATAATACCAATGCAGGCGGTAGCCATCTGTCGGTTCCAGCCGAGTTCATCCTCAAAGGTGGAAACGGCACTCTCTGTCAAGGCAATGGAACTTGTAACAGCGGCAAAGAGAACCAACAGGAAGAACAGTACGCCTACAACGTGGCCGAACCCCATACTCTCAAATACTTTGGGGATGGTGATGAACATCAAAGAAGGGCCTGCCTGCAGGGTGTTCGGGTCACCGCCAGAGAAGGAAAACACAGCAGGAATAATCATCAGACCTGCCATGATTGCAATGGCAGTATCAAAAATTTCGACATTTTCCGTGGATTCCTCAATGGAAACATCCTTTTTCATATAGGAGCCGAAGGTCACCAGAATGCCCATGGCAATGGACAGAGAGTAGAACATCTGCCCCATGGCGGTGACAACAGTCATCCATGAAAAGTTTGCAACGTTGGGAATCAGGAAATACTTGACACCGGCCAATGCGCCCGGACGGGTGACCGAGTAAATAGCTATGACCACAGATAACACCACCAGAACAGGCATCATCAGTTTGGACACACGTTCCACACCATTGCGAACACCGGCAAAAATGATGGCAAGCGTGAAAACCGTAAAGATGAGAAAACACACCTCGGCAGACTGGCCGCTGGAAATAAAAGCGGAAAAATAGCCATCCTGTGCTAACTCACTGCCGTGTCCACTGACATAGGCGGAAAGATAACGGATGACCCAGCCACCGATGACCGAATAGTACGGTACAATCAGAATGGGAATGATGGCATTGATCCATCCACCAAACTTCAGCTTGCCGCTCTTGCCAAATGCTCCGAAAGCGCCGACCGGGCTCTTTTTGGTCATGCGGCCCAGCGCGGTTTCTGCCACGATCATGGTGTAACCAAAAGTAACGGCCAGCACAATGTACACCAGCAGAAAAATACCGCCGCCATATTTTGCGGCCAGATACGGGAAACGCCAGATGTTGCCAAGACCTACAGATGCGCCGGCAGCAGAAAGAACAAAGCCGATCTTACCGGAAAAGGCGCTACGCTTGGGATGTTGTGAATCCATAGTAACACACTCCTATCCTTTTTTCCTATCCACAAACAGGATTAGTGTATCATAAATTTTACAGAGATACAATATTTCGCATCACAATACATTCCCCTGCGGGCAACTATAAAACGGTTGCCCGCTGTTTTTATGCTCAAAAACGGAAGGAGGCAACAATGTCAAGCAAAACCGAAGAATATCTCGTCCTTGCCCAGCGCACGGCCAACGGCTTGACCCGGTACTGGGAAAGCTGGACGGACTACCTGACCACCGCATCCCGACTGTACAAGTACCCCTTTGCAGACCAGCTGATGATCTACGCCCAGCGCCCGGATGCCACCGCCTGCGCCGACTTCGACATCTGGAACAACCGGATGAACCGCTATGTGCGCCGGGGTGCCAAGGGCATCGCCCTGCTGGACGAATCCAGCGGATTCCCCCGGCTGCACTACGTTTTCGATGTGTCGGACACCGGGGTGCGCCGCAATTCCCGTGACCCGGAGGTGTGGCAGCTCGGTCCCGATTTGGTGCAGCCGGTTTCGGAAATGTTGAGCAAGACCTACGGCATCAGCGGAGAGCGTGTAAGCCAGCAGCTTGCGGACGTTGCAGGGAAACTGGTGGCAGATTACTGGGACAACAACGGTGGCGACATTCGTGCCATCGTTGACGGCTCGCTGCTGATGGATTATGATGAAGCCGGGGTGGAGATGCAGTTCAAAAGCGCTGCTGCAATCAGCGTCACCTACACGCTGCTGGAACGATGCGGGTTTGAGCCTGCCGGGTGGTTCGACAAGGACGATTTTCAGGCAATCTACAATTTTTCCACCCCGGATAGTGTTTACGCCCTCGGCGCTGCCGTCAGCGACATGAGCCGGGAGGTGTTGCGGAACATCGAGCGCACCGTAAAAACAACCATTCGCCGCCGCAATGCAGAAAGGAGCCAATATGAATACGAACAGCAGGAACGTGACCTACTCGACCGTCGGGGATTACCAACTCCCGAACCTGACTTTGAACCAACCCCGGAAGCCGCTGGGCAAGTACGGCAGGCTGCGCCGGACGTACCTGAAGAACCATCACCCGGTGCTATACAACACGAGGCTCCTGAACGGGAGCCTGTACCCGCACCTGATGGAGGTGGAGCAGACGGCAGAGAGCCAGATGCAGCAGACCATGGCGCAACTTCTGAAACAGAACCCGGCCCCGGACAAGGAGCAGAACCAGATGGCGTGGGTACAGCACATGAACAGCCTGAAAGCGCAGGCCGAGGAACTGGTGCTGACGGAGCTGATCTACAGCTAAGTTTTCTGGATGCGAATATCCCCACAGAAGCCCAGCAAATCGAAACCATCGACCAAGCGGAGAGCGAAAAAACGCCCTCCGCTTTTGTTTTGTCGCAGGCGGAAATCGAGAACGAACTGCTTAAGCACGGTTCAGGATTTGCAGGTGGTAAGCAGCGCATTATGGCACTGTACCAGAGCCAGCCTGATCGCAATCTCCGTGCCAAGGCACTGGCAAAGGAATACGGCATCGGTGGGCACTCCCACGATTATCTGGATGGCAGCAGAGGGTTTGTCAACCACGACGGGAGAGGAATGGAATTTGACCATTACCCCGAACACAAGAAATTCACGTTAAGCTGGACACAGGTTGAAAAGTATATCGACCTAATGGTCCAGTCCGACCGCTACCTGACGGATAGAGAAAAGGAGCATTACACGCCCCCTGTGCCCGTCACCGTAGAGCCAGATGCCACCTTGACCCATGCCAAGAACCTGATCCGGGAGTTTTGTCAGGAAGAATACGATTCTGAACCGGACTTTTCTGACCTGTCCAAGATCGGCGTTGCTTACACCAACGCCACCGATGAGGAAATTCCCATTCAGATCAATGTTGATCTGGTGGGATACCGTGTGGAGCGGTATCTGGGCGAGGTGCTGATCGACGAGCGGCAGTACGAAAGTCTGGAAGATCTGACCGAAACTGAACTGGAGGCTCTGGATTTCTCCGAACTCGTCAGTGTCACGGACGAAGAACTGGAGCACTACCACAGCAAAGCGGAAGAACGCCCGGCACTGCTGCCGCTGGATGCCGCCACCGAGTACAACGCCCTGAAGGAACAGCACCCGGATGCGCTGGTAGGTTTTGAACAGGGCGGTCAGTTTGAGTTTTACGGCGAGGATGCCCGGAAGGTCTGCGAACTTGTAGGTGGAAAGTTGCTGGAAAAGGAAACGGAATTGGGCACCGTCCCGGTTACGGGTTTTCCCACCAACCAGTGGGCGCACCGTGCCAAACAACTGTGGCAGTGCGGCGAGAACGTCTATCTTGCTGGGCTGAACGAGGACGGCACTCATCACCAGACCAAGTACCTGCGCCGGGAGGATTATCTGCCGCTGGGCGCTACTGTCCACATTGAGGGACGAGCATTCCGGGTGGATAACGTCAACTTTGATAAGGACAGCGTGACCCTGCAGGATGTGGCACTGGCAGAACTGCGGATGCCCATTTTCAGGGAGGAACCGCTGGCGGTTGTCCGGGAATTGTACGAGCAGGAACAGGATATTCTGCAACTTTCCGATGAGGAATTGGACGAATTGCCCATCTCTACCGTGATGAACGGAAAGGTGCAGACCTTCCCGGATGCCGCAGCCTTGGATGAAGCCCTGAATGCTGAACCTACGCTGGAGCCTGCCGGAAACTTCCGCATCACGGACGAGCATTTGGGCGAGGGCGGTGCAAAGCAGAAATATGCTCGAAACATTGAAGCCATCCGCACTCTGTTTAAGCTAGAGCAGGAACACCGTGGTGCCACCGCCGAGGAACAGCAGGTACTTTCGCAATATGTGGGCTGGGGCGGTCTGGCAGATGCCTTTGACCCTAGCAAAGATAGTTGGGCAAGAGAGTACGCCGAACTGAAAGGGCTGCTCTCCGAGGACGAATACGCCGCCGCTCGCTCCAGCACCCTGAATGCCCATTACACCGCCCCGGTGGTGATTCGCTCCATTTATGATGCGGTCGAGAAGATGGGCTTCCAGTCTGGCAACATTTTGGAGCCGTCCATGGGTGTGGGCAACTTCTTCGGTATGCTGCCGGACACCATGCAGGACAGTCGGCTGTACGGCGTGGAGCTAGACGGCATCACTGGGCGTATTGCGAAAAAACTGTATCCGCAGGCAGACATTACCGTGGCAGGCTTTGAGACCACCGACCGACGTGATTTCTACGATTTGGCGGTGGGCAACGTGCCTTTTGGTCAGTACAAGGTCAACGATAAGGCGTACAACAAGTTGGGATTTAGTATCCACAACTACTTTTTCGCCAAGGCCATCGACCAAGTGCGTCCGGGCGGCGTGGTGGCGTTCGTCACCAGCCGTTACACCATGGACAGCAAGGACAGCACCGCCCGCAAGCACATGGCGGAGCGTGCTGACCTGCTGGGTGCTATCCGTCTCCCGAATAATGCGTTTCGCGCCAATGCTGGCACGGATGTTGTCAGCGACATTATCTTTTTGCAAAAACGTGACCGCCCCATCGACCACGAGCCGGACTGGATGCAGCTTGGCAAGACCGAGGATGGCTTTGCCATCAACCAGTATTTCGTAGATCACCCGGAGATGGTGCTGGGCGAACTGACCACCGAAAGCACCCAGTATGGACGAGAGGAATTGACCGTTGCTCCCATCGAGGGTGCAAGCCTTGCAGACCAGCTTGCCGAGGCGGTACAGTATATTGAGGGGCAATACACCGAAGTTGAGGTAGAAACACCAGATATTGCGGATGCCGAAAATGAGAAGCACATTCTCCCGGCTGACCCGGATGTAAAAAACTTCTCCTACACCGTGGTGGACGGCGAGGTGTTCTACCGGGAAAATTCCGTGATGACGCAGGTGGAACTGTCCGACAACGCCAAGGGGCGTGTCACCGGCATGGTGGAGCTGCGGCAGATCGTCAATGACCTGATCGACCAGCAGTTGAACGACTACCCGGACGAGGGCATCAAGGCAACGCAGGAGCATTTGAACGCCGTCTACGACGCTTTTACCGCAAAATACGGTCTGCTGAACGACCGCAAAAATGGGCGGATGTTTGAGCAGGATTCCTCGTATTATCTGCTGTGTTCGCTGGAAAATCTGGACGAGCAGGGGCAGCTCAAGAGCAAGGCGGCGATGTTCACCAAGCGCACCATTCGCCCGGAGCGCACCGTCACCAGCGTGGATACCCCTAGCGAAGCGTTGGCGGTGTCCATCGGAGAACACGGCAAGGTGGATTTACCCTATATGGCAGAACTGCTGGGTACGCCCGGCGAGTACGGGCGTATTACAACCGAACTTTCCGGTGTGATCTTCAAAGACCCTGCCGCCGACCCCACCGACCCGGAAGCAGGCTGGCAGATGGCAGACGAGTACCTGTCCGGCGATGTCCGGGCAAAGCTGCGAATGGCGCAGTTTGCGGCAGAGACCAACCCGGAATTTGCCGTCAATGTCACCGCATTGGAAAAGGCGCAGCCCAAAGAGCTGGAAGCCTCCGAAATTGATGTGCGCTTGGGCGCAACGTGGCTTGCACCTGAAATTATTCAAAAGTTTATGACCGAGACCTTCCAGATTCCCTACTATTTGCGTCATGCAGTCAAGGTGAGATATTCTCCGTATACTGCTGAGTGGCGTGTGGAAGGCAAAACTGCCACCGGGCGGGGCGACATTATCTCCTCCGAGACCTACGGCACCAGCCGTGCTAATGCCTACAAGATTCTGGAGGAGACCCTGAACCTGAAAGATGTCCGCATCTATGACACCATCGAGGATGCCGAGGGCAAGCCCAAGCGTGTGCTGAACAAACGGGAGACCATGCTGGCGCAGCAGAAACAGCAGGTCATCAAGGATGCTTTCGCCAACTGGATCTGGCAAGACCCCCAGCGGCGCATTGCACTGGTGAAGCAGTACAACGAGCTGTTCAACTCCACTCGCCCCCGTGAATACGATGGCTCCCACATCCATTTTGTCGGTATGAACCCGGAGATCACCCTCCGGGAACACCAGCGCAACGCTATCGCCCATGTGCTTTATGGCGGTAATACGTTGCTTGCACACGAAGTTGGTGCGGGCAAGACCTACGAAATGGCTGCGTCTGCTATGGAAGCAAAACGGCTGGGACTGTGCCAGAAAAGTCTTTTTGTGGTGCCCAATCACCTGACAGAGCAGTGGGCTTCGGAGTTTCTGAACCTCTACCCCAATGCCAAGTTGCTGGTGGCACGGCGCAAGGATTTTGAAACTGCCAATCGCAAAAAATTCTGTGCCCGCATCGCCACCGGGGACTATGATGCCGTCATCATCGGGCACAGCCAATTTGAGCGCATCCCGCTGTCCTTTGAGCGGCAGGAGCGCATTATTCAGGAGCAGATCGACGAGACCCTTGCCGCCATCAACGAACTGAAAGCCCATGCAGGCGAGAATTTCTCTATCAAGCAGATGGAAAAGACCCGGAAAACGCTGGAAACCAAGCTGGAAAAACTGCGCTCCGATGAGCGCAAGGACGATGTAATTACCTTTGAGCAACTGGGCGTTGACAGGCTCTTTGTGGACGAGTCGCATTTTTACAAGAACCTCTTTTTGACCACAAAAATGCGGAATGTCGCAGGATTATCCACCAGCGAAGCGCAGAAATCCAGCGATATGTTCGGCAAGTGCCGCTATCTGGACGAGATCACCGGCGGGCGTGGCGTGGTGTTCGCTACCGGCACCCCGGTGAGCAACTCCATGACCGAGTTGTACACGGTCATGCGGTACTTGCAATACAGCACCTTGCAGCAGAAAAAGCTGACCCACTTCGACTGCTGGGCATCCACCTTTGGCGAGACCACCACCGCCATCGAGCTGGCCCCCGAAGGTACTGGGTATCGGGCGAGGACGAGATTTGCCAAGTTTTTCAATCTGCCGGAACTGATGTCCATGTTCAAGGAGGTTGCGGACATTAAAACTTCCGACCAGCTTCATCTTCCGGTGCCGGAGGCGAAGTTTGAGACCGTGGTGGCAAAGCCGTCCGACATCCAAAAGGAGATGGTTCAGGAACTGAGCAAGCGTGCTGCAAAGATCCACTCCGGCACCGTGGATGCGTCCGTGGACAATATGCTGTGCGTCACAAACGATGGTCGCAAGATTGGATTGGACGTTCGCTTGATGAACCCCATGCTGCCCGATGACCCCAACAGCAAGCTGAACGTCTGTGTGCAGAACGTGCTGAAGATCTGGGAGGAGGGCAAAGACCAGAAGCTGACCCAACTTTTGTTCTGTGACCTCTCGACACCAAAGAACGATGGCAATTTCAACGTCTATGAGGATATTCGCAAAAAGCTGATCGCTGCCGGAGTGCCGGAAAACGAGATCGAGTTCATCCACAACGCCGACACCGAAGCGAAAAAGGCAGCATTATTCTCCAAAGTACGCTCCGGCGATGTGCGAGTTTTGCTTGGAAGTACGGCAAAAATGGGAGCGGGCACCAACGTGCAGTCCCGGCTTGTGGCGGTGCATCACTTGGACGTTGGCTGGAAGCCCAGCGACATGACCCAGCGCAATGGTCGCATCATCCGGCAGGGCAATATGAATAAGGAAGTCAAGGTGTTCAATTACGTTACGGAAGGGACATTTGACAGTTATTTGTTCCAAACCTTGGAAAATAAACAGCGATTTATCGGCCAAATCATGACTTCCAAATCTCCTGTTCGCTCCTGCGAGGATGTAGACGAGCAGGCACTTTCCTATGCGGAGATCAAGGCACTGTGCGCTGGAAATCCGCTCATCAAGGAGAAGATGGATTTGGATGTTCAGGTCGCAAAACTCAAGGTTCTGAAAGCCGACCACCAGAGCCAGAAATTCCGCTTGCAAGACAAGCTGCTGACCAAGTTCCCGGCTGACATTCAGGAAACGAACGCCTATATTGCCGGGCTGAAAGCCGATGCACAGCTTGCCGCTGACCACCCACAGGGCAAGGAGGAGTTCTGCGGCATGGTCATAAAAGGTGTGACCTACGACGAGAAAAAGACCGCCGGTGAGCGTCTAGTGCTTGCCTGCTCCGAACTGCCCAACGCCGAAGAAAAAGTCATCGGCAGCTACCGGGGCTTTGAGCTGTCCCTGCGGTTCGACACCTACCGCAGTGAATATCAGGCACTTTTGAAGGGGCAGCGGAAGTACACGGTGCCTTTGGGCACTGACCCTCTGGGCAACATCATCCGTCTGGATAATTCGCTAAACAACTTCCCGGAGCGCATCACCGCCGCAGAAAACGAACTGGACACCCTGCATCAGCAGCAGACGGCGGCGCAGATTGAGGTGGAAAAGCCCTTCCCGCAGGAAGAAGAACTGGCAGAAAAGTCCGCACGGCTTGCGGAACTGAACGCCCAGTTGGATGTGGACGAGAAAAATCACGAGCCGGAACAGGACGAGGAAGAACAGGAGGATGCCCCTCGCCGCCCCTCGGTGCTGGCGGCGCTGGAGGAAAAGTCGGATAAGCCGGAGCCTGTAAAGCCCTTCCGCAGTTATTACGACAAGGACGGTGATGCCCGGTGAGGGAAAAGCGGGACGAGATCATCATCCTGAGAACCACAAAGACCGAGAAGAACCGCATCTATGAGAAAATGCTGGGCATGGGCATCCGCAGCCTGAGTGCCTATATCCGCAAGATGGCACTGGACGGCTACTGTTTGAACCTTGACCTGCCGCAACTACAACGCATGGCGTATCTTTTGCAGATGTGCAGCAACAACTTGAACCAGTACGCCAAAGCCGCCAATGAAAATGGTCGGGTCTACGTCGCCGACATGGAGGACCTGCGGCAGCGGCTGGACGAGTTGATTGATATTGGTCGGCAGATCCTCTCCCGGCTGGCAGAACTCTAAAATTTTACCCCGCAGTTGGAGGGCTGCGGGGCTACATAAGGGTTGACATCCTTGCAAAGCAATCGTTGATACCTTTATAATCGGGGTGAAAGAAAGGCGGGTGCTAGATATGAGGTTTGTTTTTAAGATGATCGTTTTCCCGTTTTGGCTGCTTACGGCTTTCCTTGCGCTGATGCTGAAATGGACGCTGAACCTGTCGGCGTTTGTGCTGGCTCTGCCCATGCTGTATATTTTTGGCTGCGGCCTTTATACGCTGTACTGCCGGGAGTGGATGCAGTTTTTGATCTTACTGGTGGCAGAGTTTGGCTGCTTTGCGCTGATTTTTATGGGCACTTTGATTGCAGATGCAGCAGAGCGTTTTAGTGGCTGGGTTGCCGGATTGTGAGGGATGCTATGAGCAAACAGAGGATAGAGGATTGTTATTTTGAACACAACAGCACGATTTTTTCTGAGATGCTGGGTGAGGACAAAGATTATCAGCGGCTGAAAAAAGCCAAAAGAGCGGCTGAAAAAGCCCTGCGGGATGCCATCAGCAAAGAAGCGTGGAAGCAATACCTTGCTTTGGATGAGATCTGCAACGAGTTGGAATGTGCCCGATATAAAGCGATGTATCGAGCTGGTACTGCCGATTACGAAAAAATATCCAAATAATCTCGATGCCGCCTCCGGGCGGCATTTTTCTTTGCAATAGGGGGGTGATGGCGCTGGCGGCAACACGGCTGATCGCGCTGCACAAAAACAAGGGCATGACCGTTGCGGCCTGCCTGAAAAATCGCACGGACTATATCGAAAACCCGGACAAGACTGAGCAGGGGCAGTTTGTCAGCAGCTATGCTTGTAGCGCCCTGACGGCAGATGAAGAATTTCTGCTTACCAAGCGGCAGTACGACCTTGTGAACGGACGCAGGCAGAAAAGTGATGTAATCGCTTATCAGATACGGCAGTCCTTCCGTCCGGGGGAAATCACCGCAGAGGAGGCTAACAAGGTGGGCTACGAACTGGCCATGCGCTTTACCAAGGGCAAGCACGCCTTTGTAGTGGCAACGCACACGGACCGGCAGCACATCCACAACCATGTGATTTTCAACTCTACGGCACTGGATGGCAGCAGAAAGTTCCGGGATTTTTTCTTTTCGGCGTTGGCAGTGCAGCGGTTGAGCGACCTGATTTGTTTAGAACACCAGTTGTCCGTCATTGAAAAGAAGCCCTACCGGGAACGGCAGAAGCGCATTGTCTACCCGCCGAAAGAAAGCAACCGTGACCGCCTGTGCGGAATCATCGACACCATCCTTGCAGAAAAGCCGGGGGACTACGAAGCATTTTTGCAAAAGCTGGAGCAGCAGGGCTACGAGGTGAAGCGTGGCAAGCATACAGCGGTGAAGGGCAAGGGGCAGAAACGCTTTATTCGGTTCCGAACGCTGGGCACCGGGTACAGTGAGGATGAAATCAAGGCGGTGCTGGGGGGAAAGGCTGAGCACAAGCCCTATCAGAAGAAGCCACCCAAAGAACAGCCTTTCCAGTTGCTGGTGGACATTCAGGGAAAAATGGCAGAGGGCAAAAGTGTCGGCTACAAAAAGTGGGCAACCAAGTTCAACTTGAAAGAGATGTCCAAGACACTGCTATTTTTACAGGAGCAGAAAATCGGCAGTGCCGAGGAACTGCGAGAACGTGCAGCGGCGGCAGCCGAACGCTATCATACCATGGGCAATTCTATCAAGGCAGCAGAAGCGAGGTTGGCGGAAATCGCCGTCCTGAAAACCCACATCATCAACTATGCCAAAACCCGTGAGGTGTACGCCGCCTATCGGAAAGCCGGGTACAGCAAAGCATTTCTGGAAGCCCATCGGGAGGAAATCACCCTGCACAAGGCGGCGAAAGCTGCCTTTGACGAAGCAGGGCTTCAAAAGCTGCCGAAGGTCAAGAAGTTGGACGCGGAGTTCTCAGAACTGCTGACCAAGAAGAAAGCCGCTTACCCGGACTACCGCAAGGCGCGGAACGAGATGCAGAAACTGGTTCGGGCACAGAAAAATGTAGAACGATTTTTTGCGGAGGAAAAGGACATCATCGAAAAAGCGCAGACCCGATATGAATATTCTGTTTGTCGTCACGCACGATTATGAATTTCTGAACCGGGCGTGTAACTGCTATGTCCGGATAGATAAGATAAATTGATCGGGAAAATAAAAAAACAGAGACTTTGAACGGTCGAATTTGCTTTCAGACCTTCAATAGCAACAGCACCCCCACACAGATTGACATGCTACCCCCAGAGTATTCAGAGTTTTGTTTTTTACTCTGTCTACTCTGGAGGTAGCATATCACAGGACGGTGCCGGGGGCGAATTCTCCCGGTTTTTGGACTTCCTCAGCAGGCTTGCCGACATTCAGACCGGGAAGACCGTTGCTGCGGATGTTTCGTTTTGCAAAAGACGGTGCACCGACTGATTTATGGAAGTGCCAGCACATCGGTAAGGGAGGTGCGGATCAGTTCTATCAGCTCGTCAGTCACCGGGGGCAGGGTGCGTCCTACATGGTGTGCCAGCAGCAGATACAAAGGCTGGGGCGGGTCCAACGCAGCGCACCGGGGATGGTGGCGGCGCTCCATCAGGTTCAGGGGCAGCAGGGAATCGGCAATGCCAATATTTGCTAGCTGCCGCAGGATGGAGGTATCCGCCTCACAGGCAGCGGGGGGCAGCTGCCCGAACATCTGGGGCAGCAGGGCGTCTTGCAGGGTCCGGAGGGTGGAGCCTGCCGATGCCATTAGCTGGGGGCGGGGGTCCAGCCCCCCGGGGAACAGATCCCCGGGCTGCCATCCCTCCGGGCAGCGGCAGGGGGCAAAGCAGTAGACCATCTCCGTAAGGGTCAGTACCTGACAGTGCAGCAGGTCCTGCCGGGGCTGGGAGGAAAGAAAGATGCCCAGATCTGTGGAGGAGTTCATCAGGGATTCCAGGGTCTGCTCCCGGTTCTCCTCACGGATGGTCAGCTGGATATCCGGGTGCCGGGCGCAGAATGCAGGCAGGGCGTGGTCCCGCAGCGCCTTGGCAAACAGGGGGTCACAGCTGATATACAGTTTGCCGCCGCGTCCCTGCCGGTAGGACTTGGTGTGGGCAAACATCTCGTTTTCGATGTGGAGGATGTTCCGGGCGTTGTTTACAAAGATGGTTCCGGCACTGGTGGGACGCAGCCGGTTGTGCTCCCGGGTGAACAGGGGAGTGCCCACCATCTCCTCCACGGCACGCAGGTGGCGGGAAAGGGCGGACTGCGCCAAAAAATGCCGCTCTGCCGCCCGGGAAAGACTCTGCTCCTCCACGATAGAAATCAAATACTCCATCACCCGGCTGTCAAGGTTCACCTCCTGCATGGTCTGCAGGGCGGTGCCCACTGCCTCCCGGGGCAGGCTGCCGGTGTCTGCCAGCTGAGAGGGTGAGAGCACTTCTTGCAGCAGCTGGTCCACCAGCGGGTCGTCGGTGGGCTTGTATCGGGGATCGCGGAGGCGTTCGGTGATCAGCAGACCTGCCAGATACCGCTCCGGCTCCGTAAGGGTGTGCCCCAGCGGGAAACGCAGGTGCAGGGTCTGGTGCACAGGAGGATTCAGCGGACGGTAGGCAAGTTCGCTGCAGGGAAATACGTGAGCGTTGCTTACCAGCCCCACTCCCACTGCCTGATGCATCATGGAGTCCAGCAGGATAACGTCGTTGGACTCAAAGGCGACTACGGGCTGGAACCCCGCCTGCTGGAAAAGCTGCTCTGCAATGAGCCGGATGCTGTGGCGGGGACCCTGCAATACAAAGGGAGTGTCCCGCAGGTCTGCCAGATGGATGGTCTCCTGCTTTGCCAGTGGGTGGGAGGCAGGCAGGGACACCAGCAGTTCTTCGTGGGCAATGGGGATGTCGGTGATCTCGCTGCTGGTGGCACCGGCGCCCAGTGCCAGGTCCACCAGTCCCCGGGCGATGGCTCCCGGCTGCTCGGCGGCATACAGCTCGGTGAGGCTCAGGGAGATGTCCGGGTACCGGCGGGAGAACTGGTTGTAGATCCTGCTGAAGATGATGGCACCCCGGTTGGGGGCGGTGGCAAGACGAATCGCCTTGCGGTTGCCGCCGGTGACCTCTTTCATGGTCAGCAGCATACGGTTCTGCTCGTCAAGGATCTTCTGGGCGCATTCCACCACATACCGTCCCACGGCGGTTGGGTACAGGTGGCGGTTGTACCGCAGGAACAAAGCAAAGCCAAAGGTGCGCTCGCACTCTGCCAGAAACTTGCTCAGCGCCGAGGGGGAGACGTGGAGCGCCTGCGCCGCATGGCTCAGATTGCCATAATTTGCAATGGTGGAAAGGTAATAATACTGACGGGTGTTCATAGCAGTTCCCTTTTGTTACAAAATGGTAAAAAGTCGGATTTTAGCCAGAAATCTGCAAAGTGCTGGGGAATATGGAAAAATTTTTCCATAATAAGTATAAAGGACCACAAAAGGAATTGCAAGCTGCTGTGAACAAATCGTTATGAAAAAACGGAATTCTTGTGTATCGTAAAGTGAAGCGGCAGGTTGTACAATAAAAGCACAGAGAGGGTAACACCTCAACCAACGCAGAATGATCACCGGAAAAGAAGGAGACTAACAATGAAAAAGATCACCAGAAGATCCATGCTCAAGGGCAGCGCCGTTGCTGCTGCAGCCCTTGCCCTGTCCGCCTGCGGCGGCTCCAGCTCCAGCTCCAGCACCGCTTCCTCCGCCAGCACTGCTGCATCCGCAGCCGGCACCGCTGCCGCTGACGGCATCGGCTTCCCCAAGAATGAGACCATCACGCTGGCGGTTCCCGGCAAGGCAGGCGGCGGCTCCGATCTGGCGATCCGTTACTACAGTGAGGGTCTGAACCGCATCTACGGTCTCAAGACCACCGTTACCAACTACGACTCCAACACCGTGGGTCACCAGACCGTCGCTAACGCAAAGCCGGACGGCACCACCCTGACGCTGGCTACCTCTGCACTGAACATCCAGTACATCACCGGCAACGCTACCGTAAACCCCATGACCGACCTGACCCTCATCGCCTGCCTGCAGGACAACGGCTTCTCCACACTGGCTGTTCCTGCAAACGCACCTTACGATGACTTTCAGGGCTTCGTCGATTACGCAAAGGCTCACCCCAACGAGCTGAACGCTGGTATGCCTGCTGCCGGTGCCAACACCTTCCTGTTCGGCAAGCTGTGCGGCGTTCTGGGCATCGAGCTGAACAAGGTGGAGTGCGCTTCTGAGTCCGACCGTCTCACCAACCTCGCCGGCGGCTTCATCGACATCGGCGTCGTGGGTCTGGGCAACGCACAGGAGTACGAGAAGGCTGGCAAGCTGAAGGTCATCGGCACTGTGGCAGGCGACGGCATCACCATCGACCAGTACCCCGCAGAGCTGCCTGAAAACTACAAGACTCTGCAGGAGCAGGGTTTCAAGGACTGCTACATGCTGGTCTACCACTACCTGATGGGACCTGCCGGCATGGACGAGACCATGGTCAAGCAGATGAACGCAGCCATGGAAGAGGTTGTCAACGACCCCACTGTCCATGATGGCATCGCAGGCATCGGCCACATCCCCGGCTGGCACGACCTTGAGGAGTCCGAGGAGCTGCATCAGAAAGAGTACGATGAACTCGTCAACATCGCAAAGAACCTCGGTATGTACGTTCAGGGCTAACCCAAAAGTCTGCCATCGACTGCACTTTTTATCTGCACAGAAGTCTTTCTCTGAAAAGTGTAGATCCTCCTAAATAGACAGCCCGGAGCTTCTCCTCTCCGGGCTGTTTTTGAGAAAAGCGAGAGGTACTTCCATGAAAATGAGACGCGATATGGTAACAGGCATCGTTGGCTTGCTCACCTGTATTTTCTTCTTCATCATGACCCAGCAGGTCCGCCAGCCGGCCAATCTGCTGGAGCCGGGTCCCCGGCTGCTGCCGTATGTGGCTATCTTCCTGATCGTCATCAGCTCCATTGCCCTCATCGTCAAGGGCTACAAGGAGCGCGAGATTGCCGAAAAGCCCTATTTCCCCAAGGGCGGCGTGATCAAGGTCACCAAGAGCTTTTTGATGCTGGTGATCTACGCCGTGGCTATGACCTATCTGGGATTTGTGATCACCACCCCGTTTGCAACCGCCGCCTTTATCTATGATTTGAAGGGCAACAGCGAAGTTAAGCCCGTGTCCACCGTCATCATCTCGGTGGTCGTCACGGCTGTGCTCTACGCAATGTTCGTCTTTGCGTTCCAGATCAAACTGCCCGCCGGCGTTCTGTTCGGCGGCTAAGGAGGGAAAATAAATGGCTGCATATCTTTCTGCTTTACTGGTCTGCATGAAGCCGCTGAACCTGCTGCTGATCTTTGCCATGGTCGCGCTGGGCATCGTCTTTGGTGCAATCCCCGGTTTGTCCGCTACTCTGGGCATCGCTCTGCTGCTGCCCATCACCTTTGGTCTTTCCACCGAGACTTCCTTTGTCATGCTGCTTGCCATCTGGATCGGCGGCGTGTCCGGTACCTTTATCTCGGCGGTGCTCATCGGCATCCCCGGTTCTTCCTCTGCCATTGCCACCTGCTTTGACGGCTATCCCATGACCCAAAAGGGACAGGCAAGCAAGGCGCTGGGCATCGGCATGACCGCTTCCTTCATCGGCACCGTGTGCTCTGTGGCGATCGCCACCGTGCTGTCCCCGGTGATCGCAGAGGCGGCTCTGCATCTGGGACCCTGGGAATATTTCTCCCTGTGCTTCTGCGCCATTACCCTTATTGCCTCCCTGTCCAAGGGCAACATCTTCAAGGGCATCATGTCCGCCGGCATCGGTCTGCTCATGGGCTGCATCGGCATGGACCCCATCAACGGCGCTACCCGCTTCACCTTTGGCAATGTGTACCTCACCTCCGGCATCAGCACCGTTGCACAGATGCTGGGTATGTTCGCCATGTGCCAGATCATCCGTGACAACGCCAAGGGCGAGGCAAAGATGCCCGATGTGGACGTCAAGAACATGAAGGGGCTTGGCATCGGCTTCAAGGACATCATCGAAAACATCAAGACCATTATCTTTGCATTCGCTTCCGGTCTGTGGATCGGCTTCTTGCCCGGCATGGGCTCCGGCATCTCCAACATGGTCGCCTATGGCTATGCCAAGGGCATCAGCAAGGATCCCGAAAGCTTTGGCAAGGGCAACCCCGCCGGCGTGTGGGCATCCGAGACTGCAAACAACGCTTCTCTGGGCGGCGCTCTGATCCCCATGATGGCTCTGGGCATCCCCGGTGACGGCATCACCGCTATGCTGATCGCAGGTTTGACCATCCACGGTCTGCAGGCTGGTCCTCTGTTCATGACCGAGCAGCCGGACCTTGCTATGCTGATCTTTGCCTGCGTCATGGTGTCCGCCATCGTCACCTACCTGATCCAGATCGTCACCAAGCGCTGGTTCCCCTACATCCTCAAGATCCCCTATCACTACCTGTATACCGTCATTCTGGTCATCAGCTTCATCGGCGGCTACGGCATCTCCAACACCATGTTCAACATCTACGTCATGCTGGCACTGTGCCTGCTGTCCCTGTTCATGAGCGTTGCCGGTCTGCCCACCAGCCCGCTGGTGCTGGCGTTCATCCTGTCCAGCAAGTTGGAGCGGTACTTCCGTCAGGGCATCAGCTACGCCCACGGCAGCTATGCCCCCTTCTTTACCCGTCCCATCTCTCTGATCCTGCTGATCGTCTCGGTACTTTGCGTGTTCTGGCCCTACATCTCCGATCACCTGAAGGCGAAGAGGGCGGCAAAGAACCCTGCCCCCACTGCCGCAAATGTGGACGTGAACGATGACTGATCCGGTACAGCTGCCTGCCCAGGAGCGGGTCTACGGTTCCCTTGCCTCCATGCTGCGCAAGTACGACCGCTACGCCCGGCAGGACGCTTTCCGGGGCAGCACCCCGGAGGAATTCCGGCAATGGCGGGAAGATACCCGAAGCCTTTTGCATTCCCTGTTGGGAACATGTAAAATGGAACGTGGTATACAAGATATACACCGGATGGAGACTGTCCTCACCGAGGAGGGCATCCGCCGGGAGCACTGGCGGATCCTGGTGGAGCCGGAGGTCTGGATGACCCTGTTCCTTCTGGTGCCTGCCGGTGCCGGAAAGGACACCCCGGTGATCCTCTGTCCTCCGGGACACAACGGCGCCGGAAAGTACTCGGTCGCCGGGGTGCGGGACTACCCGCCCATTACCGAAAAGATCGATCATTACCATTACGATTACGGTCTGCAGCTGGCAAAACAGGGCTGCGTGACGGTATGCCCGGACTGCCGGGGCTTTGGAGAGCGGCGGGAAGACCCGGAGGACGCCCGGCGGCTGCCGGAAGGACTGAAGGGCGACTGCTACCGGCTGGCACACATGGGAGAGCCTCTGGGCATCCCGGTGTTGGGGATGCTGACCTGGGACCTGGCAAGGCTCATCGACTGGCTGGAAGAGGACAGGCGCTTCAACACAGACCGTCTGGGAGCCGTGGGATTTTCCGGCGGCGGGATGCAGACGCTGTGGCTGGCGGCGCTGGACGACCGGGTAAAGTTTGCCGCCGTCAGCGGCTACATGTACGGCTACCGGGACGCCCTGCTGACCCTGAACAACAACTGTTCCTGCAACTATGTGCCCCACCTGTGGGAGCATCTGGACATGGGCGATATCGCCAGCCTCATTGCACCCCGCCCGTTGTGGGTGCAGTCCTGCCGGGAGGACCGGCTCAACGGTCCCCGGGGCGTGGTAAACGCTCAGGAGCAGGTGGCGATCGCCGCCGAGGCGTACCGGCTGCTGGGTGCACCGGAAAACCTCCGGCACCAGATCTGCCCCGGCACTCACCAGTGGCACAAAGAAGACCTTGCAGAATATCTGACATTTCTTTTGGAGCATTCCATCAATAGCAAAGAGTAAGGGAGTTTTCCCCATGAACAAAAACGAGCTGCGCAATACCATCCTGTCCCAGATCCAGCTGCCCTGCATCGGCAAAAACCGGATGCAGGTGGAGCCGGTGCCGGGACAGATGCAGACCCGACAGCTGCAGCAGGCGATCGACGACCTCAGCCGACAGGGAGGCGGAACGCTGGTCCTGCAGCCGGGCGTCTACCGCACCGGTGCGCTGCACCTGAAAAACGGCGTGGAGCTGCACCTTGCATCGGAGGATACTCTGGTGCAGTTTGTGCCCGATGACCCGGCAGAAAACTACCCGCTGGTGTTCTCCCACTGGGAGGCAAGTCCCTGCTACAATTTCAGCGCCCTGCTGTATGCCTGTGATGCACAGGACATTGCCGTTACCGGCAAGGGGGTGCTGGACGGCGGCGCCGATGCAGACCACTGGTGGAACTGGCATCATCAGGTGGAGACCTCCTGGTCTGAAAACAAGCCGGACCTGCAGCTTGCCGACCGCAGTGCCCTGCGCAGCATGAATCTGGGCGGGGTGCCGGTGGATCGGCGCATCTTTGGCGAAGGACACTACCTGCGCCCCAACTTCTTCCAGTCCATCCGCTGCCAGCGGGTGCTGCTGCAGGGGGTCACCCTCCGCAACAGCCCCATGTGGCAGCTGAACCCGGTGCTATGTAGCAGCGTGGTGGTGGACGGGGTGACCCTTTCCAGTCACGGTGCCAACAACGACGGCTGCGACCCGGAGAGCTGCAACGGCGTGTGGATCAAAAACTGCCGCTTTGACACCGGCGATGACTGTATCAGCCTGAAGTCCGGGCGGGACCGGGACGGCAGAGAGGCAAATGTGCCCTGCCGGAACATCCTGATCGAAAACAACAACTTTGCAGACGGTCACGGCGGCGTGGCACTGGGCAGCGAGATGAGCGGCGGCATCTACAATGTGCTTGCCAGCGGCAACCGATTCTCCAGCCCCAACCTGACCTACGCACTGCGGCTCAAGACCAACGCCCGGCGGGGCGGCGCTGTGGAGCGGGTCATGCTTTGCGACAGTGTGATGGACCACGTCCACGGGGCGGCGGTCCACGGTACCATGCTCTACGAGGATGGGCGCAACGGCGACAGCCTGCCGGTGTTCCGGGACATCACCATGGAGAATATCACCGCCCACGGCGGAGATTACGGCGTCTTTCTGGAAGCATTCCCGGAGGTGCCCATTACCGGGCTGGTGATGCGGAACATCACCATTGACGGGGTGCGCCAGTGCCTGCGCAGCATGAACTGGAAGGATGCGGTGGTGGAAAACGTTACCATCAACGGTAAACGGTTCCCCCGTCCCGGCTATGTCCGGATTCTGGGGGTGCCCTGCATCGGAGGCACGGTCACTGCCAGCGCCGAGAGCTGCGGTGCACAGGAGCCGCTGACCTTCTGCTGGGAGTCGTCTGAGGATAACAAAAACTGGACCCGGTGCGGCGGGGGAGAGACCATCGCAGTGCCTGACGGGGCGGCATACCTCCGGGTCAGCGCCGCAAACCCTGCTGGAGACCGGGAGAGCAGTCGCAGCTACCGGGTGCTGCCGGCACCGGCGCAGGGAGCCGCTCCCCGGCTGTACTGCCGTGGGATGCTGGACGCCCCGGAACTGGAGCGGGGCAGCGAGCCGGTGACCCGGCTGGAAGCAGCGCAGATGCTGCTGCCCCTCGCCGATGATCAGCTGCCTGCCCCGGAGCTGACGGATACCGCCGAAGAAGCGGCACGCCGGGCAGCGGCAAACCGGTTCTTCCCGCTGGAAAAGGGCTGCTTTGCCCCCCGGCGCACCATTTCCCGACAGGAGATGGCAACGGTGGCAATGCAGGCGTGCGGGGTGAACTACCGCAACGCATCCAGTACCATGCCGGTGTGCACCGACGTGGACCGGGTGGCAAACAACTACGGGACCAATGCGGCGCGGGCGCTGTATTTTGGATTCATGCAGCTGGAGGCGGACGGACGCTTTGACCCGGAGCGTCCGGTGAGCCGGAAAGAGGCTGTGGAGATCCTGGACCGGGTGGCAGATTTTGCCGGACTGTAAAAGGAGATAAAACGCATGTGGCTGGAGTATTTTGAACAGTATCTGGACCGGGTCTTTCCCCGGTTCCTCAGCGAAAAGCCCTGGAATTATAAAGACGACCTTTGCATGGTGGGGGCGGAGGACCTGTACTGCGCCACCGGCAGCGAAAGTTGGCGGGAGCCGGTGCGCCGGAACTCTTCCTTCCTGATGGACGACGCCGGCAGGGTGGCAAACTGGGTGCCCGGAGAACACAACATCGACAAGGTGAGCTTTGGCAAGTCCATGAGGATCCTGCGGGATGTTACCGGGGAGGCACGGTGGGCAGAGGGCGTGGAGCGCGCCTACCGCATTCTGGCGGACTACCCCCGCACCGTCACCGGGAACTTCTGGCACAAGGACATCTATCCGGATCAGGTCTGGCTGGACGGCTTGTACATGGGGATGCCCTTCTACGCCGCCTGCCTGACAGAAAACGGCGAGGACCACTGGGACGACATTCTGGACCAGTTTACCTCTGCCCACAAACTGCTGTGGGATGAGCAGCTGGGTCTGTACCGTCACGCCAACGACTGCTCCCGGAAGATGGAGTGGGCGGACCCGGTCACCGGACAGAGCCCGGTGGTGTGGCTCCGTGCCGAGGGCTGGTTCCTCATGGCACTGGCGGACACCTACGAGATCGCAAAGGACCGCACCCCCCGTGCCGGGGAGCTGTGCCCTCTGCTGAAAAACGCACTGGACCGTCTGCTGCCCTATCAGGTGGCAGACACCGGCATGTTCCTGCAGGTGGTGGATCGGGCAGACCTGACCGGCAACTACTCCGAGACCTCCGGCAGCGCTATGGTCGCCTACGCCCTGATGAAGGGTGCACGGCTGGGAATGCTGCCGCCGGAATACGGGGAAAAGGGTAGCCGGGTGCTGGACGGCATCCGGGACACCTACCTGAAAAAGGGCGAGCAGGGCTGGGAGCTTCACGGCATCTGCGCCAGCGCAGGTCTGGGACCGGGACCGGACAACCGCACTGACCGCACCGGCACCCCGGAGTATTACCTGAGTGAAAAGCAGATGGTGGACAACCAGCACGGTGCCGCCGCCTGCATGATGGCGGTCAGCGAGCAGCTGCGCCGTGCATAAGAGTATGAGGTGATTATTATGGCAGAACGTTTGACCATCCAGATTAAAGACAACGACAACGTGGTGGTTGCCGTCCACGACCTGCCCGCAGGCACAAAGACCGAGAGCGGCGTGGTCACCCGGGATCCCATCCCCCAGGCACACAAGATCGCACTGGTGGATATCCCCGCCGGCGGCGAGATCATCCGCTACGGCGTGGTGCTGGGCTATGCAAAGAACGACATCCCCGCCGGCAGCTGGATCAACGAGCACATGTTGGACCTGCCGGAAAGCCCGGCACTGACCGATATGCCCTGGGGCACCGACATCAAGACCCCGGACCAACTGCCCACCCCGCCCCGGACTACCTGGATGGGCTACCGCAACAAGGTGGGTCCTGCCGGCACCCGCAATCTGCTGGGTATCGTCACCACTGTGCAGTGCGCTGCAGGCGTGGTGAAGGTGGCAGTGGAGCGCATCAAAAAGGAGCTACTGCCCAAGTACCCCAATGTGGATGGCGTGGTTGCCATCACTCATCCCTATGGCTGCGGCGTTGCCATCAACGCTCCGCTGGCATACATCCCCATCCGTGCCATCACCAATGTGATCCGTCATCCTAACTTTGGCGGTGAGGTCATGGTGGTGGGTCTGGGCTGCGAGAAGCTCACCTACGACCGGGTGCTGCCTCCGGAGGACATCAACCCGGAGAACTGCCTGACTCTGCAGGACTGGAAGGGTCACGATGCCATGATGCAGGCGATCCTGGACATGGCGGAGAAGAAGCTCCAGAAGCTGAACCTGCGCCACCGGGAGGAGCTGCCCCTCAGTGAGCTGCTCATCGGTATGCAGTGCGGCGGCAGCGATGCATTTTCCGGCATCACCGCCAACCCCAGCGCAGGCTATGCAGCGGATATGCTGGTAAAGGGCGGTGCCACCGTAATGTTCAGCGAGGTCACCGAAGTCCGGGACGGGGTGCCCATGCTTGCCGCCCGCTGCGTCAGCGCCGAGGTCCGGGACAAGCTTGCCGCCGAGATGAAGTGGTACGATGATTACCTTGCCGAGGGCGGTGTGGACCGGGATGCCAACCCCACTCCGGGCAACAAGAAGGGCGGTCTGGCAAACATCGTGGAAAAGGCAATGGGCTCCATTGCCAAAAGCGGCACCAGCCCCATCGTGGAGGTGCTGAGCCCGGCGGAGAAGCCCTCCAAGCACGGTCTGATCTTTGCCGCCACCCCTGCCTCCGACATCGTGTGCGGACCTTCTCAGGTGGCTTCCGGCATCGGTCTACAGGTGTTCATGACCGGTCGTGGCACCCCCTACGGTCTGGATGTGGCACCGGTCATCAAGGTGTGCAGCCGCAACGAGATGAAGGAGCAGTGGTTCGACCTCATCGACATCTCTGCCGGTCACGTTGCCACCGGCGAAGCGACCATTGCCGATGTGGGTACCGAGATCTTCAACCTGATCCTGGACGTGGCAAGCGGCACCAAGGAGCCTTACAGCGATCAGTACGGCTTCCACAACGATATGTGCATCTTCAACCCTGCCCCCATTACCTGAGGTGCAGCGCAAGATAGAGTACGAATACGGAAATCATTCAAACAACCTTATGGAGGGAACGATTATGAAAATCGGTTTTATTGGTCTGGGCATCATGGGCAAGCCCATGGCAAAGAATCTGCTGAAGGCAGGCTACACCGACCTGTTGGTGAACAACCGCAGTCAGGCTCCGGTGCAGGAGCTGGAGGCCGCCGGTGCAAAGGGCGCCACCCAGCAGGAGATCGGAGAGCAGTGTGATGTGGTCATCACCATGCTGCCTAACTCTCCGCAGGTCAAGGAAGTGATGCTGGGCGCAAACGGCGTGGCTTCCCACATGAAGCCCGGTGCAGTCTTTATCGACTGCTCTTCCATCAACCCGGTTGCTTCCAAAGAAATCTATGCCGAGCTGCAGAAGAAGGGCGTGGAGATGCTGGATGCTCCCGTCTCTGGCGGCGAGCCCAAGGCGATCGACGGAACCCTGAGCTTTATGGTAGGCGGCAAGCAGGAGATCTTTGACACCTACAAGCCGGTGCTGGACGCCATGGGCGCTTCCACCGTCCGCTGCGGCGAGGTAGGCGCAGGCAACACCACCAAGCTGGCAAACCAGATCATCGTGGCATGCAACATTCAGGCTCTTGCCGAGGCTCTGACTCTGGCACAGAAGGCAGGCGTGGATCCCGAGCTGGTGTTCCAGGCGATCAAGGGCGGTCTTGCCGGCTCTACCGTCATGAACGCAAAGGCTCCCATGATGATCGCAGGCAACGACAAGCCCGGCTTCAAGATCGACCTGCACATCAAGGACCTGAACAACGTTCTGGACTGCGCACACGCTGTGGGCGCTCCCGTGCCCATGACTGCCGAGGTGCAGGAGATCATGCAGTGGCTCCACAACCACGAGGGCGGTCAGAAGGACCACAGCGCCATTGCCCAGTACTACGAGTACCTGACCGGCATCCAGATCGGTCGCTGAGGATAAAGGAGCACAGATGATGAACACGGAATTTATGAAGGGCGTTGTGGTGCCCATCCTCACGGTCATTGACGGTGAGGAGAAGATCGACGAAGCGGGAATGCGGGATCAGGTGGAGTACGTCATCCAGGGCGGCGTCTCCGGCATCCTTGCCTTTGGCTCCAACGGCGAATTCTACATGGTGGAAGAGGACGAGATGGAGCGTGGTCTGAAGATCATGGTCGATCAGTCCGCAGGTCGTGTGCCGGTGTACTTTGGCATCGGCGCCATCAGCACCAAAAAGTGCTGCCGTCTGGCACAGATGGCGGTCAAGAACGGCGCAGCTGCCGTCAGCGTGCTGCAGCCCATGTTCCTGAAACCCACCTACGCCGAGCTGTATAATCACTTTAAGACCATTGCAGAAAGTGTTCCCGAAACGCCGGTTTTGTTGTATAATAATCCCGGGCGGGTGGGCTACACCCTCAGCGCACAGCTGGTGGAAGAGCTGGCACACACCGTGCCCAACATCGTGGGCATGAAGGATACCAGCGGCGACATCACCCAGACTTCCGAGTTCATCCGCCGCACCCGGGACGTGGAGTTCAAGGTCTTTGGCGGCAAGGATACCCTGCTGTACGCCAGCCTGTGCCACGGTGCCGTGGGCGGCGTGTGCACCGCAGCAAACTTTATGCCGGAGCTCATTACCGATGTGTACAATAAGTACGCCGCCGGTGATCTGGCAGGCAGTCTGGAGGCACAGTTCAAGCTGAACCCGGTGCGCCTGTCCATGGACGCTGCCAGCTTCCCCGTTGCCGCCAAGGATATGGCAAATCTCCGGGGACGCAAGGTAGGCGTGCCCTACCTGCCCACCCTGCCCACCCCGGAAGGGGCGGCAAGGCAGGGCTTTGTAAAGACTATGACCGAAGCCGGTCTGCTGTAAACCTGTGTAAAAGGAGGCTGCCCCATGAATCAGGCACTGCGTAAGGACGCCCAACAGATCCTTGCATCCAGCCTGCAGGCGGTGCTGCCGGACGAAGCGGTCCAGCGTGCCCTGCGGGATTTTGAACCCCACGGAGGTCGTGTTCTGCTGGTGGCTGCCGGTAAGGCAGCGTGGCAGATGGCGGCGGCTGCGGTGCGGACGCTGGGCAGGGTGGACGGCGGCGTGGTGGTGACCAAATACCACCACGTGAAGGGGGACATCCCCGGGGTGGTCTGCTGCGAAGGCGGACACCCGGTGCCGGACGAAGGCAGCTTTGCCGCCACCCAGAAAGCACTGGAGCTGGTGCAGGACCTGACCGCTGCAGACGATGTGCTGTTCCTGCTGTCCGGCGGCGGCAGCGCCCTGTTTGAAAAGCCTCTGGTCCCCGGGGCAGAGCTGCAGGACATCACCGGGCAGCTGTTGGGGTGCGGGGCGGACATCGTGGAGATGAACACCATCCGCAAGCGTCTGTCTGCCGTCAAGGGCGGGCGGTTTGCCCGGCTGTGCGCTCCGGCACAGGTCTACAGCATCGTGCTCAGCGATATTCTGGGAGACCCGCTGGATATGATCGCCAGCGGTCCCGCCTGCCCGGACAGCAGCACCTGTGCCGATGCCCTGGCGATCGCAGAAAAATATCAGCTGAAGCTTTCCCCGGAGGCACGGGCACTGCTGGAGCAGGAGACCCCCAAGACGCTGGACAACGTCACCACCCGCATCACCGGCAGCGTCCGGGAGCTGTGCGCTGCCGCTGCAAAGGAGTGCAGCGCTCTGGGCTATGAGCCGGTCATGCTCACGGACCAGCTCTGCTGCGAGGCACGGGAGGCAGGCAGCTTTCTGGCAAGCATCCTGAAAAGCCATGCAGGGCAGGGCAGGAAACTTGCCTTTCTTGCAGGCGGTGAAACGGTGGTCCACCTGACCGGTAAGGGTCTGGGCGGACGGAATCAGGAGCTGGCTCTTGCCGCTGCCCCCGGCATTGCCGGGCTGGATGCAGCGGTGTTCTCCGTAGGCAGCGATGGCACCGATGGTCCCACCGATGCAGCCGGCGGCTATGTGGACGGAGAGTCCGCCGCCGCTCTTGCTGCAAAGGGGCTGGATGTGTTCGAGGTGCTGCAGAGCAACGATGCCTACCATGCACTGAAAGCAGTGGATGGTCTGCTGGTGACCGGACCTACCGGAACCAACGTGAACGATGTGGCAGTGGCACTGCTGCACGGCTGACAGGAAAAAGGAGGAACATCCCATGATCCAATTTGGTCTGCGTCTTCACGATGCGGAGAAGCTGCCCATGGAGCAGCTGCTTCCGCTGGTAAAGGAAAAGGGGTTTACCTGCGCACACCTTGCCCTCAGCAAGGCAATGAAGGAGTATCCCTGCGGTCCCAGCGCCCTGACCCCGGGCTACGCACTGTATCTGCGCCATCTGTTTGAGAAAAACGGCATTGACGTGGCGCTGCTGGGCAACTATCTGAACCTTGCACATCCGAACCCTGATGCGGTAAAGGATATGCAGGAAAAGTACTACGCCCATATCCGGTTTGCTAGCCTGCTGGGTTGCGGTATGGTGGGCACCGAGACCGGTGCGCCTAATCCGGAGTACAAGTTCTGCCCCGAGTGCCGCAGTGACAAGGCTCTGATCACTTTTATCAAAAATCTGAAGCCGGTGGTACGCTGCGCCGAGCAATACGGAGTGACAGTAGCGATCGAGCCGGTGGCACGGCACATCGTTTACGATGCAAAGCGTGCCCGGCTGGTGCTGGATGAGATCGGCAGCCACAACCTGCAGATCCTTCTGGACCCCGTCAACATGCTGAGCATGGACAACGTGGACCGCCGGGAAGAGGTCTTTGCCGAGGCGATTGAGCTGCTGGGCAAGGACGTGGCAATGATCCACTTTAAGGATTTTCTCCGTCATGACGCCGACGGTCAGCTGAAGGCGTGCGGCGCAGGGCAGGGCGAGATGGAGGATTACTTCACCATCCTGCGTTTCGCAAAGCAGGAAAAGCCCTTCGTCTTTGCTACGCTGGAAAATACCACCCCGGAAAATGCCGTGGCGTGCCGTGAGTTCCTGCAGAAACAGTACGACAACTGCTGAAGAAGGATATGACCGGAGGGGGCTGTTGCACAAGCTCCAACAAAAAGACCAGAGTTATTTAGCCGAAAGGCTTTACAACTCTGGTCTTTTGCTTTGGGTAGCTTGAGCGAGCGACAACCACCAGCTCCGCTGGTGGAGCAAAAATGCTTTAGCTACAAGATTCGAGCAAAGCGAGATGACAAGAAAATCATCGTCTTAGAAGATGTACTTTATGACACTGAACGAGATGCAGGAACTGGTTCGGGCACAGAAAAATGTAGAAAGATTTTTTGCAGAGGAAAAGGACATCATCGAAAAAGCGCAGACCCGATAAACGAATATCGCCGAGGAATCTTCCTGTTTTGGAGGGCTTCCCCGGCGACTTTTTTGACAAGCACTAATTATTGCTTTTTTGCCATGAACGTCTTTTGTCGGTATAGGGTAAAAGCGTTCTATAGAAAATAGGTTCTCTTTACGAGAAAAAATCTTGAAACGCCTTTGTTATAATGTTACAATATATATTATATAATAGTATATATATTCAAAAAAGCTGCTGACAGCAGAACGAGAATGATATTGCGCAAGCACCTTCCTGAAATCGGTGAAGTGAAAATAAAGCCGGAATGAGACCGTCTGGGGTGGAGAAAGATTGGATAAAATGAAAAACTCTGGAATGAGCGAAACCATGCAGACCTTGACACGGAAAAGCGCCTGTGTGATGCTGAGCCTACTGTTGCTACTGTCAGCCGTGCTCCCTGTGAAAGCTGCCGCGGAAACCGCCTCTGCAAAGGTTGTTCGTGTCGGCTCGTTTGAGGACACCTTCAACTATGTCAACGAAAAGGGCGCAAGAAAGGGCTACGGCTACGAATTGCTGGAGACCTTATCCGGCTACACAGGCTGGCAGTTCGAGTATGTGACCTGCGACTGGTCAAACTGCTTCGAAAAACTCAAAAACGGCGAGATCGACATTATGGGCGGTATTTCCTATACGGAGGACCGCACCGAGGAGATGTTGTTTTCATACGAGCCGATGGGAGTGGAAAAATATTACCTCTACGCCGATCTCTCGCGCGCAGA
>ERZ773229.622-NODE-622-length-29757-cov-3.152347_pt1 | contig 29757 bp, 47 predicted proteins | sample MGYA00580992_ERZ773229 | MGnify/ENA primary metagenome ERZ773229 (study PRJEB29015, sample SAMEA2737795) | human gut metagenome | biome: human gut; feature: human-associated habitat; material: faeces | place: China | collected 2012 ... | reverse complement strand
TATGATATAATAAATAGTGTCAAGGGGCGGTACAAAAAGAGCCCCGGACCGAAAGAGGTAACGTATGGGCTTTTTGAACAATATGTTTGGCGACCTGGGCATCCATCGCATTTCTAATAACTACTTCTCGATGAGCCATATAAACGAGGATGGGACGAAAATCATTGTCCGTGTCGATAGGGGACAGGTGTTCAAAACAAAGTACGGTTACGGATTGATTCTCGACCAAAATCATGTTCAGTTTTTGAAGTCATGGGCGGTCAACGATAACTGGTACGGAATGTATATTATGCTGGATAAGCAGTATTTTACCCCGAAAGAATGGGGTGAGTTTGAGGACTATCCGGTAGAAAAAGAAAATCTTGACTTTGAAACATGGGTAAAAACTGCAAAAGAACAGGAGGATATGGCAAAGAAAGACCGCATAAATTTTCAAGTTTACTGGCGTTGAGTAAAAAAAACGGGAGGAGTAAAGCATATGATTGATACCCAAAAGGCGCGAAAAGCGCTGACGGAAAATGAAGCGACCGTCATCAACTACCTGAACAGGCACGGCATTGATGGCGAATTGACCGTGCAGACCTGCACACGGACGAAGTTCACCATTCGGCGCGGTAGAGACGGCGCAGAAATCACGTTCGACCTTCCTGCGCGTCTCTATCGCGCTGGTTATCCAAACATCAATTCTTTTCTGGCAACCGTCCGCGACCTTATTCAACCGCCGAGGAAGCGCGACCCCAGCGAAGTTTCCGAGGAGGAAATCGCGCGGTACATGCCTGGAAAATGGTCGCCGGACTACGTTGCAGCTATTATCGACTATGTTAATCGAGTAAAAAAAGTCGGTATGATACTTTACATTGTTTCAGAGTATGACATCGAAGCGCAGTCGTGTTTTCGCGGTTCTCATGAAGACTTACTTCGCCTTGACAAATTCGACGGCTACGACCGTGCCGAAGAGAGTGGGCATCCTCTGCTGGTTACGGAGGACAAGAAAAAGGCAGAAAAACTTTTCGCCGGAAAAACATCAGGCTTCTACGGGCACGGAGGAATCGCATATAAGCATGGATTCTTTTACGGCGAATACCAAGTCAATGCGCCGGAAGATGAAGATGACACCATGCCGGAAATCGAATGTGTTGGTTCGTCGGACGCGCCAGTTGAAGTCAACGTGTACCGCCGCGACAATGACGCAGATTGGGATGAAGAGGGAGAAGTCGTTGCAACCTTCTCCACCTACGCGGAAGCCTTCGCAGAACGAGATTTGTCTGCGACCTGTGACAGGGACAGCGAATACTACGTCCAATAAGAAGAGGATACAAAATGCGTAAAGAGTACTACCAGGGCGACGTATCAGCCCGCGCGATGAAGAAGTATCGCGAAAAAGAAGGAATCAAGACGGTGCGCTTCGACGTTCGCGCTGGGAGCAAAGAGGCGCTGGAAGAAGAAGCAAAGCGCCGCGGTATCTCGGTGGCGCAGCTAATCGTTGATTCCGTAAACGCCTATGTCGGGCGTGCGATAATTACCAACAAAAAACAATAATAGCATAGGGCGGATCCGCTGGGGGTGCGCCCTTTTCGTTGCGCAAAAAGTTTGCAAAAAATCTCGAAAAAAATGTGATTTACCCCTTGACATATACGGCAGTATATGCTATAATAATAGTGTCAGGAGGGCGGTACAAAAATAAAGCCCCCGACAGAAAGAGGTAAGAATTATGAAGTTCGCGAACATCAAGAAGGGCGTCCGCATTACCGAGAAGATGGCGCAGAAGCTGGCTATCAACTGGTACTACGAAACGAAGAAATACTGCTACGAGTTGCAGTACGGGGACGAAACGATGGATGGCGACTACGAGCGCAGCATCGTTCGCTGGAAGAAAGGCGAAGAGTACAAGCCTTCCGAAGTCGTTGCAACGCTGGCGTGAACAGGAAGGAGGAGCAAGCACCATGTCAAACGAAGAAATCATCGTCAAGTCCGCAATCAGCGCGGGCATCTTCTCCGAAGAGGAAGCTGCAGCCTACATCATGAACGGGTTGCGCCTCCCGATTCACACCTTCGCCGAGTGGAAGAACCACGGTTACATGGTCAAAAAGGGCGAACACTCCGCGCTAACCGTGAGCATCTGGAAGCCAAAGACGCGAAAGAGGAAGGACGGCAAGACCGTAGAAGAAGACAAGGAAGAAGATGGCGGGTTCTTCCTGACGACCGCCTACCTGTTTACAAAACAGCAGGTGGAAGCAATCAAGACAGTCTAACGACAAGCCTGCTGGCGGGCATCGTACACCAGCAAGGAGGGTTCTCATGGTTGACGAAGTTTTGTTCCGCTTGCATCTGGCGAGCTTATCCGCGTATTCCGAGAAGTCCTGCCGCTATCCAGAATGGGGCTGGCAGAATCTTGAATGGTATATCTCCACAGGGCGCGCATCTACGGAGACACTGCAAAAAATCCTTCGACTGAACAAAGCGCAGTTGCGGAAGTTGGTGCGCGTTGCATCTTCAAGCTGCACCGAAACCGGGGTTGCTTGCGCGAAGAAGTATTTGAGCATTGAATAGCGCAACAGAATGCCGCCTGTGAGCCGTTGGAGCAATCAGGCGGCATTATTATGAGCAAAAACAAGCAAGCCATTAGAACGCGAGATAGGTGGCATTGCTGGCAATGGCAAAAACAAAAACATATAGAAATAAAAAAATGAGAGTTATGAGAGTAATTTCCGTGCTATAATATAAAATGTAAAAGCAGCAAGAAAGACGCAAGCAGTAATGCAAGCGTCTTTTTTGTTGGAAGAGGCGACTATGGAAGTGCTGCTCTTGCCTCTTCAGCGGCGGGATTTATGCGCGATGCGCTTTGTTGCGTTGGTGGGGACGCGACGGACGAAGAGGAGGGAAAATCATTGCTCGACTGGAACGGCATCAAAATCGTCGAAACGGATTGTATGCTGCCAATTGACCGCGTGAAACCATACGCGAGAAACGCAAAGCGGCATCCGCAGGAGCAAATCGACGAAATCAAGGCAAGCATCAAGCGGTTCGGCATGGACGACCCCATCGGCATCTGGGGCAAGGAAAACCTGATTGTAGAGGGTCACGGGCGGCTGGAAGCGTGCAAGCAGCTCGGCATCCCAACAGTGCCGTGCATCCGCCTTGACCATTTAACAAAAGAAGAGCGTAAGGCGTACACACTGGCGCACAACAAAACCAACATGGACAGCGGCTGGGACTTTACTTCACTTGACCAAGAGCTGGCGGAAATCGTTGATGTTGACATGAGCGAGTTTGGTTTCGGTGCGTCCTTGGGGGGGCAGTCGGTAAACATTGACGAGTTCTTCACGGAAAAATCGCAGCAAGGAAAAGAACCCCAAATGATTACCTGCCCACACTGCGGGAAAACTTTCGAGAAATGAAAGTTTTCTTAGCCGCAACAAAAGTGCTACGAAACTATCAAGAAGAAATAGAAAAGTCAAAGTACATTCTTGAAAGCTACTACGACATAGAAAAATGGCAACTGCCGCACGTTAAAAAGTGCTCTATGTTTTTGCTCGATAGCGGCGCATTCACTTTCATGAATAGCGGGAAAGTGCTTGACTTCGACGCATACACAGAAAAATACATAGACTTCATCCGTGAAAACGGCATGAAGTATTTCTTCGAGATGGACATAGACAGCGTTGTCGGCTATGAAAAAGTGAAGGTTCTACGAAAAAAAATAGAAAGAAGAACAGGAAAGCAGCCAATCCCGGTCTGGCATTACTCACGCGGAAAAGATGATTATATTGGCATGTGCAAAGATTATCCATATGTTGCGTTTGGCGGGCTGATGACAGACGGAGTTAAAAGAGAACAGCTGCTAAAATACATGCCGTGGTTTATCGACAAGGCGCACGAGAACAACGCCATGATTCACGGTCTCGGCTTTACACAGACGCGCATCCTTGACAAGTATCACTTTGATACTGTTGATTCCTCATCGTGGATAGGCGGTCAACGCTATGGGCTGGAATATCGTTTCGAGGATGGCATAGTAAAACGAATCAAGCGAGAAGGAAAGCGTCTTGTAAACTATCAAAGTCTGATGGTGCACAACTTTAACGAGTGGTGCAAGTTTCAAAGATATGCAGAAAACCATCTATAAGAGGTCGAAATGAAGAAAATTTCAGAACTGCAATGCCTATTGTCGGTTGTCTATGTTGCGGCGCTAATGATTGCGAATGTTGTCGAAGCAAAGCAGTCTGCTTTCTTTGGCGGCGCAATGACTTGCGGGAATCTTGTATTTCCCATCACATACATTTTAAGCGATGTGTTCTCCGAAGTGTACGGATACAGATTCAGCAGAAAAACTTGCATCTGGGCGTTTGCAATGAATATCTTGATGGTTTGTGTATTTCAAATTGCAATTGCAACCCCTGCGCCGGGCTATTGGGAGAATCAGCAAGCATTCGCAACCGTTCTTGGCAGTACGCCGCGAATCGTTGCTGCATCAACACTTGCATTTCTGTTCGGAGACTTCGTAAACGACGTTATTTTTCAAAAAATGAAAGAACGAAGCGCAAACAGTAAAAGCTTTGGTGCAAGGGCTATCATTTCAAGCGTATTTGGTGAGCTTGCAGACAGTCTCGTATTTTTCCCAATCGCTTTCATTGGAGAAATGCCAGCAAAGACGCTTGCAGTAATGGCAATGGTGCAGGTGCTGATGAAAGTTGGCTACGAAATCGCGATGCTTCCAATCACAAGAGGCGTCGTCAAGAAAGTGTCCGCGCATGAAGCAAGAGCCTGATTTTAACCTCGACATCCCGGAAATCCACCTCCCAGACACAATCGAACTTGACGACGATATAGACTTCTCTGTCGCTGACTTCTCCATCGTAGACGAGGAAGAGCAGACGCGCATCATAAAGCCCAAGATGGCAAAGTCGGCAATCTACAACAAGGCGGATTTTCAGTACGCACGCGACCTTGCCGCAAAAATCTGTCTGGAACGCAATGCGCGGACTACCTGCATCGTTCCGGGCAATTTCATTTTTGGCGACTTGCCGGAAGCGCTTGTGATGTATCGCGGCATCGACCTCAAAACAATCTACTGCTCAACGTTGTCACTGTCGGAAAACAACGTGGACAGCTTCAAAAATCTGCTGCTTTTCCGCAACGTGGAGAAAATCAATCTGATGCTGTCCGGCTACTTCTACAGCCACTACAAAACGGATTTAATTCCGTACTTGTATGAGGAACTGGACATCGACAACAAGCTGCAAGTAGCCTTCACCAACACGCACATGAAAATCCTGCTGATGGAAACGCACAAGGGAAATCATTATGTGCTGACGGGAAGCGCGAATTTGCGGAGCGCGTCTTGCCTGGAGCAATTCGACTTCGAAGAGAACGCGGAGCTGTTCAACTTCTACAAGGAAGCGTTCGACAATCTCATTGACAAGTATAAAACAATCGACTACACGAAACCCAAAATCGTAAGGGGGAATAAAGCATGGCAAGCGGTTCGGGAAAACTGAAAAACGGGAGTGTAACATATCATGCAGGGACATCAAAAGCAAGAACAAGACGCTTCCAGTACTACGAAAACGCCCCGAAAGGCTGGAAACTGTTAGAGGATGCACCAAACTATCCCATCGGGTATCGTTGGTATAGCAACGGCAAGAGCCTGTTTAGCGGAGGATACAAGCAAGCACTCGTAAAAGATAAGAGGTGATTAGATGGCAAGCGGTTCGGGAAAGGCAAGACTGCGCCTCAAAAACGGCGGAACGCTGAAAGGGCGCACACCCGCAATCAACAGACGGAGAAGCTATTACAGGGTGAACCGAGAGACGGGCGAAATCATAAGGTAATCATCAGGCGGTGAGTAAATGCCAACAGAACAGGAAAAAAAACAGTATCCGCACGGGAAACATCCAAACAGCCTTGCGAATCTTAAAAGGGGAAAACGCTTCGGGAATGGCGAGGGTAATACGCTGAACGCACGAGAAGAAAACAAAAAGTCCGTCGCAGTTCGGATCGGGAACAAGACATTGCGTGAATTTGCGATTGATTTTGCAGATAAGCCGATGAAAAACGGAATAACCTTCAAGGAGGCGTACATCATGCGCCTTGCAAAAATGGCTGCCGATGGAAACCTTGCCGCTATGCAGTATTTCGCAAAACTCATTGGAGAAGACCCCGGCGACACTGTGACCGTCAAAACGCCGCAGTTGTCCGAGGACGCGAAAGCCGACATTGACAAGCTGCTGCAAGAAACGCGGGGAGAAGTAAAATGACGACGCTGACGCGGGCTGAAGTGTGGAACATTTGGCGATACCATCCCGCCGCCGTCGGAAGAATGTGCGGATTCCGTGACTTAACAGACGAACTGCACGGACGCTGGATGCAGCACATTATCTTCGGAGCGGACGATTACACGCTTCAAGCGCACCGCCTGTCCTACAAGTCTTCCTGCCTTTCCGTCGCTTTGGCAATGTGGTGCGTTCTAAATCACGGGAAAAACGCGATTTTCATGCGAAAAACAGACAGCGACGTTGTGGAGAGCATCGCACAGGCGAAAAAGGTATTCGCGAACGAGGCTTTTTGCTACATGGCGCAAATCCTCATGCAGCAGGACGTGACGCTTCTGAAATCTGGCGGAAACTGCATGACGGTGAGCGTGTACGATTCGCCGCGCGGCGCTGACCAGCTAATCGGCATCGGCTGCGGTTCGTCCATGACGGGCAAGCACGCAGATTTGATTGTGTGCGACGACGTTGTAAATCTCAACGACCGCATCAGCCGCGCAGAACGAGAGCGCACCAAGGGCGTTATACAGGAGCTGCGGAACATCGTAACCCGCGATGGGCGCATTGTCTTCATCGGCACACCGTGGCACATCGAGGACGCGTTCACGCTGGTTGCGCCGCCGGAAAAGCACGACTGCTATACGACCGGGTTGATTGCGCCGGAGAAACTGGAGGAACTGCGGAAGTCCATGTCCCCGTCGCTGTTTGCCGCGAACTACGAGCTGCGCCACATCGCCGCCGAAAATGCGCTGTTTGATACGCCGCCGACGTTCACGCCGGAAGCGGAAAAGTTACGGGACGGAATCGCGCACGTTGATGCTGCCTATGGCGGCGAGGACTACACCGCGCTGACGTGCGCTAAGCGGGACGGCGACACGCTATATTTGTACGGGCGATTGTGGCGAAAGCACGTTGACACGCTGATGGAGGCACTGCAATCGGAGACGGAGCGCCTAATGTGCGCCCCGATTTACTGTGAAACAAACGGCGACAAGGGTTATTTGGCGCGGGAATTGCGCCGCCGAAACATGGCGGTACGCGCGTACCCGGAGAAAATGAACAAGTATCTGAAAATCAGCACATACCTCAAAAAGTGGTGGGGAAATATCGTGTTTTTGGAAGGCACGGACAAGGACTATATCGCGCAAATTATGGACTACACCGAGGACGCGGAACACGACGACGCGCCGGACAGCGCCGCGTGCTGCTGCCGGATTCTCGATAGGAGCGGCGCGAGTTTGTATGTTGGGGGGTGATACAGATGTTTACAAAAATCACATGGCAGGATTGGCAAAACGAGTCGGACAAAGCAAAGGCAACGCTGGCGGTTATTGGTGCGTACAAGCACAGCGAGGACTTTAAGAAGGCGGGAATCGCACAACGATACTATGAAGCGCAGAACGATACCGTTTCCGCGAAGGTCGTGCTGCGAGCTACTACATCAGAATCGGAGCAAAAAACCGCCGACGGGAAAACAGTCAAAAAGAAGGGGACGGCGACGGAAGCAGTCCCCGGACAGCGCATTTACAGCGACTTTTTCCGCCGCTTCACCATGCAGCAGGCTAATTATTTGCTGGGAAACGGCGTGGAGCTGGAAAACGACGCAATGAAGGGCAAGCTGGGAACCGGTTTCGACACGACGCTTGCGAAAATCGGACTGTATGCGCTTGTTCATGGCGTGTGTTGGGGGTACTGGAATCTTGACCACGTTGAGATTTTGCGTGCGTACACGGACAAAAATAGCGGGTTCGTGGCGCTGCTGGACGAACTGACGGGCGAACCGATGGTTGGCGTGCAGTTCTGGCAGATTGGCGACGACAAGCCGCTGATGGCGCGTGTGTTCGAGCCGGACGGCGTGACGGTGTACAAGACGCGCGAGAATGCCTCTGATTTGGAGGTGGCGCAGGAGAAACGCGCTTATAAACGCACATATGCGAGGGACATAACAGGCGAGCGCCTTGTGTCCGAGGAGAATTATAGCGCACTGCCGATTGTGCCGCTGTACGCCAACGACAAGAAGCAAACGGAACTGACGCTTGCGATTCGCTCCAAAATCGACCTGTACGACATCGTTCTTTCCGACTTCGGAAACAATCTGGAGAAAGCGAACGATGTTTACTGGGTGCTTAACAACTTCGGGGGCAACTTCGACGAGGTTGCGCTGATGCTTGAACAGATTCACCGCCTGAAAGCAATCGCAAACATTTCGGACGGCACGTCATCCAGCACAGTAACGCCGGAGACGTTTGAAGTCCCATACGCTGCGCGCCAAACCGCGCTGGAACTGCTGGAACGGCAGCTATATCGCGATTATATGGCGCTGGATGTGTCGGAGCTGACGGGCGGCAGCCTGACGAACGTTGCAATCCGGGCGAGCATGGCGAATCTGGACTTGAAGGCGAACGCCTACGAATGGCAGTGCTTTGAGTTCGTGCAGAAGTTACTGCGGATTCTGGGCATCGAGACGGAGACAATCCGCTTCAAGCGGCAGACGATTGCCAACGAAAGCGAAATCATCCAGAACATCTACACCGCGCAGGGCGATTTGGACAAGGAGACGCGTCTGAAACTCAACCCGATGATTCTGTCAGAGGAAATCGACGACATCATCAAGCGCGGGGAGGAAGAATCGCTTCTTGGCATCCGCATGGCGCAACAGGCGATGCAGAAGACAGGCGAGGAGGAAGAAAATGCTGTATCTGATGGTGATTCTTCAAGTGCTGGCGGCGAATAACGTCGTTGTTCCGGGCTGGCTCTTGTGCATCGGCTGGTGGCTGGTGGCGGTTCGACTTGTCTTGCGCATCCTGATTGCATTTTTGGACGCTGGGGAGACGGGCAAGCCGTGACGGACGTGGAGCGCAACGATTTGCGCGAAGCCGCGTTGCAAATGCGCATAAAGGCGATGTACCAAGAGGCGCTTGACATCGCCACGGAGCGCCTGAAAGACTTCTTGCGGAAAAAGCAGCAAGTGGACGATGGTAAGATAAAGCCGCCCGCGTACTACGACACGCCGGAAAAGGTGGAGCGGTGGAAAGCGGGTTTTGTCCGCGAACTTATCCGCCAATACCGAGTGGAAGAAGTCATCATGGAGGAAATCTGCAGGGCAGGAAACCGGGCAACCGCCGACATCCGGAACACGATGGGCGACGTGTACGCCGACAGCTTAGGAGAGGCGCAAACCGTCATCGAGGCGCAGGCAGACCGCGCGGGGGTCAAGGTGTCGTTCGCGCAGCCCAACAAGCGCGAAATCAAAGCGATTTTCGCCGCTAACGAAACAGCATTCACGAAGCTGGCGTACAAGAATTTAGGACAGAACACCGAGATTCGCCACAAACTGCAAAACGCGCTGGCGCTGTCATCCACGCTTGGCGAGGACAGAAAAAAACTGATGAACCGCATCAGCGACATCACGGGGCAGAGCGAGTGGCAAGCGCGGCGCGTGGCGCAGACGGAACGGACGCGGTCACAAAGTCAAGCGAGTTATGCCGCATCGCAGGAAGCCGCAGACCAAGGTGTGACGGTTTACAACAAGTGGTTCTGCCGCTTCCAGAACAGCCGTGAAGCGCATATGGCGCGACATGGCAAGATGGCAAAACAAGGCGAGTGTTTTCCGAACAGCAACATCCGCTTTCCGGGCGACCCGAACGGAAGCGCAGAGGAAACAATCAATTGCTACTGCATGATTATGCCGAAAGTCATCCTGTCCACCGAGTATGTGGATGCTGACGGCAACATCCGAAAGAAGGAAAAGAAATGAGCGGGTTCGTAGACCACACGTCGGAAATCAATCAGAAGATGGAACAGGCAATGTTTGTCGGACTTTTGGCGGTTGCGCAAGAAGCCGTCGGCATGGTACGCGAGAAGATGGTTACTGGATATGAGCATAAGGTCTACGATACTGGCAATCTGGCGAGAAGTATCACCGCCGACATCGACCCGGACAACAACGAAGTAACCATCGGCACAAACGTTGAGTACGCGCATTATGTGCACGATGGACACGCAGGACATGCCGTTTTCTTTCCCAAGCTGGGCGACAAAGGCGAGTTCCGCGTCATGCCGGGAGGATACACCCCCGGCAGACCGTTTATGACGGACACGTTCGCGGATTCTGCAAACGCGGAACGCCTTGTGGACATCATGGCGGACGTAATCAAGCAGAATATGGACTAATTACAGCAATATCAGCGCATGGCAAAGCACCGCCGTGCGCTGTTTGCATATACGCGGAAAAGCAAAGCACCGCATTTCCGCAAACAATCAAAGGCGCAAAGCACCGCGCCCCGAAGCAAAGGAGATTGAAACATGAATATCCTCACTAGAAAGAGCCTGAAAGCCCTGAATGTGCCTGATGAGGCGATTGACGCAATTGTGGAAGCCCACAGTGACGCAATCAACGACATCAAGGCGGAGCGTGACAAGTACGCGGAACAGGCGAAGCAGATTGCAGCGCTGACCACGGAGCGCGACACGCTCAAACAGCAGCTTGCCGACGCGAAGAAGAGCGGCGGCGACGCGCAGAAGATTCAGGAGGCGTTCGACGCCTACAAGCAGCAGGTGGAGACGGAAAAGAAAACCGCGACGCTGACAACCGCCGCGAGAAAGCTGCTGACCAGCAAGGGGATGCAGGAGAAACTTGCCGACCTTGTGATGGCAAAGCGCGGACTGGACGGCATCGAACTCGACGACAAGGGCGCAATCAAGGACGGCGACAAGCTGATTGACGCGCTAAAGGGCGAGTACGGCGACCTTTTCTCCACGCAGCAGCAGCAGGGTACACCTACCACAACCCCGCCGAGCGGCGGCAATGCCACGCACGGCAGCGGACGCGCCGCAGCACTGGCGGCGAAGTACGCGCAAGATATGTATGGCGCAGTTGCGCCGGAAGGAGCAAATAAATGAGCTTTACCAGCAAGGCAACCGGGACTGTTTACCAGCCCGGTTATTTCCTCGAAAACGCGGAAGACGCAATCCGCGAAACCAAGCAGATTAAGCAGTCTGGCGCTACCACCGCCGAAAACGGCGCGAAGTACGTCAAGATGGGGACTGTTTACCCCGCGAATGACGGCACTGCCGTCGGCATCGTGTACGAGGACGTGGACGTTACCAGCGGCGACATGCCCGGCAGCGTCGTGACGCGCGGCACGGTTTACGAGAGCCGTCTCCCCACCGCAATCAACAGCACCGCCAAGAGCGCGCTGACGGCAAAGGGCTTCTACTTCATCGCCGCCGAAGCCACGACGGTTCGCCCGTACTGACGAAAGGAGAATACCATGCAGATTCCGTCTTTTGAGAACAATATTTTCGGTCTTATCCCCAAGGAGGAGTGGCTGGACGTTGGCTTTAACGTCAGCCGCCCGAACGACCCGGTTGACGCGCTGTTTCCCGACGAGTACAGCGAAAATCTTGTTGCCAAGTGGCAGGAAATCGCCAACCAGTACCAGCTTCCCGTGATGGCTGACTTCCACAGCTTCGACAGCCGGACGAACATCGCCACCCGCATTCCTGTTGATACGCACAGCATCGAAAAGGGATTGATTAAGGTAAAAATTAACCAGTCCGAGCGTATGCGTGCGCTGCTGCGTTCCGGCGTGCAAAATGATGCTATGTATGACTACGTTATCCGTGACGGCATCATGCTTGCCGACCAAGTTGTTACGCGCACCAAGGTTGCGAAGAACGAGGTTCTGGCGACTGGCAAAATGACCATCAAGGAGAACGACCTCGACCTGACTATCGACTATGGCGTGAAGCCGGAACAGACGGAATTCACGTTCGATTTCAGCGAGGACGCGGACATCCCTGCACAGATTCAGTTCGTGTCTGACACCGCGCAGGAAGCGGGAACAACGGTTGACACCATCGTTACAAGTCGCAAAGTGCGAAATCAGATGCGTGCAAACCGTGCAATCCAGAAGCGCATCAACGGCACGTTGAGCGAGGGCGCGTATGTGAGCAACGCCGCGCTGGATACGTTCCTTTCCACGGAGTACGGCATCAACCGCGTGATTACTAACGATTTGCAGTACGCCATTGATGGCGGCATCGGTGCGGACGGGCGACCGATTCGCACCACGAAGCGCTATTTCCCGCAGGACAAGATGACGTTCCTCGGCACGGGCAGCGCCATGACGCGCATCGGCGCGGGCTTGTGGGGACAGACCCCGGAAGAGACGGTCAACACCGCAAACACCGGGCTTAACGTCAATCAGTCCGGGCAGCACCGCTATGTTATGGTGTCGCAGTGGGTTGAGAATGACCCCGTTGTTCTGTGGACGCGGGCATCCGGCTTGTTTATGCCGGTTATTTTCAATCCGCAGAGCATCTGGATTGCGACCATCACGGACGCGGCAACGGGTCAGTTGACGGTTTCTTCCGCTGCCGGCACTGGTAAGGGCAACACGAAGCTGACTGTCAGCCCCGCGAAAGAATCCAGCTCCAACCTGTACAAGGTGAAGGCTGGCACGACCGCGCCTGCTGCGACCTATGGGCAGAATGTCCGCACTTGGAGCAACTGGGACGGCACGTCTGACCTTGCCATTGCTACCGGACAGAAGGTGACGGTTGCGGAATGCACCAGCGACTACCGCGTGATTCGCTCCGGCAGCGCGACGGTGACGGCAGCGACCTAATGGAGGTGGGGACATGGCTGTGACGCTGGAAATGGCAATGCGCGAGTGTAACAACTTTTTTGAGCGCTGCAAGTACGCAGGAGAGATTCGCATTGCGGGCGGGAAAATCGTTCCCGATGTAGGTTCGCCGTATGTGTACATCAGCGGCAGCGCGCGGAACGACGGCGTTCACAGCCTTGTTTCTGGCGCAATGGAGGACGCGGACGGGGAGGAAACTTTCGACGGCACGTTGTGGTTTCTTTACCCGCCGCGACCGTTCATCGAGATTGCAAAAGAATGCGCAGATTACGAGACGAAAAACCCGACGGGGGCTTATACCTCGGAATCGTTCGGGCATTACAGCTATTCGCGCGCAACTGGCAGCAATGGCGTTGTAACGTGGCAAGCGGCATTCGCGGATAAACTGCGACCGTATCGCCATATGTACACGGAGGTGGGCTGATGGCGTGGACAGACTTTCTGGATGACGCTTGTATGATGGACAAGCGCACGGAATCCGACGGCATGGGCGGCATCGTTGTCACATGGACAGACGGCGCGCCGTTTCGTGCCGGATTCATCCGCAACAGCAGCACGGAAGCCCGGATTGCATACCAGAACGGCATCCGCGAACTTTTCCATCGTCTTTTCTGATATGCTGGAACTGCTGCCGAACGACCGCGTGAAACGGATTTCCGACGGCAAAGTCTTTCGCATCACGTCCGACGCGCGGGATATGACAACGCCGGAGCAGAGCGATATGCACTTCCGAGAAGCAGACGCGGAGGTGGTGACGGCGTGATTGACTTGCAGCGGAAACTATACAAGTTTTGGAACAGTTTTACCTACGAGGGCAAGCCCATTCCTGCGTATGTTGAGGACGCAGTTCCGGCAGAAGCGTCTTTTCCCTATTTCGCGTTTCAGTTGCAAGAGGGGGACGCATTCGGAAAATCTGCAATGATTTGCACGCTGTGCTGTCAGGCGGAAAATGGGAGCAACGTAAACTTGCAGCGCGCAGCAATCCTCGACGAGGTTCGCCGCGCCATTCCGCCGGAGGGAACTGCAATCTATTGCGACGATGGCTTTATCACGCTGTACCGCAACAATAGCAACTTCTTCCGCCTTGAAGTGGACACGACGCTCAAAAGCGTCTGCTATGGGCGGATTTACTACGAAATCGTGACTTACTACACCTAACAGGAGGTAACAAAATGACGACTGGTCTTCGGGCAAGCACATTTGAAAACTTGCAGCTCAATGCCGGGATGTTTCTTGCCAACTTTGACTATTCCACCGCCACGGACGCGGCGACGCTGGGCGCGCTGCTGAAAACGGAGCGCGAAAAGACAAGCGGCTCTGCACTGATTGGCGCGACGCGCGGCGGCGGCACGTTCGTCTGCACGCCCAACACGCGCAGCATCGAGGCGGACGGCAAGCGCGAGGAATGGAAAGGCAGCAGCGTCAACGATGGCTGGACTATCAAGCTGACGACTACCCTGCTGGAAATCAATGCTACCAACCTTAAGCGGTCTTTCGGCACTGCCGACGTAACGGACACGGAGAAGAAGCACACCATCAAGATTCGCACCGACATTAAGGACGCAGACTATATTGAGAGCCTCGTCTGGGTTGGCGACACCTCGAAGGGCTATGTGCTGATTGCCATCAAAAACGCACTGAACACGGCGGGCGCAACGCTGACGTGGACGGACAAGGGCGAGGGCACTATCCCGGTTGAGTTTACCGCGCATCAGGACGGGCTGGAAACCGACGGATATGCGCCTTGTGAGGTCATTTTCTTCGACCCCGCCGCCTAACAACACGCGGCAGGGTTCGCGCCCTGCCGCACTTTCGTGAATTTTGAGGAGGAAAACGCATGAATACCGCAACCGCATTTGAGCAGATGGCGAACGCCATTCCATATATCGACAAACTGGTCAACAGCAAGGAAATGAAAGCCTTCGTGGAAGAAAAGAGCAAGGGCGACGTTGTCGGGCGCGACATCCTGATGAAGATGCTGCCGATTCTGTACGCCAAGCATCCCAAGGAAACGATGGGCATTCTCGGCGCGATGCACGGCAAGACGGCGGAGGAAGTCGCAGAAATGGACTTCACCGAAACCGCCGCCATGATGGACAAGGACACGCTCGATTCGCTGTTTGCTTTTTTTACCTTTGCGCTTCGGCTGGGGTGCATCATGTAATCCCTGTGCTGTACAAGTACCGCCCTCGAAACGTTCACGCGCTGGGGGTGCTTCTGGCGCACGAAACGCAGGAGGAAGCAAAACGTTGCTACATGGCTAATATGGCGTGGATGACGGTGCTTGCTATTTCGTCGTTCGGTGGCGCGAATCTGGAAATCCCGTCATACAGCGACGTTTTCGGCGAAGAGAAGCACGAAACAAAGCAAAAAACAGCAGAGGAAATCTGCGACGACATTATAAACGGACTAATGGCGAGGGGAGGTGCAGAAGATGGCAGAAGCATTTGAGTTGTACGCAAGTTTTAAGATTGATACAAGCGGATACACGCAGGAACTGAATAAAATCCGGCAGGAAATGCAGCAGTTCCAGCAAGAGCTAAACAGCTTTGCTGTGCATCCGACGTTTGACGGTGGACGTTTTCAGAGGGAACTGCAGCAAGCACAGCAGCAGTCCACGCAAGCGACGGAGGAAATCCAGCGTTTGCAGCAGCAAATCCAGTCTTTGCAGCAAGCCGCAGACGGAGGCGATTCGGGCGGCGGTGTGCTTAGCGGATTTTTGAGCCGCCTTGATGTGATTGGCGATATTGCAAGCGGGCAGTTCCTTGCCAACATGGCAGTAAACGGCATCAATAGCATTATCGACGGCGTCACGGGTTCGATTGACGAATCAATCGGACTTGCGTCCGACCTTGTGGAGACGCAGAACGTTGTTGATGTGACGTTTGAGGATTCCGCGTCCACCATCAATAAGTGGGCGCAGGAGGCGCTGAACGCATACGGCATCACGGAAACCAAGGCAAAGCAGTATTCGTCCACGCTGGGCGCTATGCTGAAATCCATGGGCATAGCGGATGACCAAGTTCTCCAAATGTCTATGGATATGGCGGGGCTGGCGGCGGATATGGCGTCGTTTTACAACCTCGACCACGACACGGCATTTGAGAAAATCCGCTCCGGCATTTCCGGGGAAACAGAACCGTTGAAGGCGCTCGGCATCAATATGTCCGTTGCGAACCTGAACGCCTTCGCCCTCGAAAAGGGCATGAATAAGGCGTTTGATAAGATGTCGCAGGCAGAACAAGCAACGTTGCGCTATCAGTATCTGCTGGAAGCCACGAAGGACGCGCAGGGCGACTTTGCGCGAACCGGGGACAGCTTTTCCAACGAGATGCGCAAGCTGCAAACGAACCTTGACCGCATCAAGACGGAGTTCGGCAAGGGTCTGCTGGGCGTTGTAACGCCCGCGATTTCGCTGCTCAACAACGTGCTGTCTGTGCAATCTTACCAGTATACCGATGCAGCAAAAGACCTCATAGAGCGCAACGAATCTATCTATGAAGCACAGGCGACTTACGCGCAGTCGATGACCATCATGAACGCAATGCGCAACATGGAGGAAGAAAGCGGCGATGCCATCAAGTCCACAAACGAATGGAAAGACGCGCTTGAGGACTTGAAAAACGTCATGCCCGGACTTGCACGATATGTTGATTTGACTTCTGATGCAATTGTAGGGAATACGGAATCTATAAGTAAGTATGTTGATACGCTGAACGGAGTTTCCCTGTACGCAGCGCATGAAGAAGCGGTTTCCAACGCAAAGGAACAATTAAATCAAGATAAGCAATATCTTGCAGAGCTTGAGGCGCAAAAACGCTACATTCAAGAGCAGATTGCCGCAGCTGGCACGGAGACGGTGAAAGCGGCGAACAAATCAGCGCTCGATAGTGCATACGCCTACTTCAAGAGCACTGTTCCTTATTACGACTTAGCAGACACATACGACGAATTTGTAAAATATTCATTTGGGCATATATCGCAACGAAACGACATCGAACGCGGCAGAATGGGCAACAGGCACTCTGCTTACGGACGGCTCGACGACACACAAGAAGCAGCGTGGCAAGCGCTTCTTGCAGCTGAAAACAATTACAACGACCCGACAGCATCGTTGATTGAAAAGCTAAAAGAGCTTGATTCTCAAATAGCAGAAACAAGCGTCTCGATTAACGAGGAAACCGCGGCATTTGAAAAACTGACTGCTGAACAAGAAGAATTTAACAAAGCCAACAAAGAAGCAAAATGGCAATACGACTTCAATAAGTCGGTAGATGCGCAAAAACAAGCGTTTGCAGACCTAAAAACCGCGCTTGGAGACCTTGAGACGTATCAAGCAGACACGCTCGCAAAAATGGAGAAGTCGTATAGAGGACTTGCTTCTGGACTTGGTTTTATGGTGACGCACACTGAAGCAGAGTTTGACAAGCTCGTCAGCGGGAAGTACAGCGAAAAGAACGTCATGGGCTGGTTTGAGAACAATGCTGAATCGCTAAAAGCCTATAACGATGCGCTGGAGCAGGCAAAAGAAGCGGGATATGACCCCGGAATCCTCGCTCAAATCGCAAAGTACTCGACGGAAAACGACGCATTGCTTGCAAGATACCTTTCTGTTGCGGACGACCCGGAAAAGGTAAAAAAAATCAACGCCGGTTATCAGGCAACTATCGCGGAAGAAAATCGAAGCGCACAAATCGCAACAGACTTTGAAATGGCTTCCGACGAAAAATACCAAAGTCTGGTCAAAATTGCTGAACAGTACGTCGAGCTGTACAATCAATCTTCAGAGATTACTTCGGCAATGGCGAAAAACAAGAACGCATTTTTGGGGGGCATCGACGACCTGAAGAAAGCGCTTGAAGAAGAACTTCCGGGCATCAACGAATTGCTTGAAAAGTATGGATTCGCCAAAATCAAAAACGACTTCGAGAACAAACCGTGGGTTCATGACTTTGGCGGTGCGCGTGAAGGATATGCAGACCTGTTCGACGACGTTGCAAAAGATAAAAACGCCTTTAACAAAGACGAAGCAAAAGCGCAACATGCGATAGAGGCACGAGCGCGAAGCGGCTATGCGGACATGATTGAAGATGGGCTAATGCCCGACGACATCAAAGCCCGCGCGCAGCGGTGGAATCGGCTCGTTGAGATGAAGACGCAGGAGATGAACGACATCGTTGATATTTTGGAACAGCGCATGGAGGAAAACCAGCGTCAGCGTGAAGCCGCAGAAGCGGAGCAGTGGAATAATCGAGCAACAAAAGACATGCCGCCACTGTATATGATGGACACGATTATTGCCAACGAAGCGCACCCTAAATTTGTGCCGAATACATACATCGGCGCACCTTCAAGCGAACAGCAAGAAAAAACAACGGGCGGCAATATTTTCTCCGCCATCGAAAGCGCCATTGACGCAGCAAAAGAAATCGAAAGTAGAACGATACAGGAAGGATTTGTAACGCAGTCTATTTTCAATACGCTTGGAGAAATGATGGAGAACTACAAGGAAAGCCTGAAAAACAACAGCGCACCAAACATCTTCAACAATGGCGACGGCGTTCTTTTCGTTCAGGTAACGAACCCGGACGAAATTGCGAACGCGGTTTCCGGGCTTCCGCCAACAACCATCAATAACACATTCAGCGTGGACGGCAAAACCGTCGCAACGGCGGTTGCGCCTATCGTCAACAAAACAATCGGCAGGGGCATCCGTGGGAATCTGATGGAGGTGGCGCGATAAATGGTAACACGATACCGCGCGGGGATGGGAGAAGAAGCGCTGGAAGACCTCGACCCGTCCATCATCATCATCGACATTTCGGAGGACGCGCCACAGGAAGCAGTGACAACCGAAGCACGCCCGGGCGGGGGGATGTACCTCACCGGGCAGCTTCGGCAGTCCATCACGGTAACAATCGCCGTGGAAATCCACGAAGCAAACACCATCCACAGGCAGCTTGTCCTCAGTAAAATCATGCGGTGGGGCAGCGGTGGACAGTACCTGCACACGTCATACCGCCCGGAACAGCGGTTGTACATCGACAGCATCGAGGCAGCGAGTGTTTCCGCGCTCAAATGGACGGATACGCTGGAAATCAAGCTGACGGCATACCAGCGTCCGTGGTGGGAGGAAGCAACTGTTTCCAAAATGGAAACAGTTGAAGCAAGCAAAAGTGGCATCCTGACGGTTTTCAACCGCGGAGAAATGCCTTGTCCGCTGGAAGCCGTTTTTGTAGCAATCGACACGCTGACAAACGTTGCAATCAGTTGCGGCAGCGAAAAAATCGCGCTGACGAATATCAGTGTGAAAACGGGCGAGGAAATCCGCATAGAGCACGACGATAACGGAATCCAGCAAATCACGGCAGCGGGGGCATCCGCGATGGGCAACCGAAACGGACAGTCTGCCGACGAAATCACACTAAAGCCCGGAATCAATAAGGTGTCGTTCAGCGGCGACGGGCTTTTGTCGCTGACGGTTACTGCAAGGGGGCGGAAATATTAACTACAAAGCATACGGCACACCGCAAGAGGTTACACTGACGTCGAAGTGGGTTTGCATCTTAGACCCGGTAAAGGGATGGAAGATTGACAAAGACAAGGGTTATCCAACCACAGGGCGTGCAAAAGTCACATTTCCTGTTGTCCTCCCTGCTGACGCAGTAATTACCTCCGCACGAGTACACGCAGATTTCCGCCGTGACATTTTCGGGGGGCAACAGAAGCAGGACGTCAACGATGTACACGTTGACGAGGCTGGTTTTGCAACCGTCACACTTCCAGATGGCGCAAGCACTACGTCATTTGTGGCGACGCTTTCTTTTCAGGCTTACGGGACAGTTCATGCCGACCTAAACGAGCATTACGTTTCTCCCACTGTCCGCGACATCTACATCTCCATCGACTATGTTTCAGGCATCATCCCCGACCCGGATGCAAGCAAAGCATACACCAACAACGTCCGTTTGCCACGTCTGCTGGACAAAAATCTGCGAGAAATCAAGCGCTTGCGCCCGTCATCCCTTTCTTTGTCGCTGACAATCGACGACATTTCCACCGCAAGCATGACGCTCGTGGACGGTACATGGATGGACGCAACGCAGTTTGTGGAGTTGTACCACATCGGCGGCAGCGTCGGCATCTTCCGCTTGCGCTCGGACACGCAAACCTACAGAAATTACGCGACGCAGGAAGTCAACCTTGATCACGCTATTTCCACGCTGATGGACGGACTTCTCCCGGAGCAGCTAAAAATCGGCAGTGCATCCGTTGACGCGGTTGATGTTCTGGCGCAGCTTCTCACCTACCAGCCGGAAACACGCTGGCAGATGGGAACGTGCGAGTTATCGCAACACCTCACATACGATTTTGACGCGGGGACGAACATCTGGACAGCAATCAATAACGTCAAGGACTTGTCTCCCGCAGAAATGATGTGGCAGTACGACTTTTCCACCCATCCGTGGACGCTCAACCTTGTTAATATGCCAAACACCGTCTCCTGCGAAGCGCGTTTTAACGGCGCGCTAACCAGCGCAACGGTTAGCACCGACCGCGACGACCTTGTGACCCGGATGTACGCATACGGCAAAAACGGCATCACCGTTGGCACTGTAAACGATGGCAAGGACTACATCGACGCGGACACCATCGAAGAGTGGGGCATCGTATGCGGCAAATACTCCGATAACAGCATCACGGACAAGGAAACGCTGTTGGAAAACGCAAAGAAGGAACTGGCGAAAAAGAAAACCCCGCCGATTTCCATCGACGTTTCCCTTGTGGAGCTTTCCGCCATAACAGGATTGCCCTACGACCATTTCCGGCTGGGGAGCATCTGCCGGGTTGCAATGCCTAAATTCGGGCGCTGCTATGATGAGCGCATCCTGACACTTAACGCGGATAATGTGCTGCTTGAGCCGCAGAAGGTACAAGTCACCATGTCCACGGAGGGCAAGAGCGTCAGCGGCATCATCGAGGCGCTGGGCGGCAAGAGTGGACTTATTTCCGCCGGAACGGAATAAGGAGGACGCATGAATGAGTTAAATTACACTTGCAACCTGTCTGCCGGGTTGCGGATGACACCGCTTAAAGCGGCGCTCGTGCAAGGCGAAGCAAACGCCCACACGCTGAAAATCGCGTTTGAGAAGGACGGCGCGCCGTACAGCATGGATTCTGGCGCAACGATTGTCGGCAGCTTTATCAGGCTGGATAGCGTCGCAAGCACGGACGAAAACCCGACGATTCTTCTCCAAGGCGCGGTTAGCGACGGCGTGGCATCCGTGACGCTTTCCGCTGCTTGTTACGCTGTTATTGGGCGTTTCCGCCTGATGGTCACGGCGACGGTCGGCGAGGACACGACGGCTATCTTGTGGCTTGAGGGACGTGTTGCGGCGGGGGCAACCGGGACGGTATACGACCCGGAGAACGCCATTCCCGATATAACAGACGTGCTGGCGAAGGTGGAAGACTGCAAAAATGCCACAGCAAACGCGAATGCAGCGGCAGAAAGCGCAACATCCGCAGCACAGCAGTTTTTGGGGAAGTATATCACGGACGAGGAAAAATTGTTACTTCTGGAACTGCTGCAAATGGCGGCATATCGCTCAAACACCGCCGCGCAAAATTATAGCAAGCTATACGCAGCGTGGAAGGATGATGTATCAGCGCTTGAGGCACAGCGTCCGCGAATCGTCAGCGTTGAGGCGGACAAAACGACAATCGCCGTCGGCGAGAGCGTGACGTTCACGGTGACGCAGAAGAACGCGGCATCAATCCGTTTCCTTGTGGACGGCACAGTAAACGAGCGCATTTACGACGTTCAGCAGGAAACGATAACGTTCACAAAGCAGTTTCAATCTACCGGGAGTGGAACGCGGGTTGTTGCATTTCAGGCGGTTGACGCGAGCAGCAACATCGGACTGGAATCGGATAGTATCATCATCACAATTAAGGAGGCGGCACAAAATGGCGTGGAATCTAATCCGCAGGAATAACGGCGAGACTATCCACACGGACTATGTCGAGTGGATGTTGGATAACGCCGCCGACATCTCCAATGGCACAGAGCCGGGGAAGTCTGGAAGCATCGGCAGTCTGGCGTACACCGCCGGATTTGGTTCGATGTGGCAGAAGGACGCAAACGGGACGTGGGTAAAGCTGGGAGGTGGCACGAATGGTTGACGCAAGCACAATTGGTGTGATTCAGGCGCTTTATGGCGTTGGTCCGAATGGCGGGATTCCAACGCCGCTGGTAACGGACAAAACGCTGGCGCTGGAAAACCGCGCGGCGGACGCGAAAGCTGCTGGCGACGCTATCCGCGCGGTTACAAATACCGCTAACACGCTTTCCGCGCGCGCGAACGTTTTGTCTGGCAGCGTGTCCGGCGCGTCGATTACTGCGACGGATTCTTTCGCCGCGCCTTTTGTCGGTCTGCGTGTCTGCGGCAAAAGCACGCAGGACGGTACGCCGCTCCCGGATGCGCCCGTGCCGATTGTCAGCGCGGGCGACGGCGGAACGGTAGTTGTCACGGTATCGGACGGCGCAAACGAATCGCAGACGCTGACGCTGCAAACGCCGAATGCGCTGCCGGGCATCCCGGTTTCCTCCGGCGGGAACTACACGGACGAAAACGGTCAGCAGTGGGTGTGCGATGAGGTGGACTTGGCGCGCGGGGTGCGCGTGCAGCGCATCACCAAAATCAAGGTGACGTCTTCGCTCAACTGGCAGACGTCTGGACAAAAGGTTGATAGATACTTTGCTTGGTTCGCTGGCACTTCTGCGACAAATGTTCTTTGTACGCACTTTTCCACCACCGTAGGTTCGGAAGTTGTCGGCGGCGCTATCGCAAACCAAAACAACCTCATCGGCTTTGCCTATGCGCAAAAAGGCACATCAACACTTGATGAGTTCAAAGCATTCCTCGACGCGAAAGAGGTGTATGTTTGGACATCGCTTGCAACACCCGTCGAAACCGCCCTTTCCGCTGCTGAAATTGCCGCGTACAAAGCGCTGACCACCTACGCCCCAACGACTACCATCAGCGTGAGTGACGGTGCAGGTGCGACGGCGACGTACCAACGTGATGTAAACGTTGTAATCAAAAATCTTGAGGATGCGATTGCGTCCATGACGCAAAATTAAGGAGGTATCTTTATGGCAATCAACAGTAAGGCACGGCATGATTTGACGCTGCGCGCAATTAAGCGCGAGATTTCCGCGGGACGCGATGTGGCATTTTGGCTCGATAAGGCGTACACGCACCTCGATAACGGATTGTTTGTCGAGGACGACATCGCGGAAATCGAGAAGCTGGCGCAGGCGTACTATGATTCGCTGGACGCGGTGGAAAATGAGGGAGTAGCGGCAATCTAAGTTGCAATTGGTAGCAAGTTAATTGCAAGTTAGTACCAAGTTAGTACCAAGTTTTAGGAGGTGTCATCATGCCCAAAATCGCAGTATCCGACATTCTGGGCGACTTCCAGCGGATGCTTGCCGAGCACTGGAAGTATACGGCTGGCGCAGCGGAGACGGGGAACGTTGACTGCTCCGGGGCGTTTGTTTGGGCATACCGTCAGCGCGGACAGCACATCTACCACGGCAGCAATCGCATTGCGCGGACGGAAATTGTCGAACTGCTACCCATCAGTGCAGCAGAACCGGGCATGGCGGCGTTTAAGACGCGCGAACCGTCTGATAGCCGCTACGCCCTGCCGAGCGGGTACAAGTTCGGCGGAAAGTACTACAACGGCGATTTGCGCGACTTTTATCACATCGGGCTGGTCGGCGAAGACGGGAACGTCCTCAATGCACAGTCCAGCGCAACTGGTTTTGTGTCGTCGCCCATTAAAACGTGGTCGTGCGTTGCGAGATTTAAAAAAATTGATTACGGAGATGATGAGAAAATGCCGGAAAACACGGAAGTTCTGTATGCTGGCACGGTATTTGCCGACAGCGGCAGCACGGTGAACTTGCGGAAAAGCGCAAGCAAGTCAAGCGCGCCAATTGAGCGTGTGAAAATCGGTGCGACTGTAAATGTACTGGAAGACGCGGGGGAATGGCTCAAAGTCGAGACGGAGACGCATCAGGGGTATATGATGGCGCGTTTCGTTCGACGCGAGGACGCGTGCAGCACAAGCGGAATTGAAGCCCGATTATCTTCGCTGGAAGCCCGTGTCGCCGCGTTGGAAGGCGGTGTGGGCTAACATGGAAAACCTCACCGCTGATAAACTGATTCTGGCGCTGGGCGTGATTCTCGTCCTGCTGGGAGCATACAATACATTTTATACCGCGCGGAAAAATGCGCGGGATGAACGCAAGAGACAGGAGCAGCCAACAAACGCGCTGGCATCCAGCGTGTCAGACATCAATCGCAAGCTGGACACAGACAAACGCCGCCTTGATGGGCATGATGAGCGCATCGGCGGCTTGCGTGACGGACTGATGGTAACTTGCGCCGGAGTACAGGCACTTTTAGAGCATGAGTTACACAACGGCAACGCCGAAGAAATGACGGCGGCAAGCAGGGAAATTGATAATTGGTTGAGGGGCAATGCCCTAAAGGGAGGAAATGCAAAATGAGTGAGAATTTGAAGCGCAAGCTGACAAGCCGCAAGTTCTGGGCGGCGGTTGTGTCCTTTGTGACCATGCTGATTATGGCATTCGGCGTGGCGGATGAAACCGCAACACAGGTCGGCAGCATCATCATGGCGGGTGCTACGGTCATCGCCTATATCATCGGCGAGGGTATGACGGACGCGGCGGCGGTCACAGAGGGCAAGGATAAACCGAAGGAGTAACGCATGAGCCGCGAAGTCGTATGGACAAAAGCGGTTGTGGATGCTTTTGTGGATGAAGCCTGTTTGTCCGATGAAGAAGAACTGATTATCAGGTCGCGGGCGAAGGGCTGGACACGCACAAAGCAATCAATGCAGTACAATATGAGCATTCGCAAGATTGACTATATTATACACACGCTTAAAACCAAGTACGACGAGGCGCAGAAATACTCCGAAATTTTACCAAAAAGGAATACAAAAAAAGCCGGGACGTAATGTCCCGGTATTTTTTGTTGCGCACTATTCTTGCGCCTGACGCTTGCACTCAACTTCAAGCTCTGGATATACTTCCGCGATTTTCGCAAGGGTTTCGGTTTTTAGGCGATGGTACAGCTCTTCCTTGCCGACAAGCCCGAACAGGTCAATCAATTTGTCGTCATATTCACAGAGGTTATGGCGGATGAAATTAACCATCCAGCGTTCCAGCGTCTCGGTGTTCGGGGACAATATATCCACATTGCCATGCTCCAAATACCATTCTTGCTTTGCGTTCAGCGTCGCCTCTTCCAGAACGGACATATCCCAGCGCGTAACGTGGATGGAAGCAATGAGGTCATCGGCAATAGCTTCGGCGTTCTTTCGCTTCGTTTCGACGGCTTTTGCGGACGCTGCTTTCCGTGCGGCTGCTTTTGCCGCCATCGTCTGGAAATCCTGCGTCTCCATGGCGGAACGTACATCTTCCTCGCGCCATAACTTCATGGGCGCGGAGGATGCATAATGCGGATTCCGTTTTAGGACGGGCGGCGGCAGCAGCTTGCCTACCATGGACTTTGTGAATCCCATGGACAGAACTGCCGATTGCGAAATAAGCTGTTCCTTTTGCTTTTCCGGCATGGTGTTCTCCTTGTATTAACTTTATTGCAGGATGCTATTTTTTGTTTATTTTTAATACCTCTTTCTGTCCGGGGTTCTTTTTGTACCGCCCCTTGACACTATGTATTATAGCACAAGATATATACTTTGTCAATATCTTTTTGGGGTTTTCCGCAAGTTTTTTTGCAACTTTCCAGCGTTTTGTCTGCATTTCCCAACCGCCAGAATCGCCTATACTATAATCAGTAGGAGGTGGTGCGGTGTATATCCACTACAACCCTAATCCGCGCGGCTTGCGCGTCGGTGATTGCGCTGTCCGCGCAGTATCCAAAGCGGCAGGCGAGACGTGGGGAAGCGCCTATGCGGCGCTCTGCGCGCTTGGGTATGACTGCGGAGATATGCCAAACGCAAACCACGTTTGGGGGCGTTACTTGCATGAGCGCGGATTCACGCGCCACGCCCTGCCGGATACTTGTCCAATCTGCTACACCGTCGCGGACTTCTGCCGTGAACATCCGCGCGGGGTGTACGTCCTCGGCATCGGTGACCACGTTGTGTGTGCCGTAGACGGTGACTGGTACGATGCATGGGATAGCGGCGCGGAAATACCAGCGTACTACTGGAAGAGGGAGGATTGACGTATGGCGTATGGTTATCCACAATATTATCCACAGATTCCGTATTATAACGCGCAGCAGACGGCAATGCCAGACCAGCTTGCGCAGCTTCGAGCAGCACAGCAGCCGATGATGCAGCAGCCAGCGCAGCCGACAAGCAACGGTTTGATTTGGGTGCAGGGTGAAGCCGGAGCGAAGAGCTACCTTGTCGCCAACGGTTCAAGTGTTCTTTTGATGGATAGCGAGAAGCAAACGTTTTACATCAAGTCAGCGGACGCGGCAGGAATGCCGTCCATGCGCACGTTTGATTACACGGAGCGCAACGCATCCGTAAAGCCATCCAGCAGCGCGCAGGACGCGCCGGAGTACGTGACGCGCGACGAACTCAACACGCTTACAAAGCGCCTTGAAGCGCTGGAAGGGCGCAAGAAGAAGGGGGTAACGCAGGATGAACCCACTGTTTAACGCACTCGGCGGCGGGCAGATGCCCGGAGCGCTGGGAAATTTCCAGCAGATGATGCAGCAGTTTCAGCAGTTCAAGGCGACGTTTCAGGGCGACCCGGAGCAGGAGGTGCGCAAGCTGATTGCATCCGGCAAAATCTCGCAAAACCAGCTCAATCAGCTGCAACAGGCGGCGCAAATGTTTCAATCATTCCTCGGTTCTTAACTTTGGCTATACTTGTTGCGCAACAATTTAGCATATACTTCAAATCCCGAAAGGAGAAAAAACATGAGTATGACTTCTGAACTCTCCGCTTCTGACGTGGCTCTGCTTTCCGGCAGAAACAGCAACCAGAACGGCGACGGCATGTTCGGCGGAAACGGTGCGTGGTGGATTATTATCCTCTTCCTGTTCGTCTTCTGTGGGTGGGGCAATAATAGCTGGGGTGGCTTTGGCAATCGCAACGGCGGACAGGGTTCTGTCATGGACGGTTACGTCCTCACCTCCGACTTCGCCAATATCGAGCGGAAAATCGACAACGTGAACAGCGGCTTGTGTGATGGATTCTACGCACAGGCGCAGCTCACCAATGGCGTACAGATGCAGGTTGCAAACGGCTTCGCTCAGGCGGAACTCTCCCGCGCCAATCAGCAGACCGCGCTCATGCAGCAGCTTAACGCGATGCAGGCACAGGCGGCGGATTGCTGCTGCAAGACGCAGACGGCAATCCAGGGCGTGAACTACAACCTTGCCACTCAGGCTTGCGACACTCGCAACACCATTCAGAGCGGCGTTCGCGACATTTTGGACAACGCCAACGCTAACGCCCGAGCGGTGATTGACGCACTGACGGCACAGCGCATCGAGGCGAAGGACGAGAAGATTGCGGCGCAGAATCAGCAGATTTTCGGCTTGCAGCTCGCCGCGTCTCAGGCAGCACAGAACCAGTATCTGGTGAATACGATTCGTCCTTGCCCTGTTCCGGCGTACACGGTAGCCAATCCGTTCTGCTGCAATCAGGCGCAGTATTGCGCCGGGTAAGCTCCAGACAGCTTCCTGCCCGTGCAGGATGAGCCGACAAACGGCAACTGAAAAAGCGGCGGGGCGTTGATTGATTCGCGCCCTGCCGCTGAAAGGAGAAAAAACATGGCTGAATATACTGCGGCGGCGGCTCAAACCGTCGCCAATGGCAACAACGTCCTTTTTACTGCCACGCCTGTCTGCGCCACGCGGTGCATCGTCCATCGTGAAGGCTCTGGCATCGTGACGCTGCGAGGCATCACCAATGGACAGTGCCGCGCGCGTTTTCGCGTAAACTTTGGCGGCAATATCGCCATTCCGACGGGCGGCACTGCCGGAGCTATCTCTGTCGCGCTTGCAATCGCGGGTGAAGTGCTTCCGGCTTCTACCGCCATCGTCACCCCTGCGGCAGCGGCACAGTACCAGAACGTCAGCGTCGATACCTTTGTGGACGTTCCGGCGGGGTGCTGCACGACCATCAGCGTCAAGAATACCGCTGGCGTGGATATTGATGTGCAGAATGCCAACCTGATTGTCACGCGCGTTGCGTGAGGAAAGGAGAAACGCAATGAAGTATCTTCACGAACTTAAAGAAAAACTCTGCGAAGAGCTGCAAGAGATTGCGGAGAAGCAGGATATGTCTGCTGGCGACCTTGAAGCTGTGCACAAGCTGACGGACACCATCAAAAACATCGACAAGATTGAGATGCTGGAAGCGGACGGGTACAGCAATAACGGCGGCGACTGGGAAGCGCGTGGCAGCTATGACGGTATGTACCGCGATGAGCGATACAGCCGCCGTGGACGCGATATGCGCGGACGGTACAGCCGCCACGACGGCACGGACAAGCGCCTGATGGACGAGTTGGAAGAACTGATGCGCACCATCGAGCCGGGGAAGCGTGACGTGATTCGGCGGGCGCTGGAAGAACTGAAAGAAGCATAACGGAAAGGGGCTGGCTGCGTGGTTACGCTGACGTGGATTGATGGGCAGATTGAGAAGGCAATCGAAGAGGGCAACAATCCGCAGAACATCCGCGATTTGGCGGCGCTGATTACAGTGCGTGAGTACCTCGCCACGCGGTCAGCCCCGAAAGCCGATGCACAAAGTGTGCAAGAATCCGCCGATGATAAAAAACGCCGGGATGCGGTTGTCCTCATGACGCACAGCGCGGACTTGGATACAGTTCCGACCATCCAGCAGGTGGAGACGGCGCTGCATTCCATCAGCGTCAACACGCCGGAGGAACGGAAGCGTGTACAAGATGCGAAGAAGTGGGCACAGATTATCTCGCAGAAAAACGCTTGACAAGCCGATTAGAAACGCTTATAATAAGTATGTACTGGTATCTTCCTTTATCCATTCCCCCTCATGCGTTGCCAGAGCATGAGGGGATTTTTTGACCCCCGTTTTGACTACTTCGCACGATGTAAAAGGGGTCAAAATTGCGAATCTGGGGATTTCGTATTTCGGATGATTGTGCTACAATCAAGCATTATCAATGGATTGCAGCGGGTGCAAAAATGCAGTCGTAAAAATAACACTTCCTTTTAGGGGAGAATTAAAAAATCCGCAATCAGTTGAAAGCACAAGGTTTCTGTGCTTTGCACATCAATTTTGACTACCATTTTGACTACTTGCCCGCCCCGCAAGCACATTTTCCACTTTCTTAACAGCGCTTTCCTCCTTCTTTGCTGTGAGATGTGCGTAAATCCTCATTATCATTTCCTCGTTTGCGTGTCCCATCCATTTTACAGCAGTTTTAATATCAACGTCCGCATCATATAGCATTGTTGCGAACGTATGTCTACAATCGTGCTGACGTATCGCAACTTTCTTCCGCGCAACCGATGACAAAAACCTCAAATATCTGCGCCATTCCACATTCACGTCGTTCATTGACATTTTTTTGCCATCTTTTGGCGTAAAAATATTACCGTGCTTGCCTGTTAGTGCCTTCCTCAGTGGCAGGAACAGGGGAACATCACGGATTCCTGCTTTTGTTTTTGGCTGGACGATAACACACGAGGAATGTTCGGCGCGCAGAGAGTGCCGAACGTGAATATTTCAATTCACGCCCCTCCGCGAGGGGCGACTTCCCATC
>ERZ773229.618-NODE-618-length-29908-cov-40.447593_pt1 | contig 29908 bp, 28 predicted proteins | sample MGYA00580992_ERZ773229 | MGnify/ENA primary metagenome ERZ773229 (study PRJEB29015, sample SAMEA2737795) | human gut metagenome | biome: human gut; feature: human-associated habitat; material: faeces | place: China | collected 2012 ... | reverse complement strand
ATATTCGAATTAATTTATCTTTTTATTTAATGAGTACTTGACAGGTAGTAGTATCGTTAATTCTCTTTTTATATAATAGTCTGTTGTACTATCATTTACTACTGTAGGCATTATAATAGCATCACCTTCTGATATATTACCTCCACCATTAGCACTACATGTAAAACTAGTACTTTTATTAAATGTTACTGTTGTATTTTGTTCACTACTTGAAGTCCAAGATAAATACGCATAAGTACTACCAGTTAATAGTATTACTCCCCCAATTACTATGAATATTATTAATAAGGTATTTTTATTCATATTTTCACCCCTTATAAACATGTCATGTAATTTTCTACTTTATATTAATTATACTTAATGATTAGAATTTTGTAAATATTATTTTAAAACAAAGTTCTATTTCTTGTAAGTTCTAATACTTCTTCTTTTAATTCTTTTAAAACTTCTTCATTATCATAATTTTTTAAACACTTACATATAATTTTTCCTAAAATAGCAAATTCTTCTTCTTTAAATCCTCTTGTAGTCATAGCAGGAGAACCAATTCTAATACCAGAAGTTACCATAGGACTCTCTAAATCATTAGGAATAGTATTCTTATTTACTGTTATATTTATTTTATCTAAGACTTCTTCTGCTTTCTTACCAGTTATCCCAACAGAATTTTTAACATCTAAAAGTAACAAATGATTATCTGTTCCATTAGATACAAGTCTAATTCCCTCTTCTTTTAGTACTTTCTCTAATGTTTTAATATTCTTAATAACTTGTAATTGATATTCTTTGAACTCTGGTTGTAATGCTTCAAAAAAGCACTGTGCTTTGGCTGCAATAACATGCATAAGTGGTCCACCTTGTACTCCTGGAAATACTACTCTATTAATTTTCTTTATAATATCCTCACGATTAGTAAGAATCATACCTCCTCTAGGACCACGTAATGTTTTATGTGTTGTACTAGTAACAATATCAGCATAAGGTATTGGAGGCATATGAAGTCCAGCAGCTACAAGACCAGCTATATGAGCCATATCTACCATTAAGTAAGCCCCAACTTCTAAAGCTATATCTTTAAATTTCTTAAAATTTATTTCTCTTGGATATGCAGAAGCACCTGCTATAATCATTTTAGGTTTTTCTTTTAAAGCTATTTCTCTTACCTTATCATAGTCAATTACTTCCCTATCATTATCTACATTATAACTAACAACTTCATAATCCATTCCACTAAAATTAAGTTTATGTCCATGTGTTAAATGACCACCATGAGATAAATTAAGTCCCATTATCTTATCACCATGATTAAGTAATGCTCTATATACAGCCATATTAGCCTGACTACCAGAATGAGGTTGAACATTAGCATATTTTACATTAAATAATTTACAAACATATTCTATAGCTAAATTCTCTATATCATCAACATTTTCACATCCACCATAGTATCTCTTCCCAGGATACCCTTCAGCATACTTATTTGTAAAAATACTTCCTTGTAACTCTAATATATCATTAGAAACATAATTTTCTGATGCTATTAATTCAATATTATCCCTCTGTCTATTCTTTTCTTTATCTAAAATTTCTCTTATTATCTTATCCATTATTACCTCATTAAACTTTCTGATAATTTATATAACTTTTCTAATGACTTATTTGCATCATATTTACTAAGTTTATTATTCATATTATCTAAAACATTTCTATTATGAATAATTTTATTCATAGCCCAAACCAATTTCTTAGGACGACGACAATTAATACCATATCCATTAAAGCAAACAAATCTAGCATTATATATTTCTTGTCCCCCATTTCCCTGAATAAGTAACATTGGTTTTTTCATTTCCAAACATTCTGTAACACTAATACCACCAGGTTTAGTAATTACTACATCACAAATATTAAGTAAATTATTTACTTCATTAGAAAAACCTAATACCATAACATTCTTATATCCTTCTTGTAGTACTAAATAATTAACTTTTTCTTTTAATCTTTCATTCTTACCACAAACAAATATTATATTAACATCATATCTACATTCAAGAACTTTCTTTAAATATTCATATGTAAAAGATGATCCCATACTACCACCAGCAAAGAATAAAAATGTTAATTTTCCATTATTTACTTTATATTTATTTTTTATTTTTTCTTTATCACTAGTTAAACAAAAACTCTCTGATATAGGTATTCCAAAAGAATAAATCTTTCTCTTATCAATACCATTCTTTAATACTAATTCTTTTTTAACAATATCATTACTTACAATTAATGCATCCATATAATTAATATCTTTAATCCACAATTCATGTGATTTAAAATCCGTTATAATACTTATAATTTTACTATTTATTAATCCCTTTTTATTATATATTTCTCCTATAGTAGCACCAAAAAAATGACTAGCAATAATAAGATCTGGATTATAAGACACTATATCTTCCTTTAACTTTTTATTATGAAATAAAGCCCTAGTAGCACTCTTATATCCAACAGTAGTACTTTTTCTATCAAATATCTTATACAAAGTAGTAAACACCAAACTACTTCTATGCTTAAAATTCTGTTCAAATACTTTCTTACTAATATTACCAATTATATTACCATAATCCATTATATCCATAACTTTAACTTCATACTTACCTTTTTTATTAAAATAATTATAAATATAATTAGCTACCGTCTTATGTCCAGAACCATAAGTAGCATAAATTATTAATACTCTTTTCTTTTTCATAAAACTCCTAATCTAATATATCTACCAATAAACTAATAATTTCCTTTCTTAATTTATTATTAGCATCCTCCAAAGACATATCTGAAACTTTAAAACCCTCTCCTATTTTTACTTTAGGCCTTTTACCAAATAATTTATATTCCCCATTTGAAGCAAAAGGAACAACAACACTATCCGTCTTCTTTGCCATTGATACAGCTCCAAATTTTAAAGGTAAAAGTAATGAATCATTATATTCTTCTAAAGTAATAATATTATCGTCTACCAAATGTTTTAACCCTTCCTTAGTATTTATTACATACTTCTTATAAAAATTATAATCTATTTTCTTATCATTATATAACTCTTCTAAAAGATTAACCTGTGATATTCTAACCCTATTTTTCTTAATAATTTTTTTAAATTCTTTCCTAGTATATTCTTTATCATATATTTTATAATATTTATCTATTAATTCTTCTTTACAAGATAATTCATTACGTGTTCCTTCAGGAAATATTCCAAAAACCTCATTCTCTTCTAAAATGCTAATTGCTTCTTCTTTTGCACTTTCATCTTTAATACTTCTATCTACAGGAATACATCCAGCCATTCTAAAAAACCATGCCATCTTACCATCAAAATACTCTTTCTTAGCCATATAATGTATCATTCTTTTTGTAGACAAAATAACAGGAAATTGATCATGAACATGATTATGATTACCACAAACAACAACAGGCCCTGAAACTGGAATATTATCTTTACCAGTTATCTTAATTTGATAAACAAGTTTAAAACCAAATCCTAAAAATCCTCTCAAAAAACTATAACCCTTAATGTGTTTCTCCATTTTTATTACCTTCCTTAATCAACTCTATAACATTATTTTCTAATTTCTTATTCTCTACTTCTAAGTCTTCCACAACTTTATATGGTTTACCAAAAGTTATTCTAACACCTTTTTTAAGAAAAGTATATTTACCTGTTATAGAAAATGGTAGTATCAAAGCCCCACTATCACGTGCCATCTTAACAGCACCATACTTAAAAGGTAAAATTATATCCTTAGTTTTATTTACAGTACCTTCAGGAAATATACCTACAACATAACCACTACGTAAAGCACTAATTGCTTCTTTTAAAGCTTCTGGATTATGCTTAGACCTATCAACAGGAATCATACCCGCCATCTTAAAAAATACCTTTCCAAAACCACGACATAACTCTTTCTTTCCTAAAAAATGTATGCACCTCTTCGTAGAAGATGCCACAAGTAAAGGATCAAATTTACTCGTATGATTACCAGCCAATACTACACCACCACTTTTAGGAATATTTTCAATACCATAAAATCTAGGTTTATATAATTTAAAATATAATTTTACTATAGGTCTACCTATCTTATATAACAAACTCTCCATATTACACTCACTCACTTTATTATTTCATCGATTATTTCATATAACTTCATACCATTAGATCCCTTAAAAAGAACCATATCTTCCCTTTTCAAAAATCCCTTTAAAAAATCTATACATTCTATATTACTATTAAAATGATAACTATTATTTTTATCAAACCCAGCACTAATAGCCTTATCATTAATATATCTAGCATATTCTCCAACAGTAACAAGTACATCAATCTTATTCTTAACTACTTCCATTCCAACATCTTCATGTATCTTCTTACTATATTCACCAAGTTCTAACATATCAGCTAAAACAGCAATCTTTCTTCCACTATAATTAATATTATGTAAATATTCTAATCCAACTTTCATAGAATCATAATTAGCATTATAACTATCATTTATAATATTATATCCATACTTATTCATAACCATTTCAAGTCTTTTACTAGACAAAGTTACTTTCTTAACTCCATTCAAATATTCCTCATTAGTTAAACCAAGTAAAGAAGCAACAGCATACCCAACGAGCAAATTAATAATATATGCCTCATTCATATAAACATTTTTAACATTTTCTAAATACCCATCAATATCAAAAAACAAACAATTATTTCTAACATTAACAGCCCTATACATAGAATCACTATTAATACCAACAGTTATAACATTATCACTATTTTTAATATAATATTCATGTAACATATCATTATCATTATTAATAATTAACTTCTTATTATCCATTCCATCTAATATCTCTAATTTAGCCTTTAATATATTTTCACGACTACCCAAATTACCAATATGTGCAGTACCAACATTAGTAATAATACTCAAAGTAGGTTTTGCTATTCTAGACAAAAGAGATAATTCCCCCTCATGACTCATACCCATTTCTACTACCATAACATCTTCTAAAGTATAATTAAGTATAGTTAAAGGTAATCCAATATGATTATTATAATTTCCCTCTGTCTTTAAAACCTTATACTTTTCACCTAATATAGAAGCAACCATATCTTTAGTAGTCGTTTTTCCAACACTACCTGTAATAGCAATAACTTCTCCCTTAAACAAACCCCTCTTATATCTAGCTAACTCTTGTAAACACCAAACCGTATCCTTAACAAGTACTATAGTAACATCACTATACTTATCATAATCTAATTTTGAATTATCTACAATTATAGCTTTAGCTCCTCTATTTATAGCATCTTCAAAGAAAATATTACCATCGTTTACTTCTCCACGAATACCAACGTATATATCTCCATCATTTATTTTCCTACTATCAATTTTGATATTATTAATTACAATATTTTCATCACCACTAAGTAATTTACCATCACATAGTTTAATTATATCTTTTATATATATCTCCATCATATTCTCCCATAAAAATTATATCATTAAAAACAATAATTATAAATAAAAAGAACTATAAAGTTCTAAAAATTTACAAAATTAAATATTATGCCCCAAATACTAGAAATAATAACAAGTAATAAAACTATCATAATATTCTCTTTTACACTCTTATTTTGTCTAAATAATACCAGTATTCCAACACCACTACTAACTAAAAGACCAGATATCATACTACCAAATAATATAATATCATCCAAATATAATTTAGTTATTAAAATACTACTAGTACAATTAGGTATTAACCCAACAAAACTAAGTATTATAGGAGCAATAATTTTACTATTATTTATAATCTTATCAATATATATAGAATAATCAAAACTATTAAGTATTAAAGATATAACAAATATAAATATAACTATTTTCATAGTGTGTTTTAAACTAGAAATAAATATCCCATCTTCACAATGACAATGTTCATTATCACACATTTCCTCTATTCCAACTTGACTATTAACCTTTTTCCTACTAACAAAATCAATAATAAGTCCCATAAGCATACCTAATAAAACTTTAACTAAAAGTATTTTCATAATTAAAGAAAATGATGCTCTACTAGCAATAAGTATAGGTAACATCTCATCAGAACAAGATAAAAATATAGACATTAAAGTACCCAAAGTAATTACCCTAACACTATATAAATTTGAAGCCATAGCAGTCATACCACACTGTGGAATAATTCCTAATAAAGATCCAACAATAGGTCCAAATTTATTAGTTTTCTCTAATATCTTTTTATTATTTAATTTATGTTCAATAACTTCCATAAGTATAAATGACACAAACAAAAAAGGCACTAATTTTAACGTATCTATTATCATATCAATCAAAATATCCATCATAATTATACTTTACCTTTCTTTATCTTCTTCTAACTCTACCTCTACCATTACTATTTCTCATACCAGAATTTATACTATATCCATCAAATTTATAACTATAATTTCCTCCAAAAGAGTTTCCTTTATCCCTATCTTGATTTTGTAAAGAACAAACATTAGAAATAAACTCATCGTCATATTTATCTCTAGAAATTATAAAACTATTAATATTATTTCTATACTCAAGAATATGAGACATATGCTTCTTTAACAATATCTGAACATTATCAGACTGCATTCTTTCTAACAAATCATCATAAAAACATTTAATAGACATACCAAAAGATGTACCAGCTATTAAAAGTAAAAATGGTACTAAAGTAATTTTTCCCAAAGATAATCCTATAACAAATAAAACAGTTACCACAAGATGAAATAACATATCCAAATATTTAATATCATTTATCCTTTTTAAATTTCTCTTTTTATCTTCCAAATCATCAAAACATAACTGATTAATTTTCTCATAAGACTCTTCTAGTATTCTATCACATTTTAATAATTGCCTATATAGCACATGCTTAGTATCAAACCAATCTTTTACTAATTTAGTAACATCCTCATTTTTACCTTCACACTCATAATTTTGCAAAAAGTTCCTATCCATATCAATACATTTCATTGCAGTATCATAAGCCTCGTTAATTTTTGAAAGTTTAATCTTTCTAGAAACAAATCTACTCATTAACCATTTTCTTAACTTATCCATTCATAACCACTACCTTTTTCTTTTTCTTACTTTACTTCCCTTCTTCCCTACATTAGGTCTTACTTTAGCCCCTTCCACAGTTATTTTCTCATCATTAGTTTCATTTATAGTAGTACTATCACTAGACTTACCAAGTGTATTATCACTACTTTTATTAATATCAAGTCTACTCTTACTTAAATCACTTAACTCAAACTCAACATCAAAAGAAGAAGCAAAATTAATAATTTTCTCTAAAGTTATATCTTCATATTTAATTGCCGTCCTTGCCTCAATATATTCATTAACATCCCTCTTTAAAGCATCCAAATCAAACAATAAACTTTCTATAACATCTACATAGTCTTCACTACATTCATATTTATATTTTTGAGTATCTATTATAGATTTTGATACAGATAAAATAGTACAACCTAATAAAGGCAATAAACTATTTACCAAAGAAACATCACCAGTTATAAATAGTATATTAACTATTAAAAGAAATGAAAAATTACAAATTATATTAAAAAGATAATTTCTACCCTTATTTTTTAAACTATATTTACTAAATTCTATCAAGTATTGTATAAGTTCATCAATCTTTTTATCAATTTTATTCAACATAATTAAATTTTTATTACTAAAATTATCATACTCAGAAGATGGTGCATTTATCAAAGAAAAATGCAATAAAAAAAGTATATCTCTCTTTCTCTCATTTATAAAATCATACCTTAACTTTACAATTTTATTAGTCCTTAATTCACTCTCAACAGATCTACCTACCAACATATAAAATATTTTATATATAATATTCATAACACCACCTCGTGAATTATATTATACTAAAAAAACAAAAAAAGTAAAGAAAAAGAATAGATAATCTATTCCTTTTAGTTATTTAGATTGACTATTATATGATCCATTAACTTGATTTAATCCTAAATTTACTAATCTCTTAGTAATTTCTCCGCCAACTGAACCATTAGCTCTAGAAGTTGTATCTGGTCCTAAATTAACACCAAATTCATTAGCTATTTCATATTTCATTCTTTCAATAGCTTGTTTAGCTCCTGGAACTGATAATTTACTATTACGTGAATTGTTCATTGTTTCACCTCCTACACTAATAGGTTGTGAAATATTGTAAATTTAATACCTTATTTTACTTGGTAATTTTTTCTATATATTAAACATATTATAATCTCTATCTATCTTTATTGTTCCCATATCTTTAACACATTTATTAATTAAACTTCTATAATCAAAACTATTTTCATATAAAATTGCCTTATCCAATTTAGGATTAATAACTGGATGTTTAGGTAAAAATATTGTACAACAATCTTCATATGGCAAAATAGATGTTTCATAAGTATCAATTTTTTTAGCTATATCAATTATCTCTAACTTATCAAAACAAGCTACAGGTCTTATTATTGGATAATTAGTAACATTATTAATTACTTGCATACTTGTTAAAGTCTGACTAGCTACTTGTCCTACACTCTCACCATTAATAATAACATAACCACCAATTTTTTTAACAACTTCTTCACTAATTCTATACATCATTCTTCTCATTATGGTTATCATATATGTAGAATCTATATTTTGATATATAGCTTCCTGTATCTCTGTAAAATTAATAACATGCAATTTAATAACATTTTGATATTTAGCTAATTTTTTAACTAATGAAATAACTTTATTTTTAGCCTGAATACTAGTATGTGGAGGAGATTCAAAATAAATACATTCAATATTTATACCTCTTTTCATAGCCAAATAAGCACTAACTGGAGAATCTATACCACCAGATAGCATCAATAATCCTTTTCCAGCTACACCACCAGGATAACCACCAGCACCCATAATTTCCTTCGAATAAATATATGTATAATCATGTCTTATTTCTATCTTAAGTAAATATTCTGGATTATGAACATCAACTTTTATATCAGGAATATTTTTTAAAACTAAACTACCAATAATATTATTAAATTCATAACTAGGAATACTAAAAGATTTATCAGCCCTATTAGTCTCCACCTTAAATGTTTTAAAAGATATATTCTTAACAACATCCAATACACCATTCTTAATATCTATAACATTAGTATTAACCTTATAAGCTAAAACAATACTATGTATACCAAATATATTTCTAAGTATATCAATAATTTCCTTCTCATTCTCATCTGTCTCAATAAACATTCTAACCCTATTCTTAGTTATCTTAACATTATACCCCTTTAAAAAAGACTTAATATTGTTATATAACGTATTAACAAACAAATTCCTATTAGCCTTCTTTGTAGTTAACTCTCCATATTTAATTAATATTATTTTTTCCATATTATCCACCCATTAATGATTATAGAAAAAAAAAGACATTAAGTCAATTAATTTATAAAAGACTTAAGCCATACATTATAAATATTTATTTAACACTTCATTCAACTTATTTTTATTTATTGGCTTTAACAAATAATCATCAAATCCATTTTCCTTATAACTATTATCATACTCTACATTACTATCCTTAGTTAATAAAACAACAGGTATATCAAACTCCATTGAATACAAAGCCAATTAAATCACTTCCTCTATATAAAACTATATAATAAATTTTATAAAAAGTATATAAACTATTTTTTCTTTACCATTCTTAAATAATTATCATCTATATATGCTTTTATATCAAATCTTTTTAATTCTTCATATAAAGATATTATTTCTTTTAAAACAGGCATTAATTCTATGTATCTCTCTTTACTTAAATTTTCAATAAAATTATATACATCTAAAATATTAGGCATATGTGAAGATCTAAGAGCTATCTCTTCATAAGCAAAAGGACTACTCCATTCCTGACCATTCCAATATTCTTCTAAAACACCATCATTCCAAAGTTCATGCTTAGAATCATAATAAGGAAATTCACATCTCATTGATTGACCATATTTTACCATTTGCTTATAACGCATTGAAGCTAAAGTATCTCTAATTAATAGATTAACTTCCTCCTCTTTTAACCTACTAACATCAATTGGTGTACCCTCTCTAAAATATACTGTTTTATTTTCTTTATCATAATGCATAGAAATTGGCACAATCTTCTTTCCTGTCTTCTTAGCTGTCCTATATGGACCAGAATAAGATAATGGCTGTAATTCATTCTCACTATTTTCCCAACTACCTGCCACATAGTTAATAAAACTAGAATTAAGCTCAGAAACAATTCTATTTTGCTTTCCTAAACATTGTTTTCTACTTATATTATCTTCTCTTTCAACAAAGAAAAACCCAGTAAAAACAGCCGCAAGAAGTTCAAAATTATTTTCAATTTGATCCCTAGTTCCCATAAGCATATAAGCTTGACGATTAAGTGTAGCAAACATTCCTCTAACATCTTCTATAAAATAATGTGTCGATACATATATATAATTATCACTAGAATCCAATTTAGCACGAGATTCCACAACAAATTTATTATTAGTAGTAAAAGATATTATTTTTCTTAATACCGGTCCAATTATTTGTCTTAATTTAGTTCCAGACAAAGTAGCAAAATTATACTCATCAGCATATAAATACTTCCTAATAAACCAAGGATTCTTAGAAATAGGCATACCAATCTTAGAAGCCTCTTTCTTAATATAATCATCACATAATTTATTAACATAATTAATATATTTATCTGCCCATTTCTTAGAATACATAACCCTTACCTTTTTATTATATAAAGATATCTTACTCTTAAAACTAATTAAATATTTCTTATATAATTCTATTTCTACAATTATCTTCCCTTCTTCACTCATATAAACATAATCAGGCCTATATTCTAAAATACGATTATATATCTCACTAGGATTAAATGACTTTAACATTTCTTCAAGTTCTTCACGTTCTTTTGAAGAATAACCAATCAAACTTAACTTCTCTTCTAAAATACTCTCCAAAGATGAAATAGCCTTTCTTCTCATTACATCAATATATTTTCCATAATGTAGTTCTAAATTATACAAGCACCCTTCTAACTCATTTCTAAAAGCCAAAGAAAAATCATACACATTATCCAAAGAAACATCCATAGCACTATATTTATTCATAATATCATTTATTAAAGCATTATCTAAATCAATAATTCCTAATTCAAAAGCATACTTATCTATCAATTTATCCCTTTCAACAAATACTTTCCTACGTATACTAGAATATCTATCTAAAGTAGTCTCATTCTCAACAAATGACATTAGATTATCAATTTCTTCTATAAAAAGCAAAACATCATCTTCATACTTTTCTTTTCTAGGATTATATTTTTTAAATATTATATCAAAAATCAAATTAATAAAATATAACATTTCTGTTTCTTTATTATTATCTTCTATTTTCTTATCAGCTAATCTTTCAATCCTTTTTATAGTTCCTAAACTTCTATTTGGAACAGAATATATTAACACCAATTCTTTTAATATATTTATCCTTTCATATAAAGAAGTAACATCACTAGAAGATAAATTATATTCATTTAATAAATTCCTACAAATAGATAACATTTTCTTATCAATTAATCTAGCTACTTCCTTATTTATTCTATTTAATTCTGAAGAAGACAAATTATCCCCTACAAAAGAAAGTATATATTTATTATAAAAATCATTATAATAATCTATAAACAATTCCTCATAATTTTCTCTATTAAAAAAATTTTCAATATCAATAAACGGATTAAATTTCTCTTCAATATTTTTCTTTATTATACTTATACCCATACATTCTCCCCACGGTGATATAATACCATAAACATTAATATTGTCAAGAAATAACCAACAATCAAAAAAGAAATACTAATTAATATTTCTTTAAACTAATTCTATTTTTCTTTTAAATATCTTTTTAATAAAAATGTTAAAAAATAAGGAAATGTATAAAATTTACCATTAAATCCAATGTTTTTATTACATAATTTAATTCCATAATTTATATCTTTATATAAATTACTATCTATTAAATTATTTAATGAAACTGTTGAATTATCATTAGCTTTAACTTCCACAGGAATCAATGAATTAGCATCCCTAATAAAGAAATCCATTTCTATAGTCCCCTTTTCATTTTTATAAAAATATAATGAATAACCTAACTTAACAAGCATATCTGCTACAACATTTTCGTATATAGCTCCCTTATACGTATTAAAATTCTTATTATTTCTCAAGTCTTCTTGTGCTTCTTCATCAAGAGATCCTATTAAAAGTCCAGTATCACTAAAATAAATTCTATAATTATCAGGATTATAATTTCCTTTTAATGGAAGACTTAATTGATCAAGACAATAACATACATTTATTATACCAGCATTATTAAGCCAATCAACAGTTCCCACATACTCACGATTTCTAGCACCATGTTCTACTTTTGATATTTGGAATTTTTTATTTTCATTACCAAGAAAAGCAGGAATTTTATTATAAACATTTAATATTCTCGCTTTATCAAGACCTGTTGCATATTTAGTTATATCTTCTTTATAATCAAGAAGGATTTGTTTTTGCATATTTAATATTCCACTATAGTTTTTATTTACTATAAACATTCTAACTATAGCAGGCATCCCACCAATAACCATATATTCATGAAAATTGTCAAACATTACATCATATTCAAGTTGTGAAAAAGGCACACAATTTTTCATATGATAGTATAAATCTTCTATTTGTTCATCTTTATACCCTTTAGCCCATAAAAACTCTTCAAAATCCATTGAATACATTTCATAATCTTGTTTATTTCCAACACTATTTGATTCAATTTCTTTATAATTAATACCCATTAATGAACCAGAACAAATAATATCATATCTACCATCTATATTAAATGCTTTCAAAGAAGTAGCAACATTTATACAATCCTGTATTTCATCAAAAAATATCAAAGTTTCATAAGGAACAAATTTAAAATTAGGATTAATTAATGAAATATTCTTTATAATAGTATCCACTTCAAATCCATCATCAAAAATAGACTTATATTGCTTTTGCAAAGCAAAATTAATTTCTACAACGTTATTATAATTATTTTTAGCAAAATTTTCAATAGCATCAGTCTTTCCTATTTGCCTAGCACCTTTTACAATAAGTGGCAACTTATCTTTATTATTTTTCCAATCAATTAAAAAGTCATCTATCTTTCTTCTAAGACGTATCACATTCATCACCTCTAAATACATTATATCACAAAATTCCAGAATTAAAAAGTATTATTATCACATTTTTCCAACGTTTTTATCTAGTTTTATCACAAAATTCTAAAAATTAATTATCTTTCTTATACATCATAAGTAATTTTAAATCTTCCAAATCCTTATCCCTATTTAATCCTCTTTTTAATTTAATAATTTCACAAACATCTTGCACAGGTATCCCATCTATAATTCTTTTATTACCATAAAAATATGTAACACCAAAATTAATATAATCACCCATCATATAACATTTATCTCCATTTATATCATATCTTTCAAAGACACAATCATAATTATCAAGTAAATACTTATAATAATCCCAAGTTACAGATATATCTATGTCTCTAGTATACTCCTTTATTCCATGTAAAACCATTGCAGAACTAGACAATACTACATATTTATCACAATCAAAATTATATTCATTTAATATTTCTATTATTTTTTCCCTATTTAACATACTACTCACCTTATCTTATCAACATTAATTTTCTTAAATATCAAATAACTTAAAGAAGTATAAAACACCGTCATAATTACACTATGAGTCAAAATTTTAAATAATAACCCCACTCCATAACTACCATATCCAATAACATTTAATACTATAAAACTAACTAAATGATAAATAATTATTGCAATCAACGTTTTAATATTAATAGTAAAAATATTATTAGGCATAACATAATCCAAATATTTAACTACATAATATATTAAAACAAATATAATAACATTTAACAATATCACATTTGTATATACCATATCAAATAACATACCAAGAATTAATATAATTATCAAATATTTCTTATCATAACTAAACAAATGATAAATCATGACAATACTAATAACTGTATATATTGTTTTAAAATAACTAATACTATCTATAGAGAAATTTGTATACAAAGACATAAAACCATCTAACAAAAAAGAAACAATAACATATATCAAAACATACACCATATTAAACACTCTTTCTCTTTAAAACAGCTACATAATTAATATCTTCAAAATCAGCACTAGGTTTAACCTTAATAATCTTAGACAAATCATATTCATCAGTAGTTATTGAAGAAACAGTACCCACTAATATTCCACGAGGAAAAACTCCACCTAACCCACTAGTATATACATAAGCACCATCTTCAATATGATCTGTATTACTAATACCTTCCACAATCAAAGATTTATCATTATAATTATATCCATTAATAACCCCATAATAATTTGTATTATCAGAATTACTAATTAAAACACTTATCTTATTATTTTTATCATTAGTACTAAGCAATTTAACATTAGAAGTAAAAGCCGTAACAGAAACAACTTTACCAATAAGTCCCTGTGCATTAACCACTACCATATCTACCAAAACACCATTATGACTACCCTTATCAATTGTAATAGTATTATACCAATATGAAACATTCCTACTAATAACCGTAGCATTTAAGTATTCATATTCTGTTAATGTATGACTAATATTAAGTTCTTCCTTCATATCTTCTAACTCTTTCCTAAGTAATTTATTCTCAGCCTCTATAGAATCTACCCTATTCAAAGAATTCTTTAAAACTTCATACTTTTCCCTTATATCCCTAAGTTCAAAAAATTCACCAACTTTATCTACCACATAATTAAATGGATATAATACCACTCTTTCAATAGCTATAACACTATCCTTAACTAACCACTCAAATTTATTTAAATTCCTATCTTCCTTTAAAGTAAAAGAAAAAATAACAAACAGCAAAACAATAAAAGCCATACCCAATAATACAATATATTTTAGTTTCATATCTTTCTTTTTTCTTCTCATAACATCACTTTCCTAATACTTATTATATACTATTTTATAAAAGAATAAACATAAATATATAAGTAAAAAACTAATACCACTATCATATATATATAATACACAATATTAGATAACATATCTAATTTAATACCCATATTCTTATAAATAAACAACATAACTATACCAAGTATACTAAAAAACAACCCCAATTTAAATAACGGCAATTCATATTTAATAATAATATCATTCTCACCATAAGATAACTTAATAGATAAAAAATTATCTAAATACTTATCCGTATCAACTAACTTTCCATTATTATATACCTTAAGTCCTAAAATATTATTAATAGGTAAAAATAAAGACTTATCACTACCCATATTATTAACTAACACATTATAACCATTACCATATTCATTAATAACAATATAATCACTAACACCAGTAATAAAATTAATATAATCATAATAATCAATAACACCAATATCTATACCTGATATATAAACATCATCCTTAAAATATATCTCTATATTAACACTACCATCATACATTCCCAAATACTTAATATAATTATTAAAATCATATATATATTGATCATTAATAACAATATAATCCACATATTCACCATAATCAACCAAATCCATATATACCATTCCCTTAGAAATATCATATTCCCTCTTCAAATAACTAACCGTATCATTAACATCCATATATTCAATACGTGTAATATTAGATACCCCAAACAAATCATAAAATATTCTATTATGTAAATAAAAACCACTCAAACCATCATAGTCATAATTACCATCATCATATATAACACCATAAGGCAATTTATAATTATATCGATATAACTTATAATCACCACTCTCACTAACCAAAGAATAAATATTATCATCCATACTATTCTTAGAAATAATATTATTCATATATAACAAATTATCAATAAGTATAGTACCACCTAAAGACCTAATACACGTATCAGTATTTAAATAACCAAGCCTACTATAAACATCCGTCATCCCTTTAGGTAATATATGTAACCAATTATCCAAAGTAGATCTATTAATAACAAAACCATAATCAGGACTATAAGAAGAATACTTCATCTTATACCTCTCTATATCATTATCTCCCAAATATAAATTATCATTAAGATTATTAGCATCTCTTACCAAAAAATAACCAGAAGAATAAAACATCGTCCAAGAAGTCGTAATATAAATACTAACAAGTGTCACAATACCTAACATAAAATTTATAACTCTCTTATTACCACAACATAAACTACAAACATAAGAAATAATTATAACAAAAGATATACCTATAACATATTTAAATACCTTACTATCATTAAAATCTAATAATAAATAAGCTTCCCTTATATCATCTTTAAAAATATAATTTAAATATATAGCCCCAATTATTCCAATAATAGATATAATAAGAAATATATAATTAATCTTCTTATTCTTAATATCATATTTCTCTATATAATATAAACTACCCATAATTAATATAAAATTAGTAATAAAAGAATATCTATAAGGAAAAGACCAATGACTACCAAAATGTAAAGCTAAATTAATAGGTTCAAATATAACACCAATAAAAAATAATATAAACAAAACAAGCAAATTAATAACATTTTTCCTATCTTTACCCATCTTAAACATAAGCATAGAAAATAAAATAATAGCCAAATAATTACCCATAAAATATATTATTTTATTAATAGTACAACCAAATAAAGGATAATTAGAATTATTTGATAACCTACTAGATAAAATAGTTTGATAAACACTAGGAATAACACTAAAAGAAGAAATAAACAAAGAAATCAACGTAGAAATACCGAGCATAAGTATTACTTTCTTATAATTATCCTTTTTAAATAAACTAAGCCTAATAAAAGAATAAAAAACTATAAATATAAGTATAAAAGCACTAATATAATAAGAAATAATTAATGATAAAGACAAAGTAATAATATACCCCATATACTTATTCTCAAATAATAATTTATCTAAAAATAATACAATCAGAGGAAATAATATAACAGAATCTAACCACATAATATTAAAATAATTAAGTAATATCCAACCATTAAAAGTATATATAACAGAAAATAATATTTGATAAAAATTACTTACCTTATAAGTATTTTTAATATATATATAAGAAGTCAAAGATAACAAACACATCTTAATAATAACTAAAACATTAAAAAAATTTATTATTTCACTCCTCTTAACAAAATAAACCAACCAAGTAATAGGACTAAAAATACTCCCCTGTATAATCATCGAAGTATATATACTATTACCAAGACCAATATCATCATATATCACTGACGCGTTACCATGTAAAAAATCATATATACGATATAATACAGGAATAAATTGATAATCAGCATCTACTTGAACAATAGAATTAACCCCAAAAGGATATAAATCATTACACCAAAAAACTATTGCTAATAACACCAAAGTTACTAAAGAAGGTACTAAATACTTAAATATTTTCTTCATAAACATCACTATAAAAATTATATAATAAAAAGAAAAAAAAATAAATAAAAAGAATATAGTTGTATAACACTTCTATATTCTTAATTTATTAATTTTCTCTAAATCCTCTAAAATACCATACTGAGTAAACTAGAGCACCAATACCAAATAATAATACTAAATATATAACAATACTACCTGTTTGAGGATTATCAATTGGATCATCATTTTGACTTGGATCAGGAGTATCCCCTCCACCATTAGAAGACTCCCATACCGCATCAAGATAAATATTATTATTAACAGTTATTTTAGTTCCAAGAGAATAAGAACCCCATGAACTTATTTCTTTTCCATCACATGTTAATGCATCAAATTTTTTTGGAAAAATAATTGTATCTCCTTTAGTAACAGTTTTAGTAAATTTACCATTATTCTTTAATTGAGTACATACTTCAGAATTTGTAGTTGAACTACATACAAAAGTACCACTACAATTTTTCTTTAACACTACTTCATATTTAACAGAACTTGAACTTGAACTTGAACTTGAACTTGAACTTGAACTTGAACTCGAACTTGAACTTGAAGAATTTCCTGAATTTATAGGTACCCAGTTTGCTACTAAAGTAATATCTTCAGTAGGTTTAAAATTGCCAATTTTACCAGACCAATCTTTAATTTTTTTATTAATACCTGGACACCTAATAGTTGGTAATTGAATTGAAGAACCAGCAGAGACTACATACTCAAAATTTTCATCTTCTGGATTACTATTAAAAGCCAAACATATCTTATCTAAGACTGAGTCCTCACAAGTACATTTTCCAGAACTTACATTACTAGGAGCATTAAAATCAAATGTTACAGTAGTAGAAGGCGTAGTAGAAGGCAACTTCTTCCATTTAACTGTAAGTTTTCGTTCAATCATTTTATAAGTTTTTTGCAAAGAAGTATTTTGTACAGCAGTTTCATCAGAAGTTATAGGCAATTTATAATAATTATTTGATGATGGGGCAATATCTTTAACATCATTTAATTTAAAACCATCAAAAACATAACCTTCCCTAGTAGGTGGAATATATTTTATATAAACATTCCCACCAGTATAATGAACTGTTGAAGTAATAGAATCAGTACCACCAACACGTTCTAACTTCATATCACTAACTTGGTAATACTCTGTACTTGTGCTGCCACGATCATCTATAGTAACCTTAACTAAAGGTTGATTATATGCATACTTGCATTCATTTTCATAACCAAAATAATCTATTGTTAATGAAAAACGACCAACTCCACCACCAGTAGAAGGAAGAGCATATACAAATTCACCTTTAAATGAATCATGAGGAGGACTAGCATAAAAAATCATATGAAAATCACCTTCTTTATTCCTAAATTTTAGAGACTCATTAGAATCTATACCTGACACTTTAAAAGCGCAACAAAAAGTTTCACTACTACATATTGTACTAGAATCATTATAACTATAATTAAATAAATAATCAACATTTAAATCTGGATAATCCCAAGGAGCACTATAAGATATATTATCACCATAAGATTTACTATCATATCTTCTAACTTTTCTATCAGTCTTTTTAATACCATATTTAGTATCTAATTTAAAACTTTCAATATCTACCCATTTATTATCTATTTGTTGTTGAAATCCATCTATATTATTTAAAGTATCAAATGTCATTTCGCAACCTGATATGCCATCTGAACGAAAAACAAAATTGTTAGCCCCCTTACAAGTAGCTATAGTAGATTCTTTTACAACAGCATCTGTTTCTTCTGCCCTAGTATTCTTAAAATTATATACTGTTACAAATGTTGCTACTAATAAAAATAAAAAACTAATCACCATTAATGTATATCTTCTCTTATTTGATTTTTCCACTATTGTACTCCTTTTCTAAATAGTATCTTCTAATTCATTAAGCAACTCTAATTCAGAATTTAATATATTTTTTATTTTTTCTTTTGAAACTTTTATTTTCTTTTCTAATAACATTTTTTCTTGTTCTATCTTTTCTGCTTTAATTAAAGCTTCATGAACAATACTATTAGCATTATTCTTAGCTTCATCTAAAATTATATCAGCTTCCTTTTTAGCCAATTCTTTAATTCTATCAGACGTATCTTGTACAGCTAATATTGCTTTTTCTAATTTACTATAATCAGTCGTATTATTATTTTTTAGTTGATTAGTTAATTTTTCAATTTTCGCAATATACGTAACATTTTCAGTATTTAGTTTTTCTAATCTAGCTATTACTATATCAATAAACCTATTTACTTCATCAATATCATAACCATTTTGTACAACATTAAATCTCTTCATACTTACCAATCCAATTCATCTTTATCAGTATTCTTACTATTATCATCATCAGATATAGTACCCTCTACATTTACATTCTTTGGAGTACATAAAAATATACCTACACCTATTTTCTGTAAATCACCACCTATTGCATAAACAGTACCACTTAAAAAGTCAATTATTCTTTTAGCTTGTTCTGTAGTAACCCTTTTCATATTTACAACAACAGTATTTCTTTTTTTTAAATGATCAGCAATTTGTTGACTCTCTGAAAAAGCTCTAGGTTCTAGTAAGATCATTTTACCATTACCATCTGGTAATGCCACCTTACTTTCACTATAATAAGCATCTTCATCCACTTCATCTGTTATCATTTCTTTAAGTTTCTTAAAGGCCACAATCACACCTCCTTTTATATAAATACCCTAATACAAAAGATATTTCTCTACTCTATTTCAATTTTACTATAAAGAGTTTTATTTTGCAATACCTAAAATAAATTAATTTCTAGTAAAATACATTCTTTAAATACAATCCCTCAGGATTTGCCGTTTTACCAGATATAGTTCTATCCTCTTTCTCAAGTATTTTTATTACTTCTTCAGGATTTCTCTTACCTTCCCCTATTTCTATTAATAATCCAACCATATTTCTTACCATATATCTTAGAAAACCAGTTCCCACAAAAGAAATAGTAATTTTATTTAAATCCCTACTATCTCTTACTATACTAGTAGTACTTATTTTTCTAACATAATCAACTATATCATCATCACTCTTAGTAAAAGATTTAAAATTATGTTCACCCTCTAAATATTTAAGTCCTCTTTCCATAGCTACTAAGTCTAATTTTTTATTATACTGATAAACATAGTTCCTTTCTATAGGATTATATTCTCCCATATTAAGTATATAAATATATTCCTTACCTATAGCATCAAATCTAGCATGAAAATCATCACTAACCTCTTCTATTTTCTTTACATATATATCTTCTGGCAATAACGAATTTAAAGCTTTTAACAATTTATTACAATCAATCTTCTTTTTTAAATCAAAATGTGCTTTTTGATTTAAAGCATGTACTTTAGCATCCGTTCTCCCAGAAGCATGAATATCCACACTAATATCATTATTTATCTTTTTTAAAACACTTTCTATTTCTTTTTGTACTGTTCTTCCCTTAGGTTGTTTTTGATACCCTAAAAAGTTAGAACCATCATAAACAAAAGTCATAAAATACCTCATATACAGCTACCTCTCTTACTAAGATTATAACAAAAGAAGCAAGAAAAATAAACTATTCTTTTAGCATATTTCTTGCTTCTTTATATTTAGGGTAATATTTTGAAACCTGTAACCAAAAATTCTTACTATGATTAGGATATATAAAATGAGATAATTCATGAACAATAACATAGTCTAAACAAGTAATATCATACTTATATAATTCACTATTTAAAGTAATATTATTATTCTTAATATTACATACTCCCCATCTAGAAGTCATTTTTCTTATCTTCAAATTAGGTCTAGGTATATTTTCCACATATTCATTATACCAATACATTAACCTATCAGAAAATATTTTATATATTTCTTTATTTAAATATTTATTTAATTCTTTCTCATTCTTTACATAAATCTTATCACAAGTTATATCTATTTCATTAAAACTACCATATACAACATCATATTTCTTACCAAACAAATAAAAGTAATTATTTTTTTCATTTAACTTATTATCTTTCTCTAACATCTTTATAATACTATTCTTATTATTAATTATAATTTCTTTCATTTTTCTATCACTAACCATATAATTAGTAGTAACTACCAAAACTCCATTCTTAACCCTCATATAAGTATTCTTATTATTCTTTCTAACAATTTCCACATTAACTAATATATTATCTATCTCTATACGCATAAAATACCACATAAAAAAGGCTTAATAGCCTTAAAATTTAACTTTAACATTTTCACGTTCTTTTTCATCAATTTTAAAGTAGTCATAACTTTTAAATTTAAACATATTAGCTACTATATTAGATGGAAACATGGCTACTATATTATTATATGACATAGCAGTATCATTATAAAATTGTCTTGAATAAGCAATTTTATCTTCAACTTCTTTTAACTCATTTTGCAATGATTTAAAATTTTCATTAGCCTTTAATTCAGGATATGCTTCACTTAAAGCAAATAATTTATTTAAAGCACCAGTAATTTGATTTTCAGCATCTACTTTTTCATTAATAGAATTAGCAGTAACTGCCTTATTTCTTGCTTCAATAACTCCTTCTAAAGTTTCTTTTTCATGTTTTGCATAGCCTTTAACAGTTTCAACTAAATTTGGTATTAAATCATATCTTTTCTTCAATTGAATATCAATTTGACTAAATTGATTTTCAACCTTATTTCTAGCATTTACCAATTTGTTATAAACACTTACTACATATATAGCAATCAAAACTACTACTATAGCTAATGCTATAAAAAATATATTCATATATATCCTCCTTTATTTAATTATACTATAAAAATAAAAAAATTAACAATATATTTTATAAAATATACTAAATAAAAGTAATATTTTATAGTTTTTATAAAAAATATCGAAAATTTATATATTTTTTTTACACAAAATGGTTGATTATTAATTTTTTTTGTTATATAATGAACTAGTCAACGCAAAAAAGAGATGCCTGAGTGGCGGAATAGGTAGACGCACAGGACTTAAAATCCTGCGAGATTCAACCCTCGTGTCGGTTCAAGTCCGACCTTAGGCACCAATTATTATGGAGGAATACCCAAGTCCGGTTGAAGGGATCGGTCTTGAAAACCGAGAGGTCGTGAAAGCGGCGCAGGGGTTCGAATCCCTTTTCCTCCGCCAATTATATTTATTATCGCGGGATGGAGCAGCTCGGTAGCTCGTTGGGCTCATAACCCAAAGGTCGTTGGTTCAAATCCAGCTCCCGCAACCATGGTTCCGTGGTGTAGTGGTCTATCACGTCTGCCTGTCACGCAGAAGATCGCGGGTTCAAACCCCGTCGGAACCGCCATTTTTTTTAGGCTTCATAGCTCAGTCGGTAGAGCAGAGGACTGAAAATCCTCGTGTCGCTGGTTCGATTCCCGCTGGAGCCACCATTTTTAATTAATACTTGAACATTTCAAGTAGAAATAAATATTAACTAGAAATACCATCTAGTTTTTTTATTTATAAACAACTAAGATTTAAAAAAGACTACTGCATTTCTATATAGCTATTACCCTACACATCCAACATATTAACTAAGTTTAATAACTCAAATATATATAGACAAAATTTAAAAAAAGTCACACAAAAAAAAGCTAATGCTTCTAACATCAACTTTTATTTTTTTATTTCATTCCAACATTGTATACCACTTTTTGATTGATTTTCAATGTTTTTATCACCTGTACTTGAAAGTAAACCAAATACTACTGTTACTAAAGTAACAACTAAAAATACTGCAACAGCATATATTGCTCTCTTAGTTAATAACTTAGTAGCATTTTTTATTTCATCCTCTTTTGAAGCAATAACTGCTTTTGCCAAATCAAACATTCCATATAAAATAAGTAATATAGGAACACCTATTTGAATAATTGGAATTATACCAAATTTAATAAGTCTAATTAATGGTGCTAAATCGTCACACGCATCTAAAAATAACATAATTTTCCTCCCTCAATACATACATATTATATAATACTTTTTATATAATGTCAATTTATTTAATTATTATTTACATTTTTACATTATATTTCTTGTATAACATTTATAATCATAGGTTTATTACCAGCTTGTTCAAATAAAAATTTAGATAATTCATCTCTAATAGTATTCTTTATTTTTGTATAATCAACATAACCATTATGAGTATTATCCAAAATAATACTAGAGCAAATATTTTTCATATCATCTATAAGTTGAACAGAATCTTTTACATAAATAAATCCCCTAGTAAGTATTTCTGGTCCAGCTATTATTTGTTTACTTTTCTTATCAATCGTTGCAGACACTATAACTATACCATTATTAGATAGCAATTCTCTATCTTTAAGTACCAATTCCCCAATATCATTAGAAGAATCTCCATCAATAGATATATTACCTACCCTTACCTCTTTAAATTCATCTATTAATTTACCATCAACAATAGTAGCCACACTTCCATTTTCTTTCAAAATAATATTATCCTTATCTACCCCAACCATACAAGCCAAATCTCCATTAGCAACTTGTTCTGAATATTCTCCTTTAATTGGAAAATAATACTTAGGATTCATAAGTTCTATCATCATCATAAGATCCTCTTTAGAAGCATGATATGATAAATATTTCTTCGGAGATAAAACAACCGCTTCACACCCTATTTTAGCAATCTTATCTAATAACTTATAAAAAGTCTTTTCTCTACCCTCATACACAGGTGTAGCTAAAAATACCGTATCACTACTTGTTAAAGTAACATATTTATCATAACCATCTACTATTTTCAAAATATTATAATAAGGTTTATATCTCTCATTAGAATTTAATATAACAACATTTTCATCATTAATATTAGATAAATCTCCAATATATTTACTATCAATATGTAAATAATCTTCTTTAATAGCATTATCTATTATATTTTGTAGTCTTTTTCCCATAACAACTATTTTTCTATCTGTCTTTTCTACTTCATTAAATAATTCTTGTATTCTATATAAATGAGAATTTAAGACATTAAATATAATTCTTCCATTACTTTTTACTAAAGTTTCTCTAATTAATGATTGTATTCTATGATTTGGAGCTGTATATCCTTCTTTATTAGCATACAAAGACTCAGACATTAAACACAATACCCCTTGTTTACCAATATATGCTAACTTACCTAAATCTGTTTTATATGCTCCCCTCATCGTTGAATCAAATACAAAATCAGAAGCATAAAATATTATTCCATCAGGAGTATAAATAGCATACCCAAAATTATCTGGAATAGAATGTGATAAAGAAACAGGATAAACCTTTAAACTACCAACATCTACTGGTTTATTAGCCTCGATTTTTACCAAAGAAGAAATACTCTTATCATATTCTAATAATTCCTGTTTAACAATATTATATGTAAATGGAGAAGCATATATAGGTATATTAGGTAAATAATCAATAATATCTGTAATTGCTCCCACATTTTCATCATGACCATGTGTTAAAAATATTCCTCTAATTCTTTCTTTGTTCTGTTTCAAATAATCAATATTAGGAATCATATAATCTATTCCCAATGTCTGTTCATCAGCATACTGAAGTCCAGCTTCAAGAACAAGTATATCATCATCAACACAGACAACATACATGTTTTTTCCATTTTCATTTAGTCCACCTAAACTAAATATATTAATTTTACTCATTTTTCTCCTTTCCGAATAAAGTATAAAAGACTAAAAAATTATAACAAAAAAAATTACTATTGTCAAACGCTATCAAAAGATAACAGTTGATTTTACTTTTTAATTATGATATAATTTGTAACGTGTTAATCTTTAAAATTTATATTATTTATTTTATATCGGTCAAAATTTTACAAGAAAGTGAGGATTATGAATAAAGAAAAAACAACCCAAGTATTTGCCCTAGGAGGCCTTGGAGAAGTAGGAAAAAATATGTATTGTGTTAAACACAATAATGAAATTATTATCGTTGATGCAGGAGTAATGTTTCCAGAAGACGATTTATTAGGTATTGACTACGTCATACCAGACTTTAGTTATTTAAAAGAACATGAAAATATGATAAAAGGACTATTTATAACACATGGTCATGAAGACCACATTGGAGGAATACCATTTTTACTTAACCAAATAAATATTCCAAAAATATATGCTCCAGTTCAAGCTAAAGAACTTATCTTAAAAAAATTAGAAGAAAGAAATATAAAATATAAAAATATTAAAATTTATGATGAAAATACAACCGTTAAAACAAAATACTTTAATATTGAATTTTTTAGAACAACACACTCTATACCAGACTCTCATGGCCTAGCTATTACTTCTCCTAATGGAGTTATAGTAATGACTGGAGATTTTAAATTTGATTTTACACCAATAGGACCAATGGCTAATTTACATAAAATGGCAGAAATTGGTAAAAAAGGAGTAAAACTATTAATGAGTGATTCTACCAATGCCTTAGTAAGTGGCATTTCTGTTAGTGAATCCAAAGTAGATGAAAATCTTGGAGAAATATTTTCTAACTACAAAAATAACAGAATAATATTAGCAACATTTGCTTCAAATATATATAGACTTAAACACATCGTAGAAACTTGTAAAAATAACAAAAGAAAAATAGCTCTATTTGGTAGAAGTATGGAAACATCTATTGAAATAGCTATAAAATGCGGATATATAAAAGATAAAAGTATATTTATATCAGCAGAAGAAGCTAACCAATTAAGTCCTAGCAAAGTATGCCTATTATGTACAGGTAGTCAAGGTGAACCACTTGCCGCTTTATCAAGAATTGCCAATGGCACTCATAAACACATTAAACTTATACCTAATGATATTGTTATTTTCTCATCTTCACCAATACCAGGTAACTCCTCTTCCGTATCAAAAACAATCAATAAATTATACCTAAAAGGAGTAAAAGTATTTACCAATAGCATTAATCAAGAAATACATTCATCAGGACATGCTAATCAAGAAGAATTAAAATTAATGCTAAGACTACTTAATCCCGAATATTTTGCACCATATCATGGAGAATACAGAATGTTAAAAGAACATGCTGATTTAGCTATTGACTGTGGTATACCAAAGAAAAACACTTTTATATTAGAAAATGGAGACATTTTAAATATTTCCAATACATCAATTGTAAAAAAAGGACATATTCAAGCAACTTCAGTATATGTAGATGGTTCAAGAGTTGGGGATGTTAGTAATGTTGTTATAAAAGATAGAGTATTAATGTCAAATAACGGTATCTTATCAATAATTATAAATATAGACTCTAAAAACAAACAATTACTAAGTCCACCATTAATTACTACCCGTGGATATATATTAGTAAATGACAATTTAGATTTAATCAAAGAATTACAAAAAATTAGTGAAAAAATAATTAATAAAATGTTAAAAAATAAAACCGTTAATTTTTCTGAAATTAAACAAGAATTAATAAATGAACTTGTCCCTATCCTAAATGAAAAAATTGGTAGAGTCCCAATTATATTACCTGTAATTATGGATATAAAAGGATTTTATGAAAATAGAAAAACTGAGATTACCAATAAGTAATCTTTTTTCTATACCATATAACCTATTATCTTCAATACCAACTTTACTATAATGTAAAGATAAATTAAATAATTGAAATATATTGTCTAAAAATAACATAAATGATATAATTAAAAACGAGGTAAAATTATGAAAAAGAAGTGTAAAATTAAAAGAAAAATAAGTATCCAAAAAATATTCTGTATTATTAGTATATCATTTATTATAGGATGTTTTATTTTTTATGGAAAAAGATTAATAAAATATTATAAAATATATAATCCAAAAATAGATGGAGAATCAACAGTTTATATGGCAACAGATATTCTAACAAATACATCATTAGTATATGAAGGAAATGGTGCATATAGAATAAATGGTAATACCATATATAAAGGTGAAAATGTAGATAACTATGTTAGCTTCTCTAATATGTTATGGCGTATTATTAAGATTAAAAGTGATAATACTATTGTTATGATGCTAGATGACTATATCAATATCTTACCATGGAATGAAGAATATACTACATTTACAAAATCAGATATTTTTAATTATCTAAATGACATTTTTATAAAATCTTTTAATACCGAAAAATTAGCCAAAACAACTATTTGTGAAGACGATATCAACAGTATGACAACCATTTCATGTAGCAAAATGAACTTAGATAATTATATATCGCTACTAGATATTTCTGACTATGTAAACAGTATTATTGATGATAAAACATTCTTATCTAAAGAAGATGAAAAAATATGGCTGGCAAATTCAAGTAGTGCCGCAAATAAAGCTTGGCACACCTCAAGCAATACCATAACATTATCAAAAACTAATATTAACTATTTAGTTAAGCCTGTCATAACTTTAGCCAATAATAATGTTATATTAAGTGGAACAGGTACAAAAGAAAATCCATATATTGTAAAAGAGGATATAAAAGATGTAAGAGTTAGTTCTTATGTAAAATTAGATAACGACTTATATCAAGTATATGACATAGAAAAAGATGTTATAAAACTAGAAGCAACAAAGTTAGTTACTACAAGTAGATATTTTAGTAACAATTCAAATATATATGATGAAAATGATACTTACTCTCTTGCATATTATCTAAATAATACTTACTATGAAGAATTACCATATAAAGATAAACTAGTTAAAGGAAAATATTATATTGGAGAATTTGAAAATAGTTATAAAGACGCTTTAAGTAAATATACTGAATGTTACATAGGATTACTTAATATTAGTGATTTAAAATTTGATAGCAACTTAGCAAACTATTACTTAATAACACCAATTGATGATGGCGTATATATTTATAATTCAATTCTTGCTAAATCAAGAATTGGTGTAAAAAGACATATAAGACCAACCATCAGTATCAGTAAAGAAAACAAATTTAAAGGAAATGGTACTTTAAATGATCCATTTATATTGGAGGATTAAACATGAAAAAAGTTAACAAAAAAAAGAAGAAAAAATTAAATTGGGTTACCATTGTTATGATTATTATTGATATCTTTGTAGCTGGTTGTTTCTTTCTATTCTATGGACCATATACAGATTTCAAAAATATGATAATATCTACAGCAATGGTTACTAAAACACATCAGTATATTGCTTATACCTTCTACAGTGAAGAAGAAGTAAGTAAAGTTGTAGCACTTAATTCATATATAGTTCCATCTGAAGAAATAAATCTTGATGACATAATTATTGATACTAGTGATAAAAAAGTATATAAAGATGAATATGATAAAGCTATATTAGTAAGAGATGAAGGAAATGAAGACTACAAATTAATTAATATTAAAATTTCTAAGTATGATGCATACCTAGTAGCTATATATGACTCATCAAAAGTAACTGCCATAACATCAAAAACATTTAATACAGGTAATGGTCAAGAATCTGTTCTAAAGATGTGCAAAAGATATAATGGACTTGTATGCATAAATGGTGGTGGCTTTGTTGACCATGGAATGGGTTCTGATATACCAATTGGATATATAATTAAAGATGGTGAAGTTATATGGTCTGATAGTGAAAAACGCGGTAACATAATAGGAATTACATACGAAAATAAACTATCACTAATTAATGCAACAGGCGAAGAAGCAGTAGCATCAGGAATACGTGATGGATTAGAATTTGGACCTTTCTTAATTGTAAATGGACAAAAAATCACTAACAGTTCTGGAGCAGGCGGATATGACAGAGCAGCTCGTGTAGCCATTGCTCAAAGAAAAGATGGCATAATACTATTCTTAGTTACAGATGGTGTTCACAGCAGAGGACCTACTCTAATAGAAATAGCTGATACACTAGAAAAATATGGTGCCTACAACGCAGCAAATTTAGATGGCGGAACATCTTCGCAACTTGTTGTTAATAATAAATTAATAAATAACCCACTTAATGTCTTTGGAGAAAGAGTTGTCGGTGGAAGAGGCATTGTATCAGGATTTGGACTATTACCATAAAAAAAGGAATACATAAGATTATAATACCTTTAAAGTTCACACTAAATAAAAAGAGCCAAAATATGGTAAA
>ERZ773229.606-NODE-606-length-30354-cov-9.840952_pt1 | contig 30354 bp, 21 predicted proteins | sample MGYA00580992_ERZ773229 | MGnify/ENA primary metagenome ERZ773229 (study PRJEB29015, sample SAMEA2737795) | human gut metagenome | biome: human gut; feature: human-associated habitat; material: faeces | place: China | collected 2012 ... | reverse complement strand
AAAAAACCGGATGATTTGCAATTGATTGCAAATCATCCGATTTTTCAATTTGAGGACTGATTTTTTTCGGCCTCTTTCAAACGCGTCGCAAAATTTTAGCTTCTTCTCAAGTCATAAGGTCTGTAGACGTAGTAGTACGCACAGTTGTGCGTGCCGTGATACCACTTGTAATTAAACTCCTGAACGGCTTTACCTCTGGCGCCATAAATCGAATTCGGATTCTTGTCCCAGTAATAACCGCAAGTCGAGATGCATTTTGCGTCGGATCCGGCAGAAGACATGATCATGATATGTCCGCCGTCGCCTCCGCTATAGCCTTTCTTTCCCCAAATGACGATATCGCCGTATCGCGGAACATAATTGCCGTCCCTGCCTTCTCTTGCAAGATAGTATCCGTTTGACTTGAGGTACGGATGAATCGACTCGGTATTGTAGGTATAGGCAGGTCTGGAAGCTCCGGCACCTCTTAAGGCCGCAACCATCGATCCGGAGCAGTCCGCAGTCCCGTCAGCCCCTGTTCTTGAACCGTACATCGAATAAGTCAGCTTGCCTCTGCGGTTGAAGAACCAGTTCAAAACGCGCGCGGTAAAACATTTGAGCGTGCCGTTGCCGTTAAAACTGTACCAGCGATTGCCGATTTTGCGTCTTCCGGCATAGCGCGCACCGCTTGAGGCATCGAAGTAATATTGGTCATGCCCGATCACCTGCCAGCGATACTGCATTTGACCGTTGTCAGCATAATAGACGATCTTGTTTTGACCATATGACTTCAAATCTTTGAAGCCCGTCTGCATTGCGCCGGTGCGCCTGTCAAAAAGATACCAGTGTCCGCGATAGTTTTTCTGACCGTACTGCATGCGACCGTTGCCGGCATACAAGCACTTCTTCTTTTGACCATAAGGAGTCAGATCCTGAATGCCGGTCAGCATTGCGCCGGTATTCATGTGGAACAGGTACCAGTATCCGCTCAAATGCTGCTGTCCATACTGCATTTGACCGTTCAAATCATAATAGACCGTTTTCTTTTGATTGGAAATCCACTGAAAACCGTATTTCATGTTGCCGTTTCCGTCAAACAGATACCAGCTGCCGTTAACGTTCTTTTGACCCGTAGCTCGTTTGGCAGTCGTCTGGTCAAAGTATTGCGTATTTCGACCGACTTTGAGGAATCCGACATGAACCTGGCCATTGTTATCGAAATAATAGTGGTTGCCGTTGAGCTCGACTACGCCCTTGTAGGCGAGCGCGCCGGTCGTTTTGTCAATGCTGTATCCGTTGGCCGCATATTCGACGTGACCATGATTGTCGAACAGATAAAGTCTCTTCGTTCCTTTGTCGTATGCAATCTGGGAGGTCGTCATTGCACCCGTATTTTCGTCAAAACGATACAGCTTTCCGTCAATTTTTTGCATGCCTTTCAACCGATGACCGGTCTGTTTGTCATAATAAGCCGTCTTCTTTTGACTTGAAATCCACTGAAAACCGGTTTTCATAAAACCGTTTTGATCGAACAGATACCAATCGTTGCCGATCTTTCTTTCGCCGATCGTCATTTTGCCGGTCAACGTATCGAAATAGTATCTGTGACCGCTGATGTCTTTGAATCCGTACTGCATCTGACCGTTGCCGTCGTAATAGACGATCTTTTTCTGGTCACCGATCCACTTGAGTCCCTTTGCCATTGCACCGGTATTTTTATCGAACAAATACCAGTGTCCAAACAGGTGCTGCTGACCGTATTGCATCTGGCCGTTGCCTGCATAGTAAACGATTTTGTCCTGGCCGTAGCTCTTTAAATTTTGAAAACCGGTTGCCATTTTTCCCGTTCCGTTTTGGAACAAATACCAGTGTCCCCTGATGTTTCTTTGACCATACTGCATCCTGCCGTTTCTTTCGTAATAGACGGTCTTGTTTTCTCCGTAATTTTTCAGATTCTGAATGCCTGTCTGCATTGCGCCCGTTCCCCAGGAAAACAGGTACCATCCATTGCCGATACGCTGCTGACCGTACTGCATCTGACCTTTGTTGTTATAATAAACGGTTTTCTTCTGATTTGCGATCCATTGAAATCCGGTTCTGGCAGTTCCGTTTTTGTTGAACAGATACCACTTGCCGCCGATGTTTTGCTGACCGCTGCCATGAGAAACGGCACCTGTCATGCGATTCATGTCATATGTTCTGCCGCTGATTTTTTGGCGACCGTACTGCATTTGGCCATCATTGTTGTAATAGACGACTTTGCGCTGATTTGCTATGTATTGGAATCCAGTCTGCATCGCACCGGTAAAGTTGTCGAACAAATACCAGTACCTGTCGATATGCTGCTGACCGTACTGCATCTGACCGGCGTTTGAGTAGTAGACTTTCTTCTTTTGGGATGAGATATATTGAAATCCCGTCTTCATTTCGCCTGTTTGTTCATCAAACAGGTACCACTTGCCATTGATGTTTTGCTGACCGTGCACCATGTTGCCGCTGCCATCGTAATAATATGTCTTTTTTTCATCCTGACTCTTTTGGAAACCGGTTTTTTTAGGCTGAGTCGTCACCACAGGATTGTTTTTTGGAGATAGCGTTTGCTCCGTCGGCGTGGAGACGGTCGATTGCGAAGCTGCTTTGGGCGTCGATTGCGAAGCAGCCTTTTCAGTTTCTTCAGTCGTTGCCGCTTTTTCCTGCGTTTCCTCAGCTGCCATGGACTGCTGAGAATCGCTTTGGACCGGCTGTTTCGCTTCAGACGAATCTTTTTGATCTGCAGATTCCTGTTTGTCTTCCGTTTGAACCTGCAAAGAATTATCCGGTTCGCTTTGCACGCTCGTTTGAGCAACGGACTCATCGGCATTTGCTACCGTCTGATTCGTTTCGATGAAAAATGCAGTGCCTCCGAACAGCAAGGCCAAAGCAACCCATCTTTTGCCTGATTTGTACAGTTTGAAACGTTTTTTTACATCCATTAAACTACCTTCTCTCACTAAGTAAAAATGCTCCCATATAATTGTCAATCGGTAACCTGACAGTAAGAATGAAGTCAAAATTAAAAAATATCAAAAATAAATCATGGCCTTTTTAAAATGAGAGAAAATGGCATTAAATTAAAACTCAAGAAAAAAATTAAAACGGACTGCTTTGAAAACTTTGCTTCAAAGGGTCCGTTTTAGAAATTCTCTAATCAAAAAAAAGATTTTTTCCGCAAAAATCTGCAGAAAAAATCCCATTTTAAAATTTAAAAAATTGATCAGTCTTCCTTGCGCTTCTTCAAGCCCATGACTGCAAGAACCCCGGAAAACGCGAGCGTGATCAGACCAGGAACGGTGTAATTCTTGACATCGTCGCCTGTTGCCGGACTTTCCTTGCCGTTTGATCCGGCTGAAGAATTCGACTTGCCGTTTGCTGAAACGTTCGAGCTGCCTGGCTTTGCGCCAACGTCAGGATTGACTTCAGACTTGCCGCCGTTGTTTGAACCGTTGCCTGCGGTCTGTCCGCTGCCCGGCCGCTTGTTATCGTCCTCAGAACCTTTGCCCGTCGTTTGTTCAGACTTCTTCTCCACGATGACGTTCGTCTTGAGCACTTGGCTTTCGTTGCCGGCATCGTCATATGACTGAAATTCCACGACTGCATCCTTGTCAACCGTAAACGGCTTGTCGTAGTTCTTCCATTCGGCCTCGCCTTCAAATCTGTAACGCAAGTGGTTGAACGTCTGATCCGTGTCTTCCTTGGCGAATCCGAGCATAACCGTCACTGATTCCTGTGAACCGTCAGTCGAGCTCAGCTTGGCCGTCGGATCCGAGTAAATTGCATTGACGACGTTGTTTACGCCGACTTTGGTCGTTTCAGATTCGTTGCCGTAAACGTCAGCATATTTGAATTGATATTCGCCGTTTGCCGCAACGCTGTATTTGCCATCGGGAACTTCGCTCCAAGTGCTGCCGTCCGTTGAAACATAAAGCTTTGGAGCCTCATAGTTCTTGTCAAAGTCGGCACCTGCTGCGGAAAGCACGACCGTTTGCGCTTTTTTCGACGTGTTCGGCGTTACGACCGGTGCCTTGAGCTTGGCTGCGTGATGCGCAAGCGCAAACGAAGCATCCGTCTCATTGCCTGCCGAATCTTTCAAGGAAACGGCAACTTTCTTCGTGCCTTCGACGACCGGATCGATGCCGTACGAAACGTCAGCCGCAGCACGACCCTTGAAGAAGTCTTCGTTAAACAGATAGTAGTCCTTGTCGGTAAATGCAGCATCGCCGTCAACCGTCAGCAGGTAGCCGCTGAGATTGTCATTGATCTTCGCCTTGAGCTCATACGGATTCTTGTTCGTATAAGCGGTCAGTTTGCCGTTTGCATCGGCCGTCATATTTTCAAGCTGAAGCGACGGAGCCGTTCCGTCAACCCAAAGGATGAAGCCGTAGTCAACGACCGGCTTGCCTTCGTTCAGTTTCGAGGACTGGATGAAGACCGGCAGGGACTTCGATCCGTTCGTGATTCCCGTTGCAGTATAGCTGAATGCCAACGTGTTCCTGTCATATTGAACGTCTTTTCCTTGAATCTTAAAGACGTCAACCGGATACTTGAGCTTGCCGGTAATCGTCAGTTCGCCTTTTTCGGCATCGTAGCCCGTTGTCGTCCTGCCAACTACCGTTACGCCGCTTTCAAGGTTGTCGAAATCGATCACGCTGCCGTTGTACGTTGTCGAATCAGTCGTCCGCACATTGAACGTCTTCGTTGAAACGTTGCCGTTTGCAGAAACTGCCGTCAGCGTATAGACGTTGTCGCCGTAGTTCAGATTCAGATCCTGACTGAATTTTCCGCCGACGATCTGAACGTCCGTTGCGCTTTCTTTCGTCGACTCGTTCTTCAAAGTTAAAGATTTTGCATCTTCGACTGATCCTGTCAGCTTATACGTGCTTGCCGGAGCCGTCACGGTCTTCGTTGCCTCATCCAGACCGTCAACCGAAATCCTGGCAGAAGAAAGGTCGACCTTAAACTTGACCGAACTCAAAACGTTCTTTCCTTCCCTGTTTTTTGAAGCGGTCAGGACGTTGTCGCCTGCCTTGACTGAAACGCTCGCCTTAAAATATCCTTCCCCATCGGTTTTGACTTCCTGTCCGTTGACGAAGAACGTTTCATTCGGTTCATACGTTCCCCAAACGTCAAACGTCTTCTTTTCGCTGTCAAATCCTTCGGTGTTTTGCGTAATCGTCGTGTCGTTTCCGACGTTGAAATACAGTACGCCTTCAGCATCCTTGACCTGACTCGTCGCAGAAAAGCCGATATTGCCTGCCTTGTCTTGAGCAGATGCATAAACGTAATTTCGACCGGAAACAAACTCGGAAGCCACGCTGTCTTTTGTGACGTACTTGTTGGTCTTCTTGTCAAGCGTCAAGTCTGTCTTAACAACGTTGTCATTAACGAGCAGGGCCACGTCTTCAACGCCGACGCCCCTGCCGTCAGTTGCGGAGAATTCGACTCGTCCGTCTTCTCTGATCTTGAGATCCTTGATAGAAGGCGCAGTATTGTCAATCTTGAACTTGACGTAGCTGACCTGCTTGTCGCCGTCGGTTACCGGCGTCGTCGTGATCTTGTACTGATACGTTCCGTCAGGAGCGTACTGTTTCTTGCCGTTCTTGTCCTTTAAGGTTCCGTCCCACTTGCCTTCATTATGAGTCGTCCATTTACCTGAAGATGCGCTGTAATAGTCCTTGACGCCGTCATAATCCGTTCCGAGATTCTTAACGACTTTTCCGTCCTTGTCAACAATCTGATATTCGGACTTCTTGTAGTTTCTCAGATAATAAAGGCTCGGTTCGACGTAATCGTTGATGCCGTCTTCGTTCTCAGGCGAAAATGCCACGGAATCGGCGTCAACGTTGTATCTGCCTTTCTCATCGTCATAGTAGAGTCCAGGAACGTTTCCGTCGTTCGTCGTCAAGAATCCGGCATAAGTCGGCAGGTTCCAATCGTCTTCATAAAGCATCTTGCCGACAATCTGGCCCTTGCTGTATGTCCCGTAAAAGCCCATGTACGGAACGACGAGATTTGGCGCATCTCCCTTTCCTTCAAAGCCAACGTACCCTTCGACGAACTGCTGCTTTTCAAATCCTTGCGGAAGCGACAAATTGAACGTGACCTGCTTTGATTCGCCGGCTTTGACCGTAATCGTGTTCTTGTCCGTCGAAATCTTCGCCTTGTCAATCTTCGTATCGTAGATTTCGCCGTTGTCATCCGTCTTTTGCCGGTAGACTCCGCCGTAGTCATTGAACGAATACGTCTCGTCTTTTGAACCGTAATTGTGAAGCGTTACGGTAAAACTTGCGGAAAGGCCGATTTCCTTGAGGGCAACCGTCCCCAGGCCGGTCTTGTCATAAGTTGCCGAAACGCTGTTTTTAACTGCTCGATCAACGTTGATCTGACCCGCGCCCTGGCGTCTTGGGGAGATGATTTCTTTCGTATGCTCCTTGTCTTTCATAGGAGTTGCGGTATTCAAAACGGAATTCTTGGCAAAAGTCGTCAAATCCTTGCCCGAAAGGCCAGGATTTCGATTCTTGATTCCTTGAAGAACCAGTGCTTCCGAACCTGCAACAAACGGTGAAGCCATTGATGTTCCGCTCATTTGCTGATACTTGTCGTTATTGGCAAGCGAATAGATTTTTCCGCCCGGAGCCGAGATTTCCGGTTTGAAATCAAGCGCAGGCGTTGGTCCCCATGAACTGAAGTCCGACATCTTGCCGCTTGAAACGTTCGTCACCAGCTGCCGTTCGAACTTCAAATTGATCGTCTTGCCGGCCGCAGCCGTTTCTTCAAGCTTTTCGCCATCGGCAAGAGATGCTCCGACCGTCGGGAACGTCTTGTCGTCAATCGCCATCGAAATCAGATCGGTTCCGACGTTGTTGTAGATGATGACGCCGACGGCACCATGTGCTTTGGCATTGTTGGCCTTTTCCGAGAAGGTGATTGTGCCACGCTTGACGAGCGCAATCTGTCCTTTGACGTCTTTTCCGTCATACTCGTCTTCTGAGCCGGTTCCGACCGAAACGACTTTATGTTCACCGGTCATCGGAGCATAGTCCGTTTCCTGCTGGTTGATCACGGTCGATCCGTCCGTCAAATCAGCAATCGAATCGAACTTGACGTTGCCCGACGCATCTTTCATCGTTGGCGAAACGACTTTTTCGTTTTCAGAAGAAGCGACCGTCAAGGCTTCGGGCGTAATTCCGGGTGCCCCGACCGTGCTCAATTCGTCAGAGTCAAACTGCTGATCGGGATTTCCGCTCCCGGTTGACGTCGAAACGCCGCTGTTTCCGGCTGAGATTACGCAAAGAACGCCTTGTTCAGAAGCTTTTCTGACCGCAGACTGTTCAGGATCGTTTTCATCGACGTTTGAACTGACGGACCCAAGACTCATGTTGATCACGTTTGCCCCCAGCTTGACCGAGTCTTCGATTGCGGCAATCAAATCATCGTCATAGCAGCCTTTGATCGAGCCGTTGTTTGAAAAGACCTTCATTGCGAGCAACTGCGCATCAGGTGCGACGCCTTTGACGGAATCGGCCCCCGTCCCGTTGGCAGCCGCAATGCCGGCAACGTGCTGACCATGCATGTCGCCATTGCCGTTGTCGATGACGTTGTCGTTGCCGTCGGCGTAGTTGTAGCCATAAGGAACCTTGTCCGTATAAAATTTGCCGTGTCCGAACTCCTTTGCCTTAGCTTCAACGGAATCTTTTGAAAGCGCGGTTTTTGTTCCGGCATCAAGCTTCAAATCCTTGTGATTGTAGTCGATTCCGGTATCAATAATCGAAACGACCATGCCTTCGCCTTTGAGCTTGTGATTTTGCCAGACTTTTTGAACGTCCGCCATTTCATTTGCGGAAGAATCGGCCGGATAATAAACACGAACCGGTTTGACAGAAGCAACGCCTTTCAGATCCTGAATCTTCTGCAAATCGGAAACTTTGACGTCGATCGAAAAACCGTTGACCAGATATCCGAACGAGCGCTTGACGTTGCTTTCCGAAATTTTTTCAACCTGCTTGCGAACGTCGGCCTGTGCTCCTTTGACCTTGTCGACTGCTTTTTCGATCTTCTTGACCGATTCCGTCGAACCGGTTGGTTTTGCCGTATGATCAACAGCCGCATCGGCATCAAGCGTCACGATCACGCGAACCTTGGAATTTTCGTCCGTCCGGCTCGTCTGTCCTTTTGCTTCCTGCTGCTCCTTGATTGCTTCAAGAAATTTTTGCTTGTCGATCTTGGCCTTTTGCCTGTGTTTTTCCTGCAAATACTTGGTAAGGATCTGCCTGAACTTCGATGATTGCGAAACGACGTCGGCCGAAACGCTTGATTGCAGCGACAAAGCCTCGATCGGAGCATTCAAAACCGCACCGCACAAGACCGTTGCTGCTATCAAATGCAGAGCTTTGTCGGCCCTGCTTGAATTTGAAACGATTTTATCGTCCTTCAAATTACGTACCCCCCTATTTAAAACCTTTGCAACGAACTACTCACATTCATAAAATTATCAAAACTTTTAAAAAATATCAACCATTTTTTAATTTTGTTTTCACTTTCAATCCATAAAACGAGTTGATGCCTTGATAAAAATGCCAAAAAAATAAATTGTACAAAACCTTTTTATGACATCGTTATGAATTTTTGATTTATCATAATTTAGTTTTTCTTTACGTTATTATGATAAAATTAAAAAGAATTAATCGAATACAAAAAATTCCGTTCCCTTCTTGAATCTAATGAAATTCCGAACGAAGACGATTCGTCATGCATACGAAAAAAACCGGATGATTTGCAATTGATTGCAAATCATCCGGTTTTTCAATCTGAGGCATAGTCCTCTTTTTATCATGTTATGCTTAATGCTTTTTGTTCTTCAAAGCCTTTTCGCGAGCTCTCTGCAGCTTGCGTGCCTTTTTCTTTTCAAGGCGTGCCTTTTCTTCGCGTTCGCGTTGAATCTTGAACGGATTGTTGATCAACAACGTTTGACCAACGGAAAATGCATTCGTGACCACCCAGTACAACGATAAGGCGGCAGGAACGCTGATGGCCGTGACAAGAATCATCAACGGCATGAACACCATCATCCCTGTTGTCATGGCATTTTTTTCGGGCTGTGCTTTAACGCTCAGCCATGAAGTAAGGAACGTGAAGATTGCGGCAAGGATCGGCAAGATATAATAAGGATCTTTATCCCCAAGCTGCATCCACAAAAATTTGCCCGTCTTCAATGTTTCGGAACGGAAAATTGCTTGATACAAAGCAATCAGAATCGGCATTTGAACCAAGAGCGGCAAACATCCGGCAACGGGATTTACTCCTGCTTCCGCATAGAGGCGCTTTTGTTCTTCGCTCATCATGCGCATTTGTTCAGGATCGCTTCTGTCCGGATACTTCTTTTGAAGTGCCATCAGCTGAGGCTGAATCTCAGTCGTCTTGCGCATCGACTTCATTTGATAAATCATCAACGGCAAGATGATGATTCTGACGATAATCGTAAATACCACGATTCCCCAGCCATAGTTATGACCAAAAATGCTGCTGAGACCTTGGATGGCTCGGATGAAGTTCCAGATAATGTAGTGATCCCAAAAGCCGGTGCTTGAAGCATCGACCGGACTCGTACCACACCCGCTGAGAACAAGCATCAAAGATAAAACCCCCAAGAGAGCTCCTGTGCGTTTAACTCTTCTCAAACTGGTCTACCTCACTTTTAATAACGTAGCTATTGTTCAGTCTAATCAACAAGCTTGAGGTGTGACCACTCGCTCCAATTTCCTACTTAACGAAGGTCACTGTCGACTTGGTCATCATTCAAGACTTTAGCCAAATGCAGGACATGAATCAGATGCTGCTTGACTTCAGCAGTCGACATAAACGCCACGCCTGGACGAGCGATTACGATAAAATCACAATCTTGCTTCAGCTGCGGTTTCAACTCTGTCAAGCTTTGACGAATTCGACGCTTGACCCAGTTTCTCGCAACAGCATTGCCGATTTTTTTACCAACGGAAATTCCGACGCGAAAATGCGGCTGCTTCGGCTTTTCAATCATATAAACCACAAACTGCTTGTTGGCACATGACTTGCCTTGAGTGAAGACTTTCTGAAATTCCGCTTCCTTTTTGACGCGGTATGATTTTCTCATAAGACATCTCCAAATTCATGTTTGGCCGATAAATTTAAAAAAAAGACCACTGACGGTCCAGTGGCCTATGCAGACAATACTTTTCTGCCCTTACGGCGTCTACGTGCTAACACATTGCGGCCGTTAGCTGTGCTCATTCGCTTGCGGAAACCGTGTACGCGTTGGCGATGGCGTTTCTTTGGTTGAAATGTTCTCTTCATTGATGTAACACCTCCCGTTTGATTAATTTCATTTGCTGACAAATTCAGACTTACTTTGTAATACTAACACACTTTACATCATAATTAAAGTCATTTTTTTCAGAAAAATCATCAAGCATTGTCACCTGTGAATAAATCAGAACCTGTGAAACTTTTTGATTTATCCACAATATTGCGGAAATCGTCCACTATTTCCTTCTTTTTGCCTGTGACTTGTTTTGATCTTTCCACACTTTGAATAACAAGGTTATCAACAATCAACAGCCTGTGGATATCAGCCTGTTGATCTTGTTCATTTTCCTTGTTGATAACTTGCTGCACTCTGCGGTATTTCTGCTTTTTTGGTGCTATCATCTTTTGTGGATAACTCAAAAAAGAAAAAGCAAGATTTCTTTTTGTGCACAGCCTGTGGATAATCAAATTAACAGAGTGTTTATAAAAATAATTTTCTTTTCCACAAGTTGTGTATAAGTTGCCAAGATAAGCCTTGTTTCACAACTTGCCTGTGGAAAACTTTTTTTAGTCATGTTAAAATAAATCCATGATAAATTTCTTAAAAAGGAGGAATCTTTTGTGAACGATCTCGAATCCATCTGGCACCTTGTTTGTACCTATTTTCAAGCAAAAACGACCGAAGTGTCTTATCGCTCCTGGATTACGACGGCAAAACCCCTTCAATTCACGGATAATACCTTGCTGCTTGAAGTACCGTCAGTTGCGCATCGCGATTATTGGAACAAAAATCTGACAGATCAAGCAGATGCTTTCCTTGAAAAAACACTGGGCGAAAAAATTACCGTTCTGCTGAAACTTCCGGAAGAACCGAATCCTTTCACGATTGCTGAAGAAGAGATCAAAGCTGAAGAACAAGCCGCGCAAGCAAATTATTCAGACGCACTGGATTTTTCAGTCAAAACAACGTCATCAAACGCTTCAGAATCCCAATTGAACGAAAAATACACGTTTGACACTTTCGTTGACGGAAACGGCACTCGCATGGCCTATGCCGCAGCACTTGCTGTCGCAGAGGAACCGGCAAATTACTATAATCCGCTGTTCATTTACGGAGGCGTCGGGCTCGGCAAGACCCACCTGATGCACGCTATCGGAAACCGGCTCCTGCAAGACAATCCGAACGCCCGCATCAAATACGTTTCAAGCGAAGCCTTCGCAAATGATTTCATCAATTCAATCAAAAGCAAAAATTCCGAAGCTTTCAGGCAAAAATATCGCAACCTTGACTTGCTTTTGGTTGATGACATTCAATTCTTTGCCGAAAAAGACGGTACGCAAGAAGAGTTTTTCCACACGTTCAACGCTTTATATGATGACAAAAAACAAATCGTTTTGACCTCAGACAGGCTTCCAAATGAAATCCCCAAGCTTCAAAAAAGGCTCGTTTCCCGTTTTCGTTGGGGACTTTCAGTCGACATCACGCCGCCTGACTTTGAAACAAGAACCGCCATTCTGCGAAAAAAAGCGGAAAGCGACTTTCTCGACGTTTCCGATGATGCATTAAGCTACATCGCCGGAAAAATCGATTCAAACATTCGCGAACTGGAAGGCGCTTTGATGCGCGTTTCTGCTTATGCCAAACTAAAGCACCAGCGAATCACGACGAGTTTGGCAGCAGAAGCTTTGATCGACTTGAATCAGGGCACTTCTTCACACGAGCTGACCATCTCGGAAATCCAAAACAAGGTTGCAAAATACTACCACGTTACGGTTTCCGAACTTCGAGGCAAAAAACGCGTCAAGACGATTGTCATCCCGCGCCAGATTGCGATGTACCTGTCGCGGGAACTGACGGATGCTTCTTTGCCAAAAATCGGACAGGATTTCGGCGGTAAAGATCATACGACGGTTATTCACGCCTATGACAAAATTACCAAAGCCGTCAAAAAAGACAGCGCGATCAAAAAAGATGTCAATGCGCTGTTAAAAGAGCTAAAACGATAACTGTGGATATCTTTGGGATAAACCGAAATTTCGTCCACATTGTTATTAACAGCCGAAAAAGCGAAGTTACAGCCTTTTTGCGAAGTTTTCCACAATATCCACAGTCCCTACTATTACTACTATCTTATTTTATTTTATATATTCTTATCGTACAGACAGAAAGGACGATTTTTGTATGAAGTTTTCAGTACACAGAGCTGCATTTCTCCAATATCTGAATACGGCTCAGACAGCTATTTCAGGCAAAACAACTTTAGAAATTTTAACGGGCGTCAAACTTAACCTGTCAGCTGATGCCTTGACTATTACCGGCAGCAATTCAGATATTTCGATTGAAACGATTTTGTCAATTGCGGACGAAGATGCGCAACTGACCATTGAAGAACCGGGCAGCGTTGTTTTGCCGGCAAGATTTTTTGGCGAAATCGTCAAGCGCTTGCCGGAAGACACGTTTACGCTGACCGTTAATGATCGCTTCCAAACAACGATCGTGTCCGGCGCCTCTGAATTTACCATTAACGGTGTTGAGTCGGAGGCCTATCCGCATCTGCCGGAAATCGACTCCAAGGATCAGCTCAAAATTCCTGGCGATCTGTTGAAGCAAATTATCGATCAAACCGTAATTGCAACTTCCAAACAAGAAAACAGACCGATGCTGACAGGGATTCATTTGACGATCAATGAATCTGAACTGACAGCCGTTGCGACGGACTCGCACAGACTCAGTCAACGAAAAGCAACGCTTGAAAACAACGCAACGGGAAATTATGACATTCTCGTTCCTGGCGATTCGTTAAGCAAGCTGAGCAAAATGTTGGGAGAAACTCAGGAAGACGTTGAACTTCAGATTTCTGAAAATCAAGTGCTCTTTATTCTTGACCACACGTCGTTTTACTCACGCTTATTGGAAGGTCAATATCCGAATACGGCGCAACTGATTCCTAATTCTGCTTCGACGACGGTTGAAATCGATGCTCACTCGCTGCTCCGCTCAATCGAACGTGCTTCGCTTCTGTCTCACGAAGGGCACAACAACGTTGTTCGCCTGGTTATCGATCCTGCGGCCAACACGGCCACGATTTTTGGCAATTCTCCTGAAATCGGCAACGTTGAAGAAGTTCTTGATTTCAATCAGATTGAAGGCGACGAACTTGAAATTTCATTTAACCCGGATTATATGAAAGATGCGCTGCATGCGTTCGGACAAAGCGAGGTCAAGCTTAATTTCACGCTGCCGTTGCGCCCGTTTACGATAGTTCCTTCAGAAGACGACGGTTCGTTCATTCAATTGATTACTCCTGTCAGAACTGCCTGATTTTTTGAAAACGACTGAAAAGCGGCTTGAAAAGGCCGCTTTTCTTTTTTTTGCACAAATTAACGCGTCTTAAGGTTAAAAGAAAGTGCTCTTTTTTCTCTAACCCGTTTAACTTCACGTTTAACGATTTTGTCGCTTAGGAGTCACAAAGTACTAAAATAAAAAAGAACGTCTTAAAACGTGCATAAAATTGTTTTTAGACCAAAAAAAAGGTATAATCTAAAATGAGAACATTTCAATGAAAGGGAGCAGAGCCGTGGAAAAAGAAGTCAGATTGAAAACGCCATGCATTACGCTTGGTCAGTTGTTGAAAATCGAAAATATCGTTTCATCGGGCGGTCAGGCCAAATACTTTCTTGAAGAGCATGCCGATGAAATTTTTGTCAACGGAGAACATGAAAACAGGCGCGGAAAGAAGCTTTACCCCGGAGATGAAGTCGTTGTGGCAGATCAAGGTAAATTTGTCATGAAAACCGGAGAATGATATGCGACTTTCAAACCTCAAACTGAAGAATTTTCGCAATTATCACGAAACAAAGCTTGAATTTTCACCGAACATCAACGTTTTGATTGGAGAAAACGCTCAAGGAAAGACGAATCTGCTTGAATCAATCTATGTTTTGGCAATGACGAAAAGTCACAGAACGACGAATGATCGAGAATTGATCGAGTTTTCAGAAAAAAGTGCTTTTCTTGAGGGAATAGTTGAAAAAAAGAGCGGAAATTTACGCTTGTCGCTGTCTTTGAGCAAAAAAGGCAAGACGGCCAGGGTCAATTCTTTGGAAACGCCGCGTTTGTCTCAATATATCGGCAAATTAAACGTGATTCTGTTTTCACCGGAGGACTTGTCATTGGTCAAAGGATCCCCGGCCGTCAGAAGACGGTTCATTGATATGGAATTTGGTCAGATTGACGCCGTTTACCTCTATGAATTGACGCGCTATCGCACGATTTTGCGCGATCGAAACGTCTATTTGAAGCAGCTTCAGACCAAACAGTCAACGGATCGCGTTTATCTGGAAGTATTGACTGAGCAGCTTGCAAAAAGCGGGGCGAAAATCATTTTAAAGCGACTTGAATTCTTGGAAGAGCTTGAAAACTATGCAAAAATTTTGCATGCAGACATAACGCAGCAAAAAGAAAACCTGACGTTTAAATATAAATGCACGGCAAGCATCGATGATCTCGAAATGAATCAAGATGCAATTGAAATCAGACTAAAAGAAACGTTTGAAACAATCGTCGACAAGGAAATTTTTCAAGGAACGACGTTGATCGGACCTCACCGAGACGATGTCAGCTTCAAAGTCAACGGCAGAAACGTTCAAACGTACGGTTCTCAAGGACAGCAACGAACGACGGCTTTGGCTGTAAAACTGGCCGAAATCGATCTGATGCGTGCCAAAACGGGCGAATATCCCGTCCTGCTTTTGGATGACGTTTTGTCTGAGCTTGACGGAGAACGACAGACTCACCTTTTAAAAGCAATTCAAGACAAAGTGCAGACTTTTTTGACGACTCCGGGATTGAACGACATCGCACGGCAACTGATCAAGCAGCCGCGTCTTTTTCGCATCAATGCGGGAAAAATCGAGGTCAAACCGGAAACGATCATCTTTTACCCTAAAAAAGAAAACGAATCATAGAAAGGACAGTCTATGCAATTGCATAGCGGGAAGCAGAAGTGACTGATAAAGAAAAGCTTGAAAAAATCAAAGAAGAAAAAGCTAAAGAATATGATGCCAGCCAGATTCAGGTTCTTGAAGGACTTGAAGCGGTCAGAAAACGCCCGGGGATGTACATCGGTTCGACAAGTTCGCAAGGCCTGCACCATTTGGTCTGGGAAATTATCGACAACGGCATCGATGAAGCTCTCGCCGGATTTTGCGACGAAATCAACGTGACCGTTGAAAAAGACAACAGCATTACCGTTCAGGACAACGGCCGCGGAATTCCGGTCGACATTCAGAAAAAGACTGGACGTCCGGCGCTTGAAACCGTTTATACGGTGCTCCATGCCGGTGGCAAGTTCGGCGGTGGCGGATACAAGGTTTCCGGTGGCCTTCACGGCGTTGGTGCCTCCGTTGTCAACGCCCTTTCGACCGAACTCGACGTTCAAGTCAAACGAGAAGGCGATACGAACGTTTACGGAATCGATTTTGAACTCGGCAAAGTCAAAAATCCGATGAAAGTCATCGGACAATGCCAGGAGCATGAACACGGCACGAAAGTTCACTTTTGCCCTGACCCGGACATCTTTAAGGAAACGACGGTTTATGACATCAAGGTTTTGACGACAAGAATCCGCGAATTGGCATTTCTGAACAAGGGATTAAAAATCACGATTGAAGACAAACGTCCGGAAACTCCGACCAGAGAAGAATTTCATTATGCGGGCGGGATCAGGCACTACGTCGAATATCTCAACAAAGGCAAGGAAGTCTTGTTCGAAGATCCAATCTACGTGGAAGGAGAGCAAAGAAACATCACGGTTGAAGTTGCCCTTCAATATACCGATGACTTCCACAGCAATCTGCTGACGTTTACGAACAACATTCACACTTATGAAGGCGGAACGCACGAATCAGGCTTTAAGACGGCTTTGACGCGCGTTATCAACGATTATGCGCGCAAGGCGGGGATTTTGAAAGAAAACGACGACAACCTTTCCGGTGAAGACGTTCGTGAAGGCTTGACGGCCGTTGTTTCGATCAAGCACCCGGATCCGCAGTTTGAAGGTCAAACCAAAACCAAGCTCGGGAACTCTGACGCGCGTGCCGTAACCGACAAGATGTTTTCTGAAACGTTCAGCAAATTCATGCTGGAAAATCCTTCAGTCGCAAAGCGCATCGTTGAAAAAGGCATGCTTGCTGCCAAGGCTCGCGTGGCTGCCAAAAGAGCGCGCGAAGTCACGCGCAAAAAGAACGGACTTGAAATTTCAAACCTTCCGGGCAAGCTTGCCGACAACACGAGCAAAGATCCGGAAATTTCAGAATTGTTCATCGTCGAAGGGGATTCTGCCGGAGGTTCCGCAAAACAAGGGCGTTCTCGTTTGACGCAAGCCATTTTGCCGATTCGAGGCAAGATTCTGAACGTTGAAAAGGCCAGCTTGGATCGAATTCTGGCCAACGAAGAAATTCGGTCGCTGTTTACGGCTCTCGGCACTGGATTTGGCCAGGACTTTGACGTTGAAAAAGCCAATTACCACAAATTGATCATCATGACCGATGCCGATGTCGATGGCGCTCACATCAGAACGCTGCTTTTGACCTTGTTCTATCGTTTCATGAAACCGATGATCGAAAAGGGCTACGTCTACATCGCTCAGCCGCCGCTTTACCAAGTGCGTCAAGGCAAGATGATTCGCTATATTGATTCGGACGAAGAATTAAAAGAGGTTCTCGGAAGCCTGCAGCCGAGCCCGAAACCGGTCGTTCAGCGCTACAAAGGTCTTGGCGAAATGGATGCCGAACAGCTTTGGGAAACGACGATGGATCCTGAAAAACGTCGTTTGCTGCGCGTCAATCTGTCTGATGCGGAAGAAGCAAACAGCGTCTTCGAAATGCTGATGGGAGATCAGGTCGGACCAAGACGTCAGTTCATTGAAGACAATGCCACGTTTGTCAATAATTTGGATGTTTAATTTTCAAAACGCAATGTAAGAATTTAGAAGTGGAGTGAAAGGAACTTGGTAGAATTACCTGATCGTATCAGCAATGTCGACTTGTCAAAAGTCATGCGAACGTCATTTTTGGATTATGCGATGAGCGTTATCGTCGCTCGTGCCTTGCCTGACGTTCGTGACGGCTTAAAGCCCGTCCATCGCCGAATCTTGTACGGAATGAACGAACTTGGCGTCACGCCTGACAAGCCTTATAAGAAATCGGCTCGCATCGTCGGCGATGTTATGGGTAAATATCACCCGCACGGCGACTCTGCAATTTATGAATCAATGGTTCGCATGGCGCAGGATTTCAGCTATCGCTACTTGTTGGTTGATGGTCACGGAAACTTCGGATCGGTCGATGGCGACGGGGCAGCCGCAATGCGTTATACCGAAGCCAGAATGTCAAAAATAGCCTTGGAAATGTTGCGTGACATCAACAAAGATACTGTTGATTTTCAGCCGAACTATGATGAAACGGAACGCGAACCCGTTGTTTTGCCGTCTCGCTTCCCTAATTTGCTTGTCAACGGCGCAACGGGGATCGCAGTCGGAATGACGACCAATATCCCGCCGCATAATTTGCGCGAAGTTATTTCCGGACTGCATCTTTTGATGGAAAATCCGGATGCGACGACAGCTGAACTGATGGAAGCAATCCCTGGACCGGACTTCCCGACAGGAGCGATCGTGATGGGAAAATCCGGGATCAGAAAAGCCTATGAAACGGGTCACGGAACAGTGACGCTGCGTGCCAAGGTTGATATCGAAGAGCAGTCAAACGGAAAATCAAGAATCATCGTTCATGAGATTCCGTACATGGTCAACAAGGCCAACCTGATAACGCGCATTGCCGATTTGGCTCGCGAAAAGAAAATTGACGGAATCACCGATATCAACGATGAATCAGATCGCGAAGGGATGCGCATCACGATCGACATCAGAAGAGACGTCAGTCCTTCAGTCGTTTTGAACAACTTGTACAAATTGACTTTGATGCAATCGTCGTTCACGTTCAACATGCTGGCGATCGTCGACGGAACTCCGCGAGTGCTCGGATTAAAGCAGATTTTGCAATATTACCTGAAGCATCAAGAGGACGTCATTCGTCGCAGGACTGCATTTGACCTGAAAAAAGCGCAAGCAAGAGCACATATTCTGGAAGGCTTGAAAATTGCGCTTGACCACATCGATGCGATCATCAGCATCATCAGAAATTCTCAAAGCGGCGAAGTGGCAAAGGATCGCTTGATGAACGAGTATGAACTCTCTGACAAGCAGGCTCAAGCCATTTTGGACATGAGACTTGTTCGCCTGACAGGATTGGAACGTGAAAAAGTCGATGCCGAATACAGGAAAACTTTGGAAGCAATTGCTGATTTTAAAGATATTCTGGCGCATGAAGAGCGCGTCCACAGCATTATTTATCAAGAATTGCTTGAAATTCAAGAAAAATTTGGTGATGATCGCAGAACCGAGCTGATGGTCGGTGAAGTTTTGAGCATTGAAGACGAAGACCTGATCGAAGAAGAAAACGTCGTGATCGCATTGACGCACAATGGCTACATCAAACGGTTGCCGACAAGCGATTTCAAAGCTCAGCGTCGCGGTGGTCGCGGCGTTCAGGGGATGGGCGTTCACGATGACGATTTCATCGAACATCTGATTACGACTTCGACGCACGATGAGGTTTTGTTCTTTACGAATATCGGCAAAGTCTATCGCATGAAGGGCTATGAAGTTCCGGAGTACGGGCGGGCTGCCAAGGGAATTCCGGTCATCAACCTGTTGGATCTGTCGGAAGGAGAAAAGATTCAGACGGTCATCAACGTTGATACTGAAAAACGCAACGATTCGCACTTCCTGTTCTTTACAACTGTTCAAGGCGTAGTCAAGCGTACTTCCGTGACAGAATTCGGAAACATTCGAAAGAACGGCCTGAAAGCCATCACGCTGCGTGAGGGCGATGAATTGCTGAACGTTTCGATTACTGACGGCAATCAAAACATCATTATCGGGACTCACGGCGGATATGCGGTAAGCTTTTCAGAAAGTGCAGTGCGTCAGATGGGCCGCGCAGCCTCAGGGGTTCGCGGAATCAGACTTCGCGATGACGACTATGCCGTTGGTTCAGACGTTTTGAAGCCTGACAGCAACGTCTTCGTGATTTCCGAAAAAGGCTACGGCAAGCAGACGCCTGCTTCTGATTATCCGATCAAAGGGCGCGGCGGAAAAGGCATCAAGACCTCAAACATCACGGAAAAGAACGGTTCTTTGGCCGGATTGACAATCGTTGACGGAACGGAAGACATCATGGTCATTACTGATAAGGGCGTGATGATTCGTTTCAATGTCAAGAGCGTTTCAACAACGGGTCGTTCAACGATGGGCGTCCATTTGATCAATCTTGATGATGACGCAAAGGTGTCGACGATTGCAAAAGTTGAGCCTGAACAGCCGGAAGCAGATGATGAAAAAAATGTGTCAAATGACGAAAATTCAACGGAGCAGATTGAATCATCAAATGATCGGAAAGACTCGCAAGATTCTTCAATCAATCAGGAATGATGAATGAACGGGACACGAAGCGGACTTGAATTGAAGATGAGGTTTAAGTCGCAAAAAAAGAAAAAAACAGCGAGGAATCGCGTATATTATCAGTAGTAGCGCAAATCAGGAAACAAGTTGCAAAATTAATAAATTAATGTTATAATTTTAATTCGTGAGTATCTAAGCTCAAAAATGCTTAAGATTCTCCTTGTTCTAAAATAAGAACCAAAAGTCCATAAGGAGGTGCAAACAGTCATGACAAATTACGAAATTACTTACATCATCAGCCCAGCGTTGGACGAAGCAGCCAAGAACGACTTGGTAGAACGTTTCGACAACATCTTGAAGAATGATGGTGCAGAAGTCGTAGATTCAAAAGACTGGTCTAAGCGTCGTTTTGCTTACGAAATCGGTGGTTTCACAGAAGGTGTCTACCATATCGTAAACATCAAGGCTGAAAATGCGGACGCTATCAACGAATTTGACCGTCTTGCAAAGATCAACGACGGTATCTTGCGTCATATGATCGTTAAACGCGAAGACTAATATAGAGATTAAATATTGAAATAAAGGAGGAGCAGAAATGATCAATAGAGTTGTTTTGGTTGGTCGTTTGACCAGAGACCCTGATTTGCGCTACACGAATTCAGGTACTTCAGTGGCCAGTTTCACTGTTGCCGTCGATCGAAACTTCACTAACCAACAAGGTAATCGTGAAGCAGATTTTATCAATTGTGTAGTGTGGGGCAAATCCGCAGAGAATTTTGCCAACTTCACTCATAAGGGTTCGCTTGTCGGAATTGAAGGACGCATTCAAACGCGTTCTTACGAAAATCAGCAAGGGAATCGCGTGTATGTGACTGAAGTCGTTACGGAAAACTTCTCATTGCTCGAATCCAAGGCAGAATCTGATCGTTACCGCGCACAGCACGGTGGTTCGGCATCATCTGCTCCTCGTCAACAGAGTCAGTCTTCGTTCGGCGGAAATCCGTACGGAGCTCCTGCCAACAATCAGGGCAGTTATCAGCAAGATAACGGCTATGGCAACGGGAATAACGATGCCATGCAGGATCCGTTTGCCGGCAACGGCTCCAAGACGGATGTTTCGGAAGACGACTTGCCATTCTAATTGAAGAGGAGGGAAATCACATGCCACAACAACGCAGAGGCGGACGTCGTCGTCGCAAAGTCGACTTCATCGCAGCCAACCATATCGAATACATCGATTACAAGGATACAGACTTGCTCAAGCGTTTCATCTCAGAACGAGGCAAGATTTTGCCACGTCGTGTAACGGGTACAAGCGCTAAGAACCAACGCAAGCTTACAGTTGCGATCAAGCGTGCTCGTATTATGGGCTTGCTTCCATTCGTAGCTGAAGACTAAACTTTATTTAAGCATTTAAATAAAATAATATAAAAACGACCGAAACTATTATTTGTTTCGGTCGTTTTTAATTCATGTATTATTCTAAAAAGTGACACGTTTTTAGAAAAGCTGAAAAAAAACGTAAAAAAATACTTACCGAAAGTACATGGATTTTTTACAAGTTATTGGTACTATTAAAGCATAGATTGAGTGATGAAAATCAATCAATCAACTCCCCCTTATAAGCAGAAAACATATCACCATCCCCCAATGGTGAATGTATATACTCCCTATAACATACCTTTTTTCTCCGTGGCGCCCCAACCACGGAGTTTTTATTTGCGGCGGAAAGCATGAAAATGTGGAAAAAGGAAAAAGAAAGTTATCAACAGACTGTGGATAACTTTGTGGATAAACTCTTTTTGAAAACAATCCACAGCTGTTTACTTAAAGATTTCGACGTCAAAAGTTTGGCTGAACTTTTTTGAACTGCAAAAACTCTCGCTGCTTTTTCAATCTGCATGATGCTTTGATGTTTTTTGTCGGCTTCTTTCAAGAATTTTCTAAAGAAAAACTTAATTGTACCAATAATGTTCATCTTAATAAAAACTAAAACAAATCACTAACATTCCTTAAATTATCAGATGTATCATACAAACATAGGCTGATGAGATATCAACCTTCTCCCCTTTTTATGTAAGTAATAACCGCCACCTCCAAGGCGGTAATTTCCCCAATAACATAACCTTTTTCCCGTAGCAGGCATTTGCCTCTGCGGGTTTTTTGTTGTTGAGGATCGGCATTTACAGGTAAATCTCAAAAAAACACATTTTGCTCGTAATCGAGGACCGGCTTTTCCGGGCAAATCTCAAAAATCGCGGTTTTGCCCGTAACCAGAGACTGGAGCACGGATTGAGACAGCGCTGCATTTGTCAAAAAAGTCACCCATAAGAAAAATGCCGGACAAAATCAGTCGCAATTCGACCGACTTGTCCGGCATTCATCTGATTCAAGATTTTACACCTGACGTAATTATTTAATCGGAAACTGATCAGCTGAACAGTCCTTTGATCCAGTCGACGAATTTTTGCCAAAGACTCTTGGCTTCTGAAATCGTCTTTTTTCCTGACTGGCTGTTTGCCCAATTCTTTGCTTTGTTCATCAGGTTTCCGGCCGAGTTCTTAACGTTGTTGATCGTGTTGTCAACGTTTTTGACGTAGTTTTTGCTGGAAGAAATCGGCGAATTTTGGAAGTTGAACAATGCATTCGTGATCTGCGTAACGTTGGTTGAAGAAGTCTTGTCTTCGATGCCGCGCTTTTCAAGCGCTTTGTTCAGCATATCCTGAATATCTTGTTTGGTTGCAAGATTTTTGTTGTCTTGTTTCATTTCCGCCAACTGCTTTGAAACGTCGCCGATTGCCGCCATTAGTTTGCCCGGGTAGGTTTTATCGTCTTTGTTGGCGTCAATTGCTGGTTGCGTTGCTTCAAGCATTTGGTTGGCCGTGGAAGTGTTTTGCGTATTGAGTGAAACGCCGTCGGTTGCGAGGGCTTTGTAAACGCCCGTCAAGGCCGATTCGCCTGAAACGGGGCGGTTTGCGGTGACAACGATGCTGACGTCCGTGACGCCGGCCATTTGTGCAACCATTGCGTATTGTTGTGAAGTGACCTTGGTGATATTGTTTTCACCGTCATAGTTTTTGATGTTGACCTTGACGCCTGAACCGGGATCGCCGGGAGCGATTGCGACCGAACTGATCATTGCGGCATCCGTCGTGTTGTCCTGCTGACTGATGTATTTGGAATAATCGGCTGCCGTGGCGGTCAGCTTCTTGAATGAAGAATCGGCCTGGAAAACGTCATCGAGTTTGGAACGAACCTCTGAGCTCGTACCAGCACCGTAAACGACGTAGGACGAGTTCAGGGTATGCGTTGAGCCGGAGCTTGAGGAATCATCCGTTCCGTCAGCAAATGCAGTGCTTGCGCCTGCCGAAACTCCGCTCAAAGTCAAAGCTGCCAAAAAAAGGGCAGCGGCTTTCTTGAAGTTAAATTTCATTTTTTATCCTCTTTTCTGAAATTTTTCAATTCCACAACCAAGTAGATTATAACATGTAACGTATTTGTAATATTTCAAGAAAAAGTAAAATTGTGCGAATTTTCATTGTTGTTGCGAACTGGGGGATAAGCGTCTGATTTGACATATAGGCACAAGATATAGGTTTCATTAATTATTTATGATACCACATATTGAGTTTTAACTTGAAATAAGGTTGTGAAGACCCTATAATAAATTATGTTTTATATAGGGAGGAATTTAGAGATGTTTGATCGCTACAAAGACGTTTTGACGCATTTGTCGGAGTATTCGCATAATGTTTTTCGCAAAGGTTATTTTTCATGGCTGCTTAATCAGTGCAGAGGATGGGGGAAGTTTAGTTACGCTTTATTGACGTTCAACTTCGTTTTGCAGGTGATTTCGCTCGTTCAGTCGATTTCTCAAGCACCGCTGCAATCAATTATCGCATTCATTGGCGGCAATCTGTCCGTTGCCTGCGTCATCGGGATTTCCAACCGTTCGGGGATTCAGGGCTGGGCAGGCGCAATTTCTGCGATCTGCATCGCAACCACCGGATTCATGGCCGGAAATTTCGCAACTGCTTGGGAACAAATCGGCTACCTGTTGTTTCTTGATCTGTTTTGCATCCTTGATCCTAAATGGAACAATGACATCCAGGCAGAAAAGTTTGAAAGCTGGGTCGAATGGCTCAAATACTTGATTTTCTTTGGGGCTGCATGGGCCGTAATCTACTTTATTTTCAGCATGACGAGCGACCCGCGCGTTTTTTTGGACAGTTTGAATCTGGCAATGGCGATTACGGGTTCTTTGCTTGAGCTTAATCGCAAGCGCGAGCAGCATTACGTTTGGACGATTTCATCCGTTTTTACGATTGCTCTTTGGACTCAGACGATGCTTCAAGGCGACGGCAATTTTGCTTTGATTTTCAGTTATTCCATCTTCTTCTTGAACGACATGTACGCATTCTTCAGCAAGCACGGCTGGTTTAAAAGCACGAACGAATAATTATTTGGAACCGGAAAAGATTTCGGTTCCTTTTTTTGTGCTTAATGATAACCGCATGTGGTAAAATTGTACGGTAGAGCAGTTAATTGTAAGAGAGAAAATTTTGGGGCTGATTTTATGCAAAAAGAACCTGAAAACAAGTCTAATCAGATTCCTGAGTTCTTGAAGAACGAGCGGTTGAGAAAGCTGACCCTGATTCTTTTCGGGGCTGTTGTTTTGTGCACTGCATTTTCCTTCATGCTAAATGCAGTGTTCGGATTGATTATTCTTGTTTTAAGCATCATAACTCTTATTGTTGCTTATGACGGCTTGAAACAGATTGCTTCCGATACGTCCGAATATATCTCTGATCTGTCTTATCGCATCAAGCGCGGTGAGCAGGAGGCGTTGATCAAAATGCCGATCGGGATTTTGTTTTATGATGATCATGAACGCATCGAATGGTACAATCCTTATATGCAGCGGTATTTTTCGCGCAAGGACATTTTGGGAAAGAGTCTGAGCGAAGTTGATGAGGAGCTGGCAGATCAGCTCAAAAACCATCGCGACGAAAAGAAGGCAACAGAGGTCAAGCTTCACGGAAAGTCGTATTCGTTCATTGTTCAAAAAGACATCAATGCCGTTTTTTTGATGGACGTTTCATATTATGCGGCCATCAAAGAACAGTATGAAGATTCGCGAATCGTTTTGGGACAGCTGTTCCTGGACAACTATGACGAAGTGACCAAAGTCATGAATGACAAGGATTTGTCAAATCTTGACAACTTCATTACGAATACTTTGTCCGATTGGGCACGAGAATTCGAAATCTTTTTGAAACGAGTCGATGACGATCATTTCTTTATTTTGGCCTATACCGGAGCGCTCAAGAAGCTTGAAGAAGAAAAGTTCAAGATTTTGGACGTGATTCGCGAACGCACGTCGAAGCGAAACTCACCGCTGACGCTTAGCGTCGGAATTGCTTACGGCGGAGATGATTTAGCGGAACTTTCGCGACTTTCGCAAAACAATCTCGATTTGGCTTTGGGACGCGGCGGAGATCAGGCGGTTGTCAGAGAAATTGCCGGTCAGGCACGTTTTTACGGCGGCAAGACCAATCCGATGGAAAAGCGGACGCGTGTCCGTGCGCGGATGATTTCCCAGGCGCTGAACGAACTGATGATGCAGTCTGATGATATTTTTGTGATGGGCCATGCTTACCCTGATATGGACGCCATGGGTGCTTGTCTCGGGTTGAGGCGGATTGCGACCATGAACGGCAAAAAATGCTGGATCGTCTTGGACAAGGACAATCTGCATTCCGACGTGCTGCGGCTGCTTAAAGCTCTGGACCAGTATCCTGCAATCAAGGGTTCGATCATCTCACCGAAAGATGCGTTGGAAAAAGTTCAAAAGAACAGCTTGCTCATCATGTGCGACCATTCAAAACCATCGATTTCGATTTCGCCCGAATTATATGAGAAGATGCAAAATCGTGTCATGGTGATGGACCACCACCGTCGCGGAGAGGAATTTCCCGATAATCCGATTTTGGTTTATATCGAACCATATGCAAGTTCGACCTGCGAACTTATTACGGAAATGTTTGAATATCAAGGACGAGACAGCGAGCCGATCAACAAGATCGAAGCTACTGCCATGCTGACCGGCATCATCATTGATACCAAGTCGTTTTCGCTTCGAACCGGCACGAGAACGTTTGATGCCGCAAGCTATCTGCGCTCGGTCGGAGCTGACCTCGGGATGGCGCGTCACTTTATGAAAGAAAGCGTTGCAAGCTATATGCAGCGAAGTCATTTGATTGAACGCACTGAATTTGACGAACAAGGCAATGCGATTTGCTGCGGTGAAGACGGCAGAATATACGATCCGGTCATTGCGGCTCAGGTTGCGGATTCTTTGCTTGGCGTTTCAGGAGTCGAAGCTTCATACGTGATCACGTTCAGAAAAGAGAATCTGATCGGTATTTCGGCACGAAGCAACGGCGAATTCAACGTCCAGGTCGTCATGGAACAGATGGGCGGCGGCGGACATTTGTCAAATGCCGCAACTCAGATCAGCGGTAAAACGATTGCGGACGTTCACGAAGAAATGCTGACGATTATTAAAAACGCGCGTGAAAATCAAGAATAGAACGGAGGAACTGGAATGAAAGTTATTTTTACACAAGATGTCAGAGGAAAGGGAAAACGTGGTGAAGTTAAGGAAATGGCCGATGGGTATGCCAATTTCCTGATCAAGGAAGGCAAGGCCAAACGTGCCAATGCTCAGGCGATGAGCGAACTCAAAGGTCAAAAACGTGCTGAGGCAAAGAAAGAAGCCGAACTTTTGGCGGAAGCAAAAGAATTAAAGGAAAAACTCGAATCGGGCGATTACGTCGTTGAGCTGAAGGCAAAAGCCGGAAGCGACGGCCGTTTGTTCGGATCAATCACGTCAAAACAAATTTCGCAAGCGATTCAACAGCAATTCGGTTTGAAAATCGACAAGCGCAAGATGGAACTTGCCGCTCCGATTCGCTCAATGGGGTATGTCAACGTTCCGGTTAAGCTTCACAATGACGTAACGGCTAAAATTCGCGTTCATATTTCGGAAAAATAGCCGCGATTCAAGTTTTCGGAAAGGATGAACAGTTTGGATAACGATCTTTTAGCTGGCAACATGCCGCCCCAGGATATTAGTGCCGAAAAAGCGATTCTGGGTGCGATTTTCCTGAATCATGAAGCCTTGGCCGATGTCATGGAACAAGTTGAGCCTGACGATTTTTACAGTCGTCAGCATCAGATTTTGTTTCAGTCGATGATTGAACTGAACGATGCCGATCAGCCGATTGATGTCTTGACTATGAAATCTTCTCTGGAGACTAAAAATCAGTTGGATGATGCCGGCGGCGTTGCTTACTTGGCGGAATTGGCCAACTCGGTTCCTTCTGCTAGAAATGCGGCTTATTATGCCAAAATCGTGTCTGCAAAATCGCGCTTGAGGCAGCTGATCAGAACCTCGACGGACATCATTGCTTTGGCACAAAAACAGGATGACGACGTTGAAAATATCCTTGATGAAGCGGAACGTCAGATTATGGACGTTTCTGAGAGACGCAATAAAGCAGGTTTCAAGCCGATTCGAGAAGTCGTCGACGAAGTTTACAATCATTTGTATGATTTATCGAATAATAAAAGCGATATTACCGGTCTTTCAACTGGTTACGACAAACTCGATAAAATGATTTCGGGGCTTCAGCCTGACAACCTGATTATTTTGGCAGCGCGTCCTGCCGTCGGAAAAACGGCATTTGTTTTGAACGTTGCCGAAAACGTTGCTATCGACTCGGACGTGCCGGTTGCAATCTTCTCGCTTGAAATGAGCGCAGAATCTCTTGTCAATCGTATGCTTTGCGCAAAAGGATCCATTAAGGCGGATAATCTCCGCGATGGACATCTTGATGATGACGACTGGCATAAACTTTACGTTGCAACTGATGCGTTGGCCAGAACAAAGCTTTATATCGATGACACGCCAGGAATCAAAATGGCTGAAATTCGTGCCAAATGTCGTCGACTTGATAAGGAAACCGGTGGGCTTGGCCTGATCGTCATCGATTATCTTCAGTTGATTGAAGGCTCCAATAAAGAAAGTCGCCAACAGGAAGTTTCAGAAATTTCCAGACAGCTCAAGAAACTTTCAAAAGAGCTTTCCGTTCCGGTCATTGCATTGTCGCAGCTTTCTCGTGGCGTTGAACAGCGTCAGGACAAGCGTCCTGTTCTGTCCGATATTCGTGAATCCGGGTCAATCGAACAGGATGCCGACATCGTGGCGTTTCTTTATCGTGATGATTACTATGAGCGCGAAGAAGACTCAGATGATGTAAAATCAGATCAACAAAAAGAAAACGACGCCGGCGAAGTTGAGCTCATCATCGAAAAAAACCGTGCCGGTGCGCGCGGAACGGTTCATTTGGTTTTTCTCAAGGCGTTCAATAAATTTATGGCAATCGAGACCGGAGAAAATCCCGGTCCGATTTGATTGCAAAAAAGGCTTGAAAAATATGCTTCAAACTAAAAGCCTGGATGATTCGCAAACTAATTTCGAATCATCCGGGCTTTTTCGTATGCAGGAATAATCAAAAGGAGTCGTTTTTCTTTCCAGGTATCAAAACGAGCAGTCGGGTGCTTGCCCGTAACCGAGGACTGGCATTGATGATTGAGCCGGTGCTGCGCAGCACTGCATTTGACAAAAAATCAATCATAGGAAAGAGTCCCGATCTGAAAGTTCAAGTTTAATTCGTTGCTTCAATTGCGGCTTTGATTGCGCATTCCAGGCACTTGGCCGTTTCTTCAAGCGACTGCGAACTTTTTTTTTTGTCATGAACCTGTTCCGGCACGAACGGAACATGAATAAAACCGCCACGCGCTTTTGAAGCACCAGAGGCTAAAAGATGGAGCAGGCGGTACATCGTATCGTTGCAGACGTAGGTTCCGGCATGGTATGAAAATTCGGCTTTGAAGCCGGCTTTTTTACAAGCGGCAATCATTTGAGAAAGCGGAAGCGTCGCAAAATAGGCAGCTGGTCCCTGTTCGATGACGGGTTTGTCATGCGGCTGATTGCCGTCATTGTCAGGGACGGAAGCATTTTGGCAGTTGATGGCAATTTTTTCAAACGTCAGGCCGCTTCTTCCGCCGGCCTGACCGACGCAGATGATGATGTCCGGATCAAGTTCATCGATGCTTTGTTGAAGCAGTGCGCCGTTTTTTCCAAAAATGACCGGCAGGCGGAGAATATGTATCTTGGCATTGTCGATCGTCTCAGGCAAAAGTTTTAAAGCTTCATATGAGGGGTTGATTTTTTCGCCTCCGAACGGCTCAAAACCGGTTATCAAAATGTTTTTCATCGTCTTTCCTCCTTTTTTGATATCTTTCTTCAATTATAACAAAAATAGTTTATAATGTTTTTTGTTGCGTAGCGCGCGTGGAAACTCGGTAATTTATTACCGAGAGGAAAGCGCCTTTTTTAGTACTCAATAATTGACAATGCAAATAATTAATTATAAGATAAAGTTATAATAAACAATGATAAGGTTGATGACAATGCAAAAATATTCCAGCGAATTAAATTATGCTAGAAGCAGCGTTTATTCTTTACAATATCATTTGATTTTAGTCACGAAATATAGACGCGATGTCTTAATTGGTGATATAAAAATAGAATTAGAAGAATTATTGAAGAGTATGACAGAACGATTTTCGGGTAAAATAATAGAAATCAATATCATGCCCGACCATGTGCATATGTTAATTGATGCAAGTCCTAAACATTCCATTTCTTCAATGATAAAAGGATATAAGGGAGTTTCAGCTAGAATGCTGTTTATGCACCACCCGGAAATAAAAGAAAAATTATGGGGAGGTCATTTGTGGCAACCAAGCTATTTTGCATGTACTGTGAGTGAACGTTCTGAAGATATGATTAGAGAATATATTAGAAAACAAAAGAAAAGTAAAGGGAAGATATAAAATGATAAAGCTACCAAAGACAACTGAATATATTAGAGTAAGACGATATCGTTTAGTTGCCACTAATGATTTGGTAGCTAAATTTGAAAGAAATATTGAAGTTGAAAATAAAATATACAATTACGTGATTAAATACTTAGAGAAGGCCTATGGTGTTAAACATTTAAAACGACCATATCCGACTAACAAAAAGGCTAAGTTATTTTTAGCTAAAGATGTTTTGATTCCGAAAATATTAAAAGACTTATATGGATTATCTAAATGGAGTGGTAAAAAAGTAGGGATTCACTCACAAGCGTTAAGAGATGAATACTTAGTATCTATTTTAACTAACTTTGGTGAATATCGAAAAAATTTAATATCTGCGTCTAAGATGTCTAAACAAAATAAAAAGGATTATCAAAATAATTTACATGGTAATAACCCTAAACATAAATCATGGTATCGTAAAGGGTCTTTGAATTATTTACGCCCCAATCAAAGTAAAAACTGTGTATCTCTCCCATCAAACGGACAAGCTAAGATTATTTCAGCACATTTTATTAAAATTCAAGATTACGGCACTGTT
>ERZ773229.604-NODE-604-length-30384-cov-9.868113_pt1 | contig 30384 bp, 15 predicted proteins | sample MGYA00580992_ERZ773229 | MGnify/ENA primary metagenome ERZ773229 (study PRJEB29015, sample SAMEA2737795) | human gut metagenome | biome: human gut; feature: human-associated habitat; material: faeces | place: China | collected 2012 ... | reverse complement strand
TCTGGGTAGAATACTTGATGTAGTCGCCGTTCATGCTGCGGGCGCGGTAGACTTCGTACTTGGCCGCGCCTGCGACCTTGTCCCACTTCAGCGTGGGACGGCCCTGACTGTCGTTGCCGCCGGTGACGGTGGGGGCTGTCAGAGGCGTAGGCTTGCAGTGCAGCGCTGCTGCCAGCAGATCCTCGTTGCCCTCAGAGATGCTGATCTTCGCCCAGTCCTCTTCCGTACCATCGTAATATACGTCTGCTATGCTTTCACAGTAGTAAAATGCATTTTTGCCAATAGACGTTACGCTCTTAGGGATGGTCACCTTCGCCAGTCGGATGCAGTTGGAAAACGTGCTGCCACCAATGGCAGTCACGCCGTCCGAAATCGTCACAGCGGTCAAAGCGGTGCAGCCACTGAATACAGAGTCGCCGATGCTGGTCACGCTGTCCGGTATCGTCACAGACGTCAACCCCGTGCAGCCGCTGAACGCAGAGCCGCCGATTTCCGTCACACTACTCGGGATCGCCACAGAGGTCAGTGAGGTGCAGCCGCTGAATGCTCCGCCGCCGATACTGGTCACGCTGCCCGGGATCGTCACAGATGTCAGTGCGGCACAACCACTGAATGCATCGCCGCCGATGCTGGTCACGCCATCCGGAATTGTCACGGACGTCAGGCCGCTGCAGTCCCAGAACGCATGGTCGCCGATGCTGGTCACGCCCTGCTGCATGACGACGCGCTTGATGTACGTCCTGCAGCTGTACCACGGTGACCTGGAATCGTAGGTATAATCGGTCATCGCTCCCGTGCCGCTGATGGTCAGGGTACCGTCCGCCGTCAGCGTCCATGTGACGTTCTCGCCGCAGCTGCCGCTGTCGTAGATGTTGTCCTTGAAATGGACATTCATGCGATCCGGAATGGAATCACGGACATTGCTGACAACGCGATTCCATACTCGCCCCCAGTTATCATAATAGATGTCCGCCCAATTCGGGCAGGACGCGAGATCACCTTCATAGATATCGGTAATCCCGTCAGGGATATCTACGGATTTCAGATTGGTACAGCCCTCAAACATATCGAGAAAAAGTCTATTGCTCATGCTGTCCGGAAGGCTTACCGAGGTCAGTGCCGAGCAGTCCCGGAGCGCACCATGACCAATATATACTGTCGAAGGCGGCAGCACCACTCTTTTGGCGCCGGAGTTTTGCTGAAACGCACCGTCTCCAATAGAAATTACACCGTCCGGCACAATGATCTCCGCCAGATCGGTGCAGTCAGCAAACGCATAGCTGCCGATGGTTTTAATACCGCTGCCGATGATCAGGCAGCGGATACCACTGTCATAGATATCCTGATACCAAGGCGCTTTCCCATAAGCAAAATCTGCAATCCCTCCCTCGGTGCACCCTGTGCCCACGGTAATGATCAATGTACCGGCCTTTGTCAACTTCCACTGCGTATTGTTTCCTGAGGAATTGTCCCCACAAGTTCCGCTGGAAATCAGGTCGTTTTTATAGTATATCTGTGCAGCTGCAGGCAATACACTGCCGCTGCTGCCCCGCGATGCCGTCCAATCCGCCCTCGTACCATTGAAAAACACATTTTTCAGGGAGGTACAGTCATAAAATGTAGCGCCGCTGCCAAATTCCAGGCTGTTTCCCTCGAATACCACATCCGTCAAACCTGTACAGCACTCAAACGCACTGCCGTCGATGTTCGTCACGCTGGCAGGTATCAGTACCTGCGTCAAGCTATGGCAGGCGCGGAATGCGTTGAGACCAATATGGGTCAGGTTATTAGGCAAGTGTAATACTTTGCAGACTGCTGCAGGCCCAGAATGCCGCCTCGCCGATAGAAGTCAGCGTGGATGGCAGTGATACGCTGCGCAGATTTTCGTAATAATGAAACGCGTTGTCAGAAATGGATTCAACTCCCTCGCCGATGAGCACCTTTTTGATCTTGCTCTTGTACTGACTCCACGGCGCGCCAAACATATTTCCCTCGCCGCTGATGGTCAGGGTACCATCCGAGGTCAGCGTCCATTTCATCAGTTGGCTGTTGTTTAGTGTACCCCCACAGGTACCGCTGTCCACAACAGTATCTCTGCTGCTGATCGCCCAAGCGGTGTCCACCATGCCCAGTGGAAGGACGCTGAGCAGCATGAGAACCGCCAACAGGATGGATAGGATACGTTTTTTCACAGAAACTCCCCTTTTCTTTATGATCTCCGCCGGTATGTGCCGGCAGGTCATTACAACGATAGAATACACCTGTTTTTGTGCGATTTCAATAAGCTGGCTGCATAGTATCAGTCTTATTTCATATTTTTCTGACAAAGAGCAAAAAAAGAGGACTGTCCGATGGACAGTCCTCTTTTTTATCAGAAGTGGCCGCTGCGGCCGGAGCCGCCTCCGCCGGACTCGCTGTGGGAGTCGTTCTTCTCCTTTTTGCGGCGGGTCTCGGTGGTGTGGGTGTAAATGTCCGAGCGCTCCGTCAGGTCCAGTCCCTCGGCGGTGACGTAGACATCCGCCTCCGCGCCGCGGCGGACGGACTTCATCTTGCCCTTCAGCACCAGGCACACCGCCAGCGCCACGCCGCAGCCCACCAGCAGCGCTGGGAAAATCACCTTGCCCAGAGGCTTGCGCACCGCGTGGCCTTCCGACGCCTGCTGCATCATGTCGGCGCAGGTGGTCAGATAGGCATGGAAGCCGCCGTACCAGTCGTCATCGCCCAGATAGTCCAAGAAGCTGTCCTCCAGCTGCTGCTGGGCATAGCTGCCGATCATGCTCTGGGCGTAGCCGTCGCAGACATACAGGCTGTAGCTGCGGTCGTACATGCTCAGGAGCAGCAGCACGCCGTCGCGGTCCTCGCCGATGCCGAAGTCGTAGTCGTTGTAGATGGTGCAGGCGGCCTCGTAGACGCCGTCGGCATACTGCTCGTAGTCGTAGATGGTGACCACGTACACCGCACAGTCGTACTGCCAGGTGATCTGGTCGGCCAGAGATTCCAGCTGCTGGCGCTCGCCGTCGGTGAGCAGGCTCTCCGTGTCGTAGATCAGGGCGTCGCCGGGCTGGGTCTCCGCCCATGCGGGGACGGTCAGCGTCAGTGCTGCCAGCAGGGCCAGCAGGAATGTACAAGTTCTCTTTTTCATGGCGCTGTCCCCCCTTACACCAACATCATGATGGCGGCGGTAATGGCCGCCACCGGCGCCGCCACGGCGGCGAAGATGGTCCAGAACTTGCCCATATCCGTGGGCAGGTCGCCCACCAGCCTGCCGGTCTGGCCGTTCATGGCGAACAGGAAATCCTGTCCCTTCCACTTGGTATGGAGCATCCAAACGGGCAGCAGGGCATAATGCACCTTGCCGCGCCGGAGCCGGATGTCCTGCCGCAGGGGGATGCAGCTGTCGTACTGCTCCGCCGTGCGGCGCAGGGCGCTCTCCAGCGAGGCGGCGCAGCGTCCGTCGGCGCGGTCATGGCTGTCCTCCACGCTGACATCGTACTTGTCGGCCAGGAAGCCGGGCAGGTACGCGGTGGAGAAGGGCTTCAGATCGGTGTAGTCATACGGCTCGATGGAGTCCATGTGGTCATCGGGCATCTTGCTGGATGCGTCCACAGGCACCTTTTCGAAGGAGATGGAGCCGCCTCGGTGAACATCGTAGTGCTCCGTCTCCGTCACCTCATAGTCGGAGGTCTCGTACTCGTGGTGGATGAGTCCCTCGTAGTCCACGGTGCCCTCGGCCCGGCCGTCAAACATCCAGAACGGCACATAGACGCCCTGGATCTTCTCGATGTGGTTGCCGCTGGTAAACGCCTTGGGCAGCAGGGGCTTGCCCTTGTAGTGGTTCTTCAGGGCGGCCACGGCGTCCTCCTTGCTGAGCTTGAAGGGCAGGACGAAGTCCGGCTTCAGCGCGCCGCTGAACTGGCCCGGTACCACGGTGGGATTGCCGCAGTAGGGGCAGGACGTGGCGGCGGTGGAGGCGTCGCAGATCAGCTCCGCGCCGCAGGAGGGGCAGTTATAGGCCTTCATGCCGTCGGCCTCCGCGCCCCAGTCGCTGCTCAGGCCGGAGGTGTCCCAGCCCTGGGACTCCATGTCCGCCATCTTCTGGCGGTTTGCCTCAGCTTTGGCCTCCGCCTTTTCGGACGCCGCTGCCGCGGCGGCTTCCTTGTCGGCGTACAGCTTTTCAATGTCCGCCACCTCGTACTGCGCACCGCAGTAGTCGCACTCCAGCTTGCCGGACGCGCCCACAAAGTGCAGCGGGCCGGTGCAGGCCGGACATTTATAGTTGGTCACTTGGGATGCCATAATTTTCCTCCCTCTCACAGTCTGACTGGGGCGGCCTTACAGGGGCCGTCCGCAGTTCTGGCAGAACTTGCTGCCGTCATTTTCCAGCTTGGCGCCGCAGCTGGGGCAGAACGTGGGCCGGAAGCCGGTGTCCTGCCGGGGCGCATAGTCCTGACGAGGGGCGTAATCCTGATTGGGTGCAGACTGCTGATAGCCGCCCTTCCCGGGGACGCCCAGGTAGACGGAGCTGTCGAAGCCCAGGATCATGGTGAACACGGAGGGCAGGAAGATCAGGCCCACCGCAAAGCCGCCGCTCTTGCCGAAGGCCTTGGCCAGCTTGATGCAGGTCTGGATGCCCAGGACGATGTTGTAGATGGGGATCAGCAGCATCAGAAAACGCCAGCCGCTGCCCCAGGTGATCTCGAAGAGGGTATAGACATTGTAGAAGGGTACGATGGAGGCCCAGCCGGGCTTGCCCGCCTTCTTGAACAGCAGCCAGCAGGCCACGATGCCCGCCACGCCCAGCAGCAGGGAGAGGAAGCTGGCGAAGGGGCTGGGGGCCATCTGGTACTCATAATAATAGTAATCGATGAACTGCATGGTCTTCTCCTTTCACATGTCACACGGTGTCAGGGACGGGGATTGCCGCAGTTGGCGCAGAACTTGCCCTTGTTGACGCTGCCGCAGGAGCAGATCCACTCGTCGGCAGGTCTGGGCTTGCCGCATTCGCCGCAGAATTTGCCGGTGTTCACCGCGCCGCAGGAGCACTTCCATTCCCCCGCCGGTGCGGGCTTGGGTGCGCCGCACTCGCCGCAGAACTTGCCGGTGTTGCCGGTATGGCCGCAGGCGCAGGTCCAGCCGCCTGCCGCGGGAGCGGCCTGCTGCTGCATCTGCTGTTGCTGCTGCATCTGCTGCTGACCCATGGCGTACAGATCCTGGGCATTCATGCCACCGGCCTGACCCGCCATGTTCATGCCCATGAACGCCATGGCCGCGCCGCCCTTGTTGGCCGCCGCCGCCTTCATGGCGTCGCCCTGGCTGCCTGCAAGGTGCGCCGCCGCACGGGTGGGGTCCATGAAGGCCGCGTTGCGCTGCAGTTCCTTGAGCATCTTCTCGTCTTCCTCATCGGCGGTGACACTGGACACGCCGAAGGACACGATCTCGATGCCCCGCAGGTCGCGCCACTTCTTGCTCAGCACCTCGTTGAGGGCGTCGGCCAGCTCCATGGTGTGGCCGGGCAGCTGGGAGTAACGGATGCCGGTCTCGCCGATCTTGGCAAAGGCGGGCTGGAGGGCCGTCAGCAGCTCGGTCTTGAGCTGGCTGTCCAGCCGGTCGCGGGTGTAGTCCTCGCTGACGTTGCCGCAGACGTTGGTGTAGAACAGCATGGGGTTGGAGACGCGGTAGCTGTACTCGCCGAAGCAGCGGATGCCCACGTCGATGTCGATGCCGGCCCGCTGGTCCACCACGCGGAAGGGCACGGGGCTGGGCGTGCCGTACTTGTTGCCGATAAGCTCCTTGGTGTTGAAGTAGTAGATGCGCTGATCCTTGGGGGCCTCGCCGCCGAAGGTAAAGCGGTTGGCCATGGTACCGAACATGTTCTTCAGGCCCTGGCCCAGACTGCCGCAGAACAGGGACGGCTCCGAGGACATGTCGTAGGTATACTCGCCGGTCTCGGCGCACATGTCCACGATCTTGCCCTGGTCCACGATGAGCATGCACTGGCCGTCCGCCACCGCGATGACGGAGCCGTCGGTGATGACGTTGTCATCGCCGTGACGGTTGCTGGAGCGTCGGGTGGTCTTTTTCTGTCCCTTTACCGCCAGCACGTTCTCGGGAATGGCGTCACAATAAAAATATTCCTTCCACTGGTCAGCCAGCGTACCGCCGGCCGCGCCCATCGCCGCTCTGATAAGTCCCATAGTCTTTCTCCTTTTTCTGCAATTTGGGGGCGCTCCCCTGTTTCGCCCCGTTGGGTGCTTTTAGCATACCATAAAGCGTGTGCTTATGCAATCGCGGCGCGGTAAAAAAAACACCGCCGATCCCTGAGAGGACCGGCGGTGTGCCGCATCATGCGATGTCCGTCATGTCAAAGAGCCGCGTCTTGCCCTGCTGGAAGCGGTCGTAGGCCGTCAGGGCGTAGAAGCCCTGCTCCGTGGCCATGCCATCCGGCTTCGTCTGCCGGGCGCTGTGGCGAAAACCGCCGCCGGTGCAGGCAAAGGCACACAGGCCGTCCAACGGGGACGCGCCGTCCTTCAGGAAGCGCTCATCCGATGCGGGGTCGATGCCCAACGCCGTCAGGGCCACGATCACCTGCGCACAGGACTCGCTGTTGCTCTCGCCCCAGCTCATGAAGCCGCCGTCCGCCTGCTGGACCCCGGACAGATATGCCAGCGCCGCGTCAACTGCGGTCTTGACTTCAGCATCTTCCTGATAAGATGCCAGAGCCGTCAAAGCCATGGCGGTCATGTCCACGTCGGAAACGTCGCCCATCAGAGTCCAGCCGCCATCGGCGCACTGGGCGGACAGGATCTCCGCCACCAGGCCTTCGCGGGTGGTCTGCTCCTCGCCGTCGGCGCACTGCGGGATATCGTAAGCCCCGCAGTCCAGAGCGATCAGCGCCCAGATGGGGCCGTTGAGACCCTGGGCACGGACGAAGGTCATATCGCTCAGACCCGCCGTCAGGTCCACGCCCGCCACGTTGGCGGCATCGCAGCCTGCGGCCGTCAGGCCCAGGATGGTGCGGGAATTCTCGGTGGATTTTGCGTGGTGCAGCCGCACGGAGCCCGCCTGCTGCACGTAATCCTCCACGCTCCGCTCGTAGCTCCGGGCCGCCGTGTCGCTGAGCAGCCCCGCGCGGCTCAGGCCGATCACCGCCCACTCACCGCCGATGGAGCCCGCCGTGGGGGCGCCCTGCGTCTGGAGATAGGCCCCCGTCTCGCGGCAGGCCGTCTGCCACGGGGCCTCCGGCACAGGCTGCGCGCCGCAGGCGGGCAGCAGCACCAGCACTGCCAGCAGCAGGGCCGCTATACTCTGTTTCATCCGATCCCCTCCTTACAGGAATTCCACGTATTTCAGGCGCAGGCGCTGCCTTAGCCCCGCGTTGTGCCAGGTACGCCGCCAGATCTCGTCCTTCAGGCGCAGTACCCGACGGCGCTGCTCCTCCGTCATGGGCCGGCCCCGGAAGCGGGCCTCCTGCCACAGTCGGGCCGCCTGCAGGTAGTCCTCCCGCAGGTCCTGATCCATATAGGCCACATAGTCCTCCGGCGGGCAGTTCCGCGCCGCCATGCCCCGGGCACGGAGCACATCCATCGTATAGCGGAAGATGGCGTCGATGGCGGCCGCCGCGTCCGCGCCGAAAAACGACGCTTTCCGCTGCCGTGTCCGCCGCCGCTCCCGCAGGATACGGCCCAGCAGCACCGCCGCCAGTACCACGGTCAGTGATACCAGCAGCACCAGCAGTACGGTCATGCCATGCTTCAGCCAGAGCTCCCGCAGTGCCTCTGTCACGGGGTCCCGGGCGTCGGTGTCGTCCGGCTGCTCCGGTGTGTCCTCCAGCGGGGCCTGACCCACCAGACCGGAGATGCTCTGGTACTGCTCCGCCTTTTCCATGGCGGAGAAATAGGGAGGCGTGACCTCAAAGGGCAGCCAGCCAAGGCCGTCCTGATAGTACTCCACCCATGCGTGGGCACGGCTGCCGTCCACCGGCAGCGTCTGGCCCGCGGTCATATGGGCTGCATCGTCCTTTGTTACCAGAAAGCCCTCCACATAGCGGGCGGGGATGCCGTAGTAACGGAACATCAGGGCCGCCGCCGTGGCGTAGTGGACATCGTAACCGGTCTGGGTGCCGTCCAGAAACGTCAGGGCGAAATCGCCGCCGGTAATGGGAAGAACATTCTCCTCATAGGTGATGTAGGTGGTCAGATAGAACAGGATGCTCTGCTTGGCCCGCCGGTAATCGAAGTGTACCTGCCCCTCGTCTTTCTGATAGCCGCCCAGCTTCTCCTCCAGAAAACCGCGGATATCATCAGGGATGTCCGTATAGTGGTCGTAGACGAAGCGGTTATAGGCCGCCTCTGTATTCAGAAAGGCATTGGTCTGCTCCGTCTCCTCCAGCAGTGCCGCAGCAAGCCGCTGGTACTGGGTGATGATATTGTCGCTGGCGTGGAAGCTGTACGTCCGCTGCCCCCGCAGGCCGCTTGCCAGCAGGGTGCGGTCGCCGATCTGGGCTGCGTCCAGCACATCGCTGTCCGCCAGCAGCTCATAGGGCGCATAGAGATACTTCCCCGACGCGCCGACGTTCTGCACCGTCACGGTGTTGTCATAGCGCAGCACGTCCGACACACCGGCCTGCGCCGCTGTGGTCAGCTGGCTCTGGGCGTAAAATCCGTCCTGATGCAGCCAGTAAAAGGTATCCGCGTCCTCACTGAGAGTCTTGCTGTCCAGCACGGTCCAGCGGCTGTTGGCATACGTCTCGCCCACGAAGCCCCGGAGGTAGTAGGAGATCGGCTGGGTCATGGTGACCTCCAGCATGGCGTCCTCCGTGGTGCGGCGGGGGCCGATGCCGGTCATATCGCCCTCCGGCAGACCTGCGGCGGCGTTGCTGCCGTAGCGCAGGATATCCGCCCGTGCCGCTGTCCAGCGGGCGGCGGTATCCACGGCGGCAGGGTGGGCGGCGTCGCCGTTCCAGCAGCCCAGCGCCGTGACGCAGGCCAGCAGCAGCGCCGCAGGACGCAGCCACGCCCGCAGCGGGGCGGAGGACGCGTGCCGTCCGCCGAAGCGCACGGCGTAGAGCAAAAGCAGCGTCAAAGCCGCCAGCAGCAGCCACCATACGGCGGTCAGGGGCGCAAACAGCACCGCCGCCGCAGCCAGTACCAGCGCCATGGGCCAGAAGCGCAGGTCGCTGGGGCGGCGCACGCAGGCCATGCACCACAGGCCGCAGACCACGCCCAGCAGGCACAGTACCGCCGTCAGGCCCGCGGCGCCGTCGTCCTGCGCCAGAAAGCTGGTGTAATTGCGGGCGTGGAGCTGCTGCCACGTCTGCACCGCCGCGTCCAGCAGCTGGGCAAGACCGTTGGTCACAGTACCCGGCAGTGCCAGCACCGTCAGCAGGCAGCCCGCCATCCATGCTGCGTCAGGCAGCCACGAGAGGCGCGTGCCTTCCGTCAGACACACGGTGGCCGCCGCTAAAACGCCCAGCAGCACCGGCCACAGGGGCGATACCGGCAGGGAAAGCAGCGTGATGAGCAGGGCCATGAGCCCTGCCGTCAGAAGGGATGCGGTCAGAAGTCCGCCGAAGCGGGCGCCATTAAAGCGCAAGATAGATCCCCTCCTTACTTCGCAGCATGGCGGCCGAGACCGCCACGTGGGTCACGGGCGTACCGGAGGCGGTGGTCAGGTCCTCCGGCTCCGACCGCAGAGACAGCACCGCCGCGTGGGCGTAGTCCAGTCCCTGCGTCTCCGCCAGACGCCGTGTCACCGTCCGGGTGTCCGGCTCCGTCTCCGCCGACAGCAGGCCGGACAGGGCCTGCGTCAGCTCCTCCGTGTCGCCGATGGCACATAGCCGCGGCTCCATGGTCTCGCGGTCCAGCCACGCCGCCTGATGGGGCAGGCCCGCCTCGCATAAGGCCGCAGACACGGAGACAGCCGCCTCGCCCAGCGCCTCCCGCTCCTCCGGAGAGGGAGCGGTATCAGCGGTGTTGTCCAGCACCAGCAGAATGGCGTTGTTTACCGGAAGACCCAGCTGGCGCACCAGCAGGTGATCCGTCTTTTCCGACAGCTTCCAGTGAATGTTTTTGATCCGGTCGCCGGGCAGGTATTCCCGCAGGGCGAATGTCTCGCTGGGATCATTGCCGGGATGATACATGGAGTATTCGCTGCTGTCCATGTCGGGGCTCCGGCGCTCCGACACCGTCAGCTCCACCGGCCAGACATCCGGCAGCACCAGAGACGGGGCTGTCAGCCCCACCGGCTTCTTCGCCCCCACAAGACCGAACATGTCGTAGACCCGCAGGGCCGTCAGCGTCAGCTCCAGCTTGCCGCAGTGCCGGGGCCGGAGGGTACATACCGTCTGGGCCTTGGCGTGCCCTGCCGCAGGGAGGCAGGCTGCGGCATGCGTCACCTCGCCGGTCAGCAGATTCCGGCATTGGACGTCTGCCTGCACCCGCAGGCAGCTGAGAAGGCCGCTGTTTGCCACCGTTACCGTTACCGGCAGTTCCTCCCCCTTGCGGCAGGAGACAGCGGCGGACAGCTGGGCCGTCAGGCGCTTGCGCAGGGCGCAGGCCGCGGCGATCTCCGCCGCGGCGCAGAGCGCCGAGGCCAGCAGGATGCCGCCGGCCATATTGCCCACGCCCCGTGCCCACGCTGCCAGCCACAGCAGCAGCCATACAATAAAAACGATCCGATTTTTCGCCATCGCTCAGATGTGGTCGGGCCGCCGGACCTGCTGCACCACCTCTGCCAGCACGTCTTTGGCGGTGGTCTCGGCGATCCTGGCCTTGGGCGACAGGATGAGACGGTGGGCGCACACGTCGGCAAAGACGGCGGCCACATCATCGGGCAGCACGTAGTCACGGCCCGCCATGTAGGCGCGGCTCCTGCTGATGCGGCACACCGCCAGAGCGCCGCGAGGGCTGACGCCCAGCACCGTCAGCGGGTGGCTGCGGCTGGCCTCCGCCAGGCTGGTGACATACTCCAGCAGGGCGTCCGCCATGTGGACTGACTGGGCTTCCTTCTGCATAGCCAGCACCTCCGCGCAGGAGGACACGGTGGCCACCGCCTCCAGCGGGTCGCCGGTCTGGCGGTCACGGAGGATGTTCACTTGACTTGCAAAATCGGGATATCCCATCTCCAGCCGCACCATGAAGCGGTCCAGCTGGGCTTGAGGCAGCAGCTGCGTACCGGCAGAGCCTACCGGGTTCTGGGTGGCGATGACCACGAAGGGGTCCGGCAGCTTGTGGGTCTGGCCGTCCACGGTGACCTGACGCTCCTCCATCACCTCCAGCAGCGCCGACTGGGTCTTGCTGGAGGTGCGGTTGATCTCATCGGCCAGCAGCAGGTTGGTCATCACCGCGCCGGGCTGATAGGCAAAGCTGCCGCTCTCCTTATGGTACATGGAGAAACCTACGATATCCGAGGGCAGCACGTCCGGCGTGAACTGGATACGCCCATACCGGAGACCCAGGGCGCGGCTGAAGGCCAGCGCCGTGGTGGTCTTGCCGGTGCCGGGCACGTCGTCCAGCAGCACATGGCCGCGGGAGAGCACCGTCATCATGATCTTTTCCAGCACATCGTCCTTACCGGCGATGACCTTTTTCACTTCATGCAGGATCTTTTCTACGCTGGTATTCATCTGCTTTTCTCCTCTTACCATTCTTTATAATAGTTGCCGCTGGAAACGCCGTAATTGCCGTTGGCGCTGGAATAGCCGCCGATGTCCTTGCCCATGGCCAGCGTGTACCGCACGCGGATGACGCTGCCGTCCTGCGGCTTGCAGACGTTCATGCCGTAGCCCGGATAGCTGCCGTTATAGGAATACATCCAGCCCGACCAGCGGTAGAAGTCAAATTCACCAAGACTGTCCATGGAGAAGGGTTGGGGATCCAGTCCCGCACCGTCCTCGTCCATGCCGTCGGCCATGATTAGCTCCATCAGTTCGGAATCGATGAAAAAGCCGCTGCAAATGCCGCTGCGCTGGATGGCGGACAGATAGCTGCCGCTGCCGCTGACGGTGTAGCCGTTCTCCGTCAGCACCTGCTGCACCACGGTCCATGCGTCCGTGCCGCCGGGGACCGTCACCTCCGTGGGCGCCACCAGATAGCCGAGGCCCACGGTGGTGGCCTCCACGCTGACGGTGACGGTGATGTCGCCGTTTTCATAGTAGACCGTCCAGCTGCGGGTGGCGGAATAGCCGTCCGCGTCCGTGGCGGTGATGGTGATAGTATTGGCACCCTCGTTGGAGAGATAGGCGGTGTAACCGAACTGGTAGCCGGACTGGCTGATGGGTGCGGGCACCACCGTGCCGTTCACCGACACGGTGTAGTTGTTGGCGTAGAGCTGCTGGCCGTTGCAGCTGCGGCCATCCACCAGCACGATGAGGTCGGGCGTTTTCATGGTCAGACCGTTGGTCAGACCGATAACGGTGCCGTCCGCCTCCACCTGGGCGATGATGGTGGGCTGGCGGTCCTCCGGCGTGTCCTCCGCGCCGCGCTGGAAGTGCAGCTGGTATTTATAGGTCTTGCTCCGGCCCGTGGAATCCTTGTAGTCGATATACAGCTGCCGGTCCTCGCGGCCCATCTGCACGGTATACAGACCGGTGCTGTCTTGGGTCAGGGAGAGGGTGCCGGTGCTGTCGCTGACGCGGACGTTCGTGATGGCCTCCTTGCCGGTGCTCCGGTCCAGCTTGAGCCCAAAACGATACCGTTCGCTGTCCACTGTCACCTTTTCAAAGGAAGCAGAACTCTGTGCCGTATTGTCGTCAATGACGGTATCGGAAATACTGGTTTCGATCCGGAAGGCATTGGCGTTGTATGTGATGGTATAGGTCACATCGGCGGTGGAGGACTGATAGCTTGCCTTGACGCGGATGCGGTTCTCGCCGGAGTTCAGCTGGGCGGTGTAGGTATCGCCGCTGCCGGCGAGGGTCCTGCCGTTGAGCTCCACGGACTGCACCGGATAGGTGCTGCCGTCCCGCTCGGCGCAGGCGGTAAAGGTCAGCGCGCCCTCCGACACGGTGCCAAGCTCGCCCAGCTGCCGCCCGTCCGAGGTGCGCTTCGCCACGATGATAAGCTCCCCGGGCTGGGCGTAGCAGACGGTGTAGCTGCGGGTGGCGCGGACGGTGCCGCCGTCCTCCCGATAGTCCGCGCTGACAACGATGGTATTGGCTCCCGCCGCCAGATGCACCGTCACGGAGGTGGTCTGTGCGGCATAGCGCAGCTCCCTGCCGTTGACGGTGACGGCGAGGCCGATGGGCTCCCGCTGCGGCTGGTGGGTGATGGTAAAGGGATAGGTCTCCTCCGCCGTGGTCTCGCCGTCGATGATGCTGGTGGTAAAATACAGCGCGGCATCCGGTGCCTCCGGTACGGTAACGTCCCCCGGCGCGGCGTGGTCCGGTGTCTGTCCGCCGGAGCCGCCGCCGTTATCCGCGATGTCCAGCAGGTCGCCGATGCCGTCCCGCCCGTCCGAGGACGCGGTGTCGCTGTCCACGGGGGGCGCGTCCGGCGTGGGGGTATCGTCAGGCTGCGAGCTTTCCGGTGCGTCCGGCTGATCCGGCGGCGTCTCGTCCTCAGGGACCTCCGCGTCGTTGGCGCTGTCCATGGCCGTCACGCGGTCGCCGTCGTACAGCACCTCCCCGGGTGAGTACAGCATGCGGGATGCCGCCCGGGCATCCTCCCGCGGGGCATGGCCGGTCTGAAGCCGCGTCACGCACAGCACCGCCGCCATACACAGCAGTATGGCCATGGCGGTCTGCATCACGCCTCCCAGTCTCTTTTTCACGCTTCACGCTCCTTCTGCAACCGCCGCAGGAGGGGAGCGGCACGAGACCTCCCCCTCCTGCGGGACTTACGCTTTGTTTTTCTTTTCGGTGCGCCGCACCGCCGCCAGCCAGCGGAGGATCAACGCGATCGCCGCCGCAGACGCCAGGATGCCGCCGCCCAGCCACACAAGGCTCCAGTCAAAGGGCTGCGCCTGCTCCGGCCGGGTCTGGTCTGTGGGCTGCATCCGGTCCGCAGGCTTCACGCCGTCGGACATTGTCTCGTCGGCGGAGGGTGTTTCCCCGCCGTTCTCCGCGCTCTGGGCCAGCAGCTGCCGGTACTGGGCGGCGGCAGTCTCCATCTGCTGCACCAGCTTGGCGTCCACCAGCTGCTTCTGCTCCGCCGTCAGGGCGTCGTAGGCCTCCTGAGCCTTGCGGATGGCATCGCCGCTGTCTGCCGTCACCGTGCCGATGGCAGAGATGAGGCTCTCCGCCGCCTTGGCCGCGGCGTAATTGCTCTCGTAGGTGCGGTAGGCCGTCTCGCCCTCCTGCAGCGATGCGTAGTTGGGCACCAGCGCCTTCTGCGATGCCGTCAGGGCGTTGTAGGCCGTGCGGGCACGCTGCAGGCGGGTCTTGGCTGCAGCCGCCTCGGTGGGGGGCATGACGGGTTTGACCGTGCCGATGGAGGAGATCAGCACCTCCACGCTGCCGCCGCAGTAGTGGTCCAGCGCCTTGGCCGCGCTGTCCCGATCCACGCTGCGCTCCAACTCCTGCCGGACACTGTCTGCCAGACGCTCCAGCCGCTGGGCCACGTCGGCGTAGGACGCTTTGTCGTTCTTCAGCCAGGTGTCCAGCTGCTCCGACGCCCTGGTGTAGACCGCCAGCAGCAGCTGGGCGCGGCTGACGCCCGCCACCTGCTCCGCAGGCAGCAGCGCCAGCTGCTCCCGGGTCAGGCCCTTTACGGCCTCCGATGTCTGGGTCAGCACCTCCGACGCTTTGTGCAGCTGGCCCAGTGTGGTCGTACCCTCGGTGAAGGCCAGCTTGTCCAGCAGCAGCCGGGCCACCCCTGCGGCGTAGCCGTTGAGGGCGGCGGTCATGCCCGATGCGTCGGCGCAATCGCCCAGCTGGCTGCGGATATCCGCCGCCAGACGGCCGATGCCGGACTTCACGGCGGTGTATTTCGCCTTGTCGGCGCTCTCCCACTGCCGCAGCAGGTCCAAATTCTGTTCGTAGGCCGTTACCAGCACCTGCGCATCGGTGATGGCCCTGCCGTTGACCACCAGCCGCTTCTGGGCGGCGGTGAGGGCGTCATAGACCTGACGCACCTCCGGCAGCGCGGCGGCCAGCTCCCGCATAGCCGCGCCGGACTTCACCCGCGCCGCGATCAGCAGGTCCGCCACACCGGCAGAAAACCGATCCAGCTCCGTGTCCGTATCCGCGGACTTGGTACAGGCCTCGATGGCGGCCTTTTGTGCTTCATACAGCTTGTTCAGCTGTTCTGCAATATCCTTATAATTCTTCTTTGCGCTGCCATACAGCTTATCCAGCTGCTTCTGGGCGGCTTCCTTTGCCGCTGCCAGCAGGTCATCCGCGCTCATGCGCGCCAGCACCTTTTCATAGGCGGCAGTCATTTCTGCTGTGGTCTTGGCGGTGCGGATGGTCTCCGCCGTCTCTGTCAGCAGCTTTTCGATCTCCTGGCATTGGGCCACGGTGGCGATAGGCTTGATCTCCCGCTCATAGCGGTCGTTCAGATAGCTGACCACCTCTTCGCGGCAGCGCTGCTCCAGCAGCTGCCAGTCAAACAGCGGATAGCCGCTGTTGACGCCGCCGAGGCTGTCCACCAGTCCCTCAAACAGCGTATCCGCCGTCAGCACCGCGCTTTCCTTCACGCTGTCGCCCTGACTGCACTTCCAGCCCATCACGAACCGGCAGGCGCCCTTGCGCACCGTCAGTCCCGTGTAGTACCGGCCGTCCAGCGGGTAGCCCGCCAGCGCGCCCACCCGAACGGTGGCCGTGCCCACCAGCAGGCCGCCTGCGTTGTAGCAGTTCTCCAGCGTCAGGCCCCGGCAGCCGTACTGAGCGTTGGCGGAGTATTCGCCGCGCTCGCCGCCCAGAATGCCGCCCACGATGGTGCTGCCCGCCACGCTGCCGGTGTTGTAGCAGCTGCGGACCGTTACGGTCCCCGCCGCGGCAAGTCCCAGGACGCCGCCGGTGCCGCCCTTGTTCAGCAGCACCGCCGCAGTATCGTTGGACACCGCGCCCTGATTGGCGCACTGGGACAGCGTCACCTCCGTGCCGCTGCTGCCCGCGCTTCCCACGATGCCGCCCACGCCTGCGGCGCGGCCTGCGTAGACCTCGCCGGCGTTGACGCAGCGCTCCAGTCGTGCGCCGGCGCTGATAAAGCCCACGATGCCGGCCTGCCCGCCGTCGCCGCCGGAGCCGCCCAGATAGCAGGCGCCGGGCGCGAAGGCGGTGTAGACCCGCCCCTCGCTGCGGCAGTCGGTGAGCGTGTGGCTGCCGCTGCCGCTGAGGCGGCCCACCAGACCGCCCACGGCGGCGCGCTGCGCCTTCTGGTCGTTGGCAAAGGACACGGAGACATCCACCTGCGACACGCAGTTACTGATGGTGACGCCGATGCCCTCGCCGCTGCCCAGCAGGCCGCCGATGAGGTAGCCCGCCGTGTCGCCGTCGTAGGAACGGACGCCGGTGAGCTCGATGCTGCCCCGCACCGTCAGGTTCCGGATCACCGCGTCCTGCGCCACGCCGAACAGGCCCAGCTTCTGCCGCCCGCCCAACGAAGTGATGTACAGGCCGGACACGGTGTGTCCCCGGCCGTCAAAGGTGCCGGTATAGGGCCGCTGGCTGCCGCTGCTGCGCGTGCCGATCACCGGCCACTGGCAATAGCCCAGATCCACGTCCGCCGTCAGCACGGCGCTGAATCCGCCGCTCTCCGTCTGGTTGTTCACCGCATAGGCCAGCCACGCCAGCTCCTGCGCCGTGCCGATCTGGTAGGGATCGGCCTCCGTTCCGCTGCCGTGGGGCCGGCTGGCGGTGATGCCGTCCCAGCCGTTTTCCGCCCGGGAGGACTCCAGCAGCTTCTTCAGCTTGCCGGCGGCGGCGGTGTACGCCTGCTCGATGGCGGCAAGGCCCTCCTTCCGGGCCTGCTGGATGGCGGTATAGTCGGTAAGGCTGTCCAGCTCCACCGCAGCGGCCTCCCGGATGGATGTCACGCCCCGCTCCAGCGCCTGGGTCAGCAGCTGCCGCCGTGTCTCGTCGAAACCGCTGATGTCGTCCAGCTGCGCCGTCAGCGCCGCGATGCGCTGCTGCGCCAGATCATCCAGAGCCTGCCGCGCCTCATCGCGTGTCTTTTGCAGGGCTGCGGCTGCCGCCGCGTCCATGTCCGGCGCAGTATCGCCCTCCGTGAAGCCTGCGGTCAGGTCCGCCAGCGCCTTGCGGGCGTCGGCGTAGATGGCGTCCACCTCCTCCACGGAGGAGGCGCTGTCCAACTTGGCCCGCCAGCTCTCATAGGCGGCCAGCGCCGCGGCCATATCGTCCTGCGTATAGTTCCTGTTATAGACGTAGGTATTGTAGAGGTCCTGCTGCCGCTTGGCCTGATAGGTGGTGATTCTGGTCAGCAGGCCGTTGTCGCCCAGATATTTCAGTCGGATATTGCTGATGTCCGCGATGGTAGCGGCACCGGCGATCTCCGTCTCCGCCGCCGCCAGCAGGGCATCCGCCTCCGCCTGCTCCGCCGCCGCGTACACGCGGCTTCCGGCGTAAGCGCGCAGGTCCTCCAGCAGCTGTTGGCCGCTGGCATCCGTGCCGGTGAGGACGGCGTCCAGCTGCTCCTGACACTCCCGCAGCAGCGTCTCCGTCTCGCCGCTGTCTGCGGCGGACTCGATGCGCTCCAGATAGGACAGGATCACGCCGTTATAGAGGATGCTCTGGTCCCTGCCGTAGGCGGCGTAGCCCTCATCGCCGGCCTCGGGCCGGATGAGCTTCGCCAGCAGCGTCACCGCAGCGCTGACCTTGTCCCAGCGGTCACCGCCGGTGATGTCATAGGCCGGTGTCACCGTGGACACCCGCGCCGCGTCGTGGCTGGCGGTGACCGCCATGTCCACCACGCCCCACAGCGTGTTGCCGGAGGCGCTCTGCACATGGCTGAGAACGCCGCCGTGCCACTCACCCACGATGCCGCCCACGCCCTGAGACGTGGTGCCGCCGTTGTCCGTCACCGTGCCGGTGTTGTAGGCGCAGGACAGGGTGCAGGGGCCGGTGAGGCCCGTATCATCGGCGGTGTCGATGTATCCCACGATCCCGCCTGCGCCGTAGCCCAGAGCGGGGGAGCCATCGGCGGTGACATCGGCGTAGCTTCCCACGTTCCGGATGGTCACGTCCAGCACGTTTCCGGAGATGTAGTCCGCCCCGCAGACCCAGCCCACGACGCCGCCCACGCGGCTCTCGCCGTCCACAGCGCCCTGGTTCTCGCACAGGCGCACCTGGGCGTAGTCCGTCAGCAGGCCCACGATGCCGCCCACGCCGCGGCTGCCGGTGACGGCGCCGTAGTTGGTGCAGTAGCGGATGACGGCTCCCTTCTGGGCCACGCCCGCGATACCGCCGATGTAGTTGATGTTCCTGCGGCCGCCCACGGCGCCGTAGCTGCCGCAGCTGTCCACCACGGCCTGCGCCGACGCCTTGCCCACGATGCCCCCGGCCACCGCGCTGTAACTGGTGCGGTCGTTGGTGACGTACACCGTGGAAAAGCACTGAAAGATAATGCCCATACTGTATCCGGCGATGCCGCCCGCACCCACGCTGGAGATCTTGTTGCCCTGAGCGGCGGTGATGGCGATGGTGCCCGCCGTACACAGGCGCTGCACCGTGCCGGACATGCCGATGACGCCGAACAGTCCGGCGTAGGCGGCGCTCTCCGCCCGCAGGCCGTGGACGACGCTGTTGCCGCCGTCAAACGTCCCCTGATAGCTCTTGCCGCCGGTGCTGCCGATGGGCGTCCAGACATAGCCGTTCAGGTCGATGTCCGAGGCCAGACGGGCACACAGCGTCCGCTGGCCGCCGTTGACCTGGTCTGCGAACCACGCCAGCTCCGCGGCAGTGGTAATGCGATAGGGGTCCTCCGCCGTGCCGCTGCCCTCCGCAGGCCGGGTACGGGACGTGCCGTCCCACTTGTCCCCCTGCGGCACGCGATTATCCGCCACGGTGGGATCCACGCCCTCCGCCGTCTGTTGGGCGGAGGCCGCGAAGGCATCCTCCAGCGTCTGAGCGTCCGCCGTGGTATGGCAGTCTTTCAGCGCTGTCAGCGCCGTGGTCAGCTGCCGGACCAGCGTCTGGCGGGCTGTGTCCAGCTGTTCCCGCCCCTCTGCCGTGCGCTTCAGCCACACGCCGCGGCTGGCCTCGGCAAAGGCGGATGCCTTGTCCTCGATCTGCTGTAAATATGTCTCATACGTTGTCTGGAGCCGCTGGATCACCGCCTGCCGTTCCTGTTCCGACAGGGTGGTGTAGGTCTGGGCCTTGACGGGCACCTCCGCCATGGCCGCGGCCAGCACCGTCAGCAGCGGCAGCTCCTCTGCCGACACAGCTGCGTCCACAGCGGCCAGCGCGCCCTGATAGAGCTTGGTCAACGCCGCCCAGCTCTCCGGCTCATAGGCCGTCTCGCTGTATTGGCTCCATAGCTGGGCCAACTGGGTGCGCAGCGTCTCCTTCTCCTGCTCTATTGCGGCAGACGGCGTCTGGGGCTGGGTCAGCTCCCAGCGCAGCATGGGCCAGCCGCCATTCTCCGCCGTCAGCAGAAAGCCGTTGGCATCGTCCTCCGCCGCGCCCTCATTCAAAGCCGCCAGCACCGCGGCGGCATCCGTCTCCTCGAACCGCCCACCGGCAGGGACAGCGTCCGTTCCGAACGCCTTGCCCGACCAGAACAGCGCTTTGCTCTCCGCGCTGAACGTACCTTCACCGCACAGTGCGCCGGCCTTCTCCGCGCTGACAGTCCGCAGCTCGCCCCAGTTTTCCGGTGCTGCCGCGTCCTCTGCGGCAGGCCGCAGGGCGGCATAGCCGTACGACGCGGTGCAGTCCGCCTGCTCCGCGATCTGTCCCACAAAACCGCCGGCGCACACGCCGCCCAGCACATCGCCGTACCGGTAGCACCGCGTCAGCGTCATGCTGCCGCCGTCGAGGCTGCCCACAAGGCCGCCGGCCGCGGCGCTGTCCAGCGCCTTTACCACGCCGACGCCGGCGCAGCCCGTCATGGTCAGCGTACCGCCGGTGACGCGGCCCACAAAGCCGCCCACGCTGCCGCCGGACACCTCCGACTGCACCGCCGCCTCACTGCGGCAGCCGCCGATAGCCGTGTCGCCGGAAACCGTACCGGCCAGTGCGCCCAGGCTTCGGACACCGCTGTCCTCCGCCGCGGTCAGTTCGCCCCGCAGACGGAGGTCTTTTACCGCCGCGCCGTCCAGCTCTCCGAATAGGCCCCATGCCCCGACCGGTCCACCGGCCGAGGCATGAAGATCTATGGTGATGATATGGTGGGCGCCGTCGAAGCTGCCGGTGAATGTCCTGCCGTAGGGCTCGTCCACCGTGATGTCCGCTTCCAGACGGTAATTCCCGTCCGGCGCCATGGCGGCAAACTCCGCCGCCGTGGTGATAACTGCCGCCTGCGCCTCCGCCTCCGGTGAGACCGCCTGCGCCGTCACCGGCAGCAGGCTCGCCGTCATGACAAAGGCCAGCAGCAGGGCTGTGATCCGTTTTCTCATCTGCACCCTCATTCTATTTCCGCGGTTACTGCCACTTGGCGTACAGCGTCATGCTCTTTTCCACCGTGTCGCTGTCGAAGCTCCAGAGCTTGGTGCAGGCCTGATCCGCGAACCAGCCGCCGAAGGCCGCACCCTCCTTCACAGGCAGCATGGGAGGCGTCAGCTTTTCGCCGCGGCGCACCTTGCGGCTGTCGATGGCGGTGCCGCCGAAGGTCTCAAACCTCACGGTCCGGCGGCGCAGCAGCAGGAACAGCACCAGCAGGAGCAGCAGCGCGCCCAGCGCGATCCACACCCACACCGGCACCTGACCGCCGCCGTTTTCGTCCACCGGCGCGATGGCCGTGCCGTCCGTCCATCTGGCGTACAGCGTCATGCTGGCCGTCACCGTGTCGCGGTCAAAGTCCCAGGGCCGGGTCATGTCGAAATCGGTATACCAGCCCTCCAGCACAAAGCCCTCCTTGGTGGGGTCCTCGGGCCGGGTCACGTATTGGCCCCGCTTGACCACCTGCTCCGGCACGAAAGAGCCGCCGTTGCTCTCGAATTTCACGGTGCAGTCGTCCGTCACCACCACGGTGACGTCCCGGGCCTCGGCGGCATAGCTGTCCATACCGTCGGCGGTGGACACCAGATTCTCCGTGTTCCGGATGACGGAGGAGCCGGAGGTCCCGATGACCTTCAGCTGGAACGTGCCGATCATGGTGCTGGCGTTCCAGTCCTCGCCGCCGCCGAAGGACACGAAGTTCATGTAGAACGCCCGCAGGCCGCCGCGCAGGGAGATGTCCGTAGTCTCGATGGCCGCCGCCGACATGGCACTATTGGGCACCAGCTCGAAGAACGCGGGATCGTAGCAAATTTCGTCCTGCATGGCGTACATGGTGTAGCCCTCGTCCTTGTCGGTGCGCTTCAGTGTCAGCAGCACCGTCACGATGTCGCCGGCGGCGGCATGCTTGGTGTCGCTGCCATCGATGGACAACTCGAAGAGATAGGACTTGCTGCTGTCCACCGCGTAGGCGGGGACGATGGCCGCCGCCAGCAGCGTCAGCGCCGCCAGCAGGGCGCAGAATACTTTCTTCATCTTATTTTCTCCTCCTGTTTTGTTCAGAAACCCGTTTCCATTTCCCATACGACGCGGGATATGAGCCACAGAAACATGCCTCCGAAAAACGGGCTGTCTCCCCTGCCCCCTTGGGGCAGGGGAGATCCTGTGCAGCGCACGGCCCGTGATGCGGTTTACTTATCAGAAGAGAACAGTGCCCCTTGCGATGGCGCCGGCATCCTGCACGTTCACGACCTTGTCGCCGTTGATATCCGCGCTGAGGAACATCTTCATCTCCACCACGTCGAAGCTGTCATACTTGGCGTTGTAGATATTGTATACCAGCTGGGCGTCGTTGATGTCGGCGGTACCGGTGTAGTTCACATCGTTGTTGGACTTGTAGCTCTTGGCCTCGCCGGTCACCAGCGTGATGTGGTTCTTCACATCGGCCAACAGGGTGGCGGCAGTGCTGTCGGAGAACACCAGCCAGGAGTAGGCGTGGTCATAGCGGCCGGACATGTCGGTATACATGTTGGAACCGTCGTAGGCGGGGACCTTGCCCTCGCCCAGAGTCTCGCCGCTCTTCACGTTGGCCAGGATCAGGAACACGGACTTGCCGCCGTCCACCTTCACGTACTCATAGACGCTGAAGTCGAACTTATCCAGCGGGGAGATCTTGCTGACGGTGATGGAGATGTCATCACCGGTGATGTACTTGCCCGCAATGGTGTAGGTGCCGTCGCCGTTGTCGGTCACGGGCACGGTCTCACCGGACTCGGTGTACTTGGCGGAGACGGTGTACTCATAGTCGGCATCCTTCGTGAGGGTGAAGGTGAAGTCCTGACCGACGGGAGCGCTGCGGGAGACCTCGCCCACCAGATCGTCGGTGCTGCCGGTAAAGGTGATCTGAGAGGCCTCCTTGGTGCGGGTCACGGTGACCACCGTGTCGCCCAGGATCTTGTCGCCGGGGATGGTGTACTCCGTGCCGGCCTCGTTGACGGTGCAGGTGATCTCCTGGCCTCCGATGGCGACCTTCACGGTGTAGGCATAGCCGTCCTTCTTATTCAGGGTGAAGGTGTAGTCAGCCTTGTAGTTGAGCACCTGCTGCGGCAGGGTCACGTCCTCGGCGCCGCTGCCGGTCTTGGTGATGTTGTAGCTGTGGTAGGAGACGTACAGCTCGATATCCCCGGTGACGTGCTGGGCGGGAATGATGAAGGTGTTCTCATCCGCATCCCACGAAGCGGTGTAGTCTTTGCCGCCGACCTTATAGTGGACGTCCAGACCCTTGACCACATAGCCCTCCTGCATGTTGATGATGAAGTCCTTGCCGGCCTCGGCGGTGGGCTCATACCTCAGCTCCTGCTCCGCGCCGCTGACCTTGTAGGTGGGAGTGCCGATCTGGATAAACAGGTCACCCTTGACGGTGGCCAGAGGGGCGTCCTGCACGTTGGCGTTGTCCTGCAGGTCCACGCGGGCCTCGGTCAGCTGGAAGTTGGCGACACCCACGGCGTTGCAGTCAAAGACCGCCATGAAGAACGTACCGCTGGCGTTGCCGCAGGCCACATCCTTGCCGTAGCGGCTGATGGTCACGACGCCGTTGGTCTTGTCGTCGTAGACCTCGCTGGCCTGCAGGCCGAACTGCTGCATATCAGAGAAGGACACGTACCTGGGATCGTACTTGATCTTGACGGTGGCGGCGTTCCAGGTGGTCACGGACGCCTCGCTGCTGGTGATGTAGACGGGCAGGGTCAGGGTCTGGCCCACCTCGCGCTGGGTGTACCACGTGGACAGCTCGGCGGTGTAGCCGGTGGCAGTGGTCTTTTCCTTGACGGTCAGGGTCAGGGTGCTGTCGTGCTGGCCCTTGGTCAGCACTGCGTCCTGCCCATAATTCTTATCGGCCATAACGCCCACGACCTTCAGTTCATACTTGCCGGCGGCGGTGTTGGCGGGGATCTCCACCGTGTAGGTGGCGAACTTACTCACGCTTTTATCCTCGGAATCCTTGCTGGTCCAAATCATCTGGCCGTTGGCGAGGTTATAGTCCGCGGCGGTCAGGGCGGCGTTGGGGTCGTCGTTCTCGATGTTGGTGATGGTCCAGCCCTTGGGCACCTCCAGCTTCACCTCATAGTTGGAGACGGTCACGGCGGACGCGGGCGCCACCGTCACCCGAACGGTCTGGGCGGAGGCGCTCTTCTCCAGCTCCGTGGCGCTCAGCGCGGAGTTGACCTTGACCTCGTCTGCGGCCAGTGCGTTGACGCACAGGGAGCAGAGCATGACCAGCGCCAGGAGCATGGACAGGGATCTCTTTGCGATGTGCTTCATGTTCTCTTTCCTTTCTGATTTTTGTTACCATTTAAGAGTCAGCTTTCCCAGGGAAGCTGCTCGAATTTGGACAATGTCACGGCTGCCGATGGCATCGCCGCCGGAAACGGCGCCGCACAACTGGCGGTGATCCTGCAGCGTCAGCTTACCAAGGAAGCCAGCCTGTGCCTGCACGATGTCGCGGCTGGTGATCTCACCATCGCCGTTGACGTCTCCCTTCAGGCCCACCACCAGACTGTCGCCCTCGGCGAGGACGGCGGTAAAGCTGTGCGTGCCGTCCGCAGTGGACGCCGTCAGGCGCACCAGCGTGCCGTCGGCCTTCTTCACCATCACCGTGCAGGCGGCGTCGCCGTCAGATGCCACGGTGAAGATATTCTCACCCGCGGCCCAGCCGTTGGCCGGCGCGGTGACGCGGATCTCCGGCGCACCGGCGGACGTACCGGCCTTGAAGCTGGTAACGCCGTTCTCGGTGACGCCCTCCTCGGCGCCGTTGCCGATGCCGGGCTGTGCCGCCGAAGCCCCGTTGAGGGACACGGTACGCACCGACTTGGTATAGGGCTGGACGCTGGTGCCGTAGGTATACACGGCCTCCACGCCGCCGCTTCCGTCGTCGCGGTACTCCACCAGAGCGGTGATGTCGCGCTCCAGCCCGTTGGCCAGCACCGCCACGATCTTACCGCCGGTGACCTCCCACTGACCGTCCTCGGTCCTGGCGATCTCCGGCTCCTCCGCCACCTTCAGCTCCCGCACGGCGCTGGTCAGTGCGATGAGGTTGCCGCTGTCGTTCTTGAAGTAAAGCGTACCGTACTCATCGGTGACGGGGCTGCCGATACAGTACTGCGCCAGACTGCCCCGGGGCGTGAACACCACCGGCGCACAGTCCGTATAGGTACCGGACACGCCCTTGTCGGAGGTGAACTCCTCGGTGACGCCGCCCTCCAGCGCCGTCTGGCCCGGGGCGTCGTGGATGACGCGCATGACGCCGGGGGTGTAGTTGTCCATGAAGTACACGTACACGCCGTCGTCATAGCCGGTGGTCATAAGGCCGCTGGTCTGGGGATAGCCCTGTGTCTGGGCGGTATAGGCCACCTTCCAGTCGGTCAGGTCGATGACGGCGATGTGGTGGCCGCCGTAGGGTGTGAACTGTCCCTCCGTACCGGCCACGCCCACGTAGGCGCGTCCGTTGCAGACCACGGGGGTGGAGGTGCTCATACCGCCCAGCGCCACCGTCTTGCTGGCGCTGCGGTCGATCTTGCCGTCCGCGCCCACGATCTCGCTGTACATCGCGCCGCCCTTGCTGGTGAAGAAGATGCGGCCGCTCGCCTTATCATAGGCCACGTTGGACCGCAGGTCGCCGGTGTAGGTCGTCTTGGAATCCGTCAGCTCGCCGGTGCGCTTGTCGAAGATCAGCAGCTTGCCGCTGTTGCTGGTATAACCGCTCCTGCCGTCGTCGGTGGTGACCATCACGTATTTGTCGTTGGCGTAGGCCCCCGCCCAGTAGAAGCCGCCGTCGTTGGTGCAGCTCCACAGGGGGATCTTGGGCTCCGTCTTGCGGCTGGGTTTCTCATCGTCCGCCGTCAGGCACACGAAGTTGGCCGCGCCGCTCTCGCCCCGCCAGAATCCCACGTACACGCAGCCGTCGGAGTAGGTGATGGGGGAGTTGGACTGGCCGCCCAGCGGGTCGGTGTAGACCCACAGGGACTCCAGCGTATCGGCGCGGAACGCCTGCACCCGCCCGTTCTTCAGGCCCACGAAGATCATGCCGTCGCCGTAGGTGGGCGGGATGATGGCGAAGTCGGAGGCATCCTCCATGGGCTTGGAGATCAGCGTCTCGCCGGTGGCGGGGTCCAGCTTCAGGATGTTGGTGCCCGCGTAGGCGTACATATAGCCGTCCACGAAGATGGGGCAGCCCACGGCGCCGCTGTCAAAGCCGCTGCCGCTGGTGCTGTTCCACAGCAGCTCCACATCGTCCTCCTGCGCGTAGGGCCCGATGGGGGTCCTGACGGTGGTGATGGCCATATTCTCGTCGTTGCCGCGGAAGCTGGGCCACGAGGAGTCATATCTGGGAAGATCGCCGGTCGGCACCTCCTCCAGATACAGCTCCAGCACGCCGTCGCTCAGCAGGTCCTCCGTCAGCGCATCGCTGACGGACACGTAGCCCTTGGCCGCCACCTCGAAGCGGTAGTCTCTGTCGCCCCGCAGTTCGTAGGCTCCGCCGGCGTTGGGAGTCATCAGGTCTGTACCCTGATACACGCGGATGTGGGCATCCGCCACATTGGTGACGATTCTGGCGGTAAATGTGGCTACCTGCTCCACCGTGAAGGTATAGGTGGTGCTGAGGGTGCTGTCCTCCGCGTCGGACACGGTGATGGTGAACTTGCCGTCCGTCAGCTTGTCCAGCGGGATCTTCCCGTCCTCCAGCGCGGGGCTGTACGTCACCGTTTCGCCCTCGTTCAGGGTGGTGGTGACGGTGGGCGTCAGGCCCGTCAGATAGTCCGGCGCCTTGATGCTGTACGCAAAGGTCAGGGGGTGGAATGTCCCCGCCAGCTCCGTGCCGCTGTCGCTGAAGCTGACGCTGCCCAGAGAGGGCAGGACCTTCACATGAAAGGTATACACCGTCTCCTTGCCGCTGCCGCCGGAGGGCGGTGTCACGGTGAGGGTCATGGTGTTGTCGCCCAGGTGCATGCTGTCGCCGTAGTAGACGTACTGGCCGGACTTATCCATCATGTCCGCACAGGCCGTGATGGTGCTGGTCCGCGTGGGGGTGGCAGCCACCATCGCTGCGCCGGTCTCGGCGGGCACCGCCCAGAAATAGTAGCCGTTCCAGCTGTTCGTGTCGAAGGCGCCGCGCTGTGCGGCGTTATAGTCGTATACGGTGTAGTCGCGGGTGGTGACATCCTGCTGGAAGTCCTCCGGCCCCACCAGCGTCAGGCCGTGCAGATAATCGTCCCGAGTCACGTCGCCCGTAGACTTCATCTTCACCCGCAGGGCGCTGAGGCCGTTGGGGCTGGCTGCCGCCGTCACCGTCACGGGATAGCTCTGCCGGTGGACGCCGTCCTGGGCCGTCACCGTGAACGTCACGGGGCCCTTGGAGAAGTCCAGCGTGCCGTCCGCCGGTTCCGCCGTGGCCCGGGGACTGATGCTGGTGACCACCTTGATCTGTGTCAGATCGGTGCCGTAGGGCAGCACCCAGGTGTAGCCGCCGTCGGCGGCGATGGCGGGCATGCCGTTGACCGTCACGCCCTTGAGCTTGCAGGAGTAGTCCAGCAGCTCCTGATACTCCTTATAGACAGGCATCCGCCCCTGGCCGGTGATATACCTGAACTGCCACGCGGCGCCGTACAGCGCCACATGGGTGTAGCTGTTCAGCTTGTCCAGGAACTCCTGCTTCTGCATATCGGCCAGCTCCATGGCCACGGCGCTGTCGCCGATGTCCATGCTGCCCACTGCCGGCAGCAGGCCGATGTTCTGATAGTAGTTGCCGCTGAGGTATGCCTTGGCGGTGGCTTCGTCCGCACTGCCCTGCACAAGGCCCACCAGATGGCCCGCCACGGGCTCCGCCTCCTCCGCGCCGTACTGCACGGAGCCGGCGTGGTAGCAGTTGTGGATGCCCACCTTCAGGGCGTTGTAGTCGCTGGTGCTGTACCGGCCCACCAGACCGCCCGCCTTCGTCTTCTCCACCTTCACGGTGCCCAGGTTGTAGCAGTCCTCCATGATGCCCTCGGCATCGCCGGCCAGACCGCCGGCCCACTCCCGGGCCTCCACGGTGCCGTAGTTGGCGCAGCCCACCATGACGCCCACGGGTTTCTCCTCGGTGCTGCCATAGCAGCTGATCTCGCCCACCACGCCGCCGGCCTGACCGCCGGCCACCACGCTTCCGTAGTTGGCGCAGCCGATCATCACCCGCGCCATGCACGCGATGCCGCCGGCGCCATAGCCGCCGGGGCTGCTGAAGCCGCTGGAGTCGGGGTTGGCCTTGACGCTGCCGTAGTTGGTGCAGTTGATGAAGGTGTGGCCCTCCGCCGCCAGACCGCCCACGCGGGGATACGGGATCTCACCGGCGGAACCGGCGGCATACACCGTGGCGTAGCTGGTGCAGTTGATGAGGGTGGCCCCTGCGGCGCGGCTGACGAGGCCGCCCACATAGGTGCGGGCGGTGACGGAGCAGCTCTTGTCCAGCGTCAGGTTCTTGATGACCGCGCTTTCGGACAGCAGGCCGAACAGACCGTAATACTTGCGGGTGGTATCCTCGAACACGAAGTTCTTGATACGGAAGCCGTTGCCGTCGTAGATACCGTCAAAGGTCCGGCCCGTGCCGCCGGGGCCGGTGGCGTTGCCGATGGGCACCCACGAGTTGTTCTTGAAGCCGGACAGGTCGATGTCGGCGGTCTGCCGGAAGTAGACGCCCTCCGTTTTCAGTGCGCCGTCGTTGACCTGCTCCGCCAGAGATTCCAGCGCCTGGGCGCTGGAGATCAGGTAGGGACTGGCCTCGGTGCCGGAGCCCTGCAGGACGTAGTAGCCCCACGCCTTCGTGGGCAGCAGGCTCAGCGCCATGACCAGCGCGATGGCCAGCGGCAGCAGCCGGTGCATTCTCTTGGTGTTCAAGTTCTGTTTCCTCCTTGTGTGTTCTCTCTCAAACGCCGCGGCGCGGAGCCGCGCGTGCTGTACAGGTGTGCTGCGGGCCGTCTCGGCCCTGCCGGAAAGAGGTGTGGGATGGAGAGGGCCGGCACCCTCTCCATCCCTTATGGGAAGCAGGCGGCCTTTGCGGGCCGTCTCGGCTTGACAGGGATGTGCGGTCTTTTCGCATAAAAAACGCCGGCGCTCCGTTCCGGAGCCACCAGCGGCTTATCGGGTAAAACAAAAACGCCGACCGCTCCCCTTCGGAAGCCATCGGCGCATAGTCCATCCTCTGATATGTCACAACGAAGAAGCGCCGCTGCAAGTAAGCTCTCAGCCGTGCAATTCTACTGTCCTCGCGCCACGGAAACCCTTGTGTCCCAACGGTTTCCACGTACATGACCTACCTTCTCAGGAGCGATGCTCCCAATGGCGGTGTTACCCCGGCAGCGTATGCTGCTTCGGTCATCTCCTTGCGCTCACAGTGCCGTCCGCGGTGGGTTTCTGACCCAAAATTCCTTCTAAGCTGCTGTCTGACGATGTCTCGTCGTTACAACAAACAGCCGCGCGGCGTCCCCGAGCTTGATCTATCCAGTTTTTCATGAAGTCCGGACGCTGTTTTTTTCAGACCATCAAGGCTTGTGAAAACGTCCAAAACCTGACGGATGTCAGTATATCCCAGTTTATTCACATTGTCAATATCCGCCTGTCGGAGATCCGCGGAAAATCGCGGGATTTCGGGGCTTTGCGGGCGCGTCACCGTTCCCCGTTCTCCGCCACCCACGTCCGCACATAGTCCACGAACAGCCGCGTGGAGTTGGACAGCGCCTTCTTGTCCTTGATGCCGATACCGATGGTGCGATAGAAGTGCAGCGGCGCGCGGCAGATGCGGATAGGCGTGGGGCTGTGGCGCACCATCAGCTCCGGCAGGAGACTGATACCCAGCCCCTCGGACACCATGGCAAGGATCGTCCGATCCTCCCGGGCGATGTACTTCACGTTGGGGCGAATGCCCATCTCATCAAACGCCGCCATGATCTCGTAGTCGTCGCCCTCCTCCAGCTGGATGAACGGCTCTGTGGCCAGCGCGGACACGGGGAACGGGTCGCGGTCGGCATAGGGGTGGTCGCAGGGGACGATGACCTGCAATTCGTCGCGGTGCAGGGCGTAGGTCTGCAAGCGCTTCACCGGCGGCAGCCGCAGGAAACCGCAGTCCACCGCGCCGCTGACGATCCAGCCCTCGATCTGGTCGTAGAAGTCGCCGGTGACCACTTCAAACTCGATGTTGGGGTAAAGCTCGCCGAAGCTCTTGAGGATGCGGGGCAGCCATTGGGCGGACACGCTGGAGAACGTGGCGATCTTCACAAGGCCGCTGTCCATGTCCCGCAGGCCCTCCACCGTCTGCATCAGGGCGTGGTGCGCAGCGCACAGCTCCTCGATCTTGGGCAGCACCGCCCGTCCGTCCGCCGTCAGCACCACGCCGCCGCGGTTGCGGCTGAGCAGCATGACGCCCAGCTCGTTTTCCAGCGAGTTGATGGCGTGGCTGATGCCGGACTGGGTAAAGCTCAGCGCCTCCGCCGCCTTGGAGAAGCTGCCGCAGGAGACGACCTTCAGAAATATCTGATATTTGGAAATATTCATCGCGCACCTCGCTTCTGCGGTATTCTATTCGCCGGTACCGACTGCCCGCCGCAGGCGGGCACGCGGTATCTGACGGACAATAGAGCAGCCGCCCTGCGGTCATTGTACTATACATCTTCTCATGTTTTCAAGAACAAACATGCGCTTCCCAAATCTTTTTCCCTGTGATATCATAGCGCCGTGGTCCAGCCAGGCCATACTTTTTACTTTTCTTTTCCATGAGGGAGACCTCAAAAGCAGCGCCGGCCGCGTGTGGG
>ERZ773229.593-NODE-593-length-30629-cov-9.056911_pt1 | contig 30629 bp, 26 predicted proteins | sample MGYA00580992_ERZ773229 | MGnify/ENA primary metagenome ERZ773229 (study PRJEB29015, sample SAMEA2737795) | human gut metagenome | biome: human gut; feature: human-associated habitat; material: faeces | place: China | collected 2012 ... | reverse complement strand
CGCTGGCGCCCTTTTCCCAGTTTTGAATGGTTTTTTTACTGACGCCCAGGCCGTTAGCCATGAACTCCTGGGTTTTGCCCGCGTCAGAGCGGGACAGGCTCCAGATCCGCGCGAAGCGCTTGTTTCTATCCGATTTGGATTCCTTGTGCAGCATACGATCACCTGCTTACTGAAAAATCTATTTATTTGCCTTTTTTTGCAAAAATATTTTATCAGCATAAGAGAGAAATGTCAACAGAAAAGGCAAAAAATTTAGCGCTTAAATGGGCCTGACGGATAAAATATCTACCACGGACCCGGATGCCGCGGCAAAAGGCGGTTTTGTCCGGGCCGCCAGGCGTACTTTTTTATCTGTATAGGGACTGCCCATGGGGGCATAGGATGGCAGGGAAAGGGGAGATGCATATGCTGTCTGCAGCGCTGCTTCTGCTGGCTAACAGCCTGTTCCTGACTCTGCGCCTTACGGGGGATACCGGGTCCTTTCCCAAGCCGCTGAGCGCCGGAGAGGAGCGAATGTACTTAGAGCGCAGTCTGGCCGGGGATCTGGAGGCCCGGAACATCCTGGTGGAGCATAATCTGCGCCTGGTGGCGCACATTATTAAAAAATACTACACCCAGGCGGCGGAGCAGGAGGATCTGATTTCCATCGGCACCATCGGGCTTATCAAGGCCGTGGATACCTTCCGCCCGGAGCGAAAGATCCGCCTGGCCACCTACGCCTCCCGCTGTGTGGAGAATGAGGTGCTCATGTACTTCCGCAGCCGCAAAAAGCTGCAGGGGGAGGTGTCCCTGTCCGATACCATCGAGCCCGACGCCGCCGGGGGCGCCCTCAGCCTCATGGACGTGGTGGGCTGCGACGACACCATGCTCTCGGATATGGCCGACCGGGAGGAGCGCCTGCGCATCCGGGAGCTGGTGGGTCGCTGCCTTACGGACCGGGAGGCGGAGGTGATCCGCCGCCGGTATGGGCTATCCGGCCGCCTGCCGCAAACCCAGCGCCAGGTGGCTGCGGCCTTCGGTATCAGCCGCAGCTATGTATCCCGCCGCGCTTACTGTAAGCACCCGGAGAGACTCGGTTTGATGCTGAAAATCGTTTTTGCTGCAAAAAATGATCGATCGATAATAAATTCTGCCTGCCCTTATTTTTGCGACAAAAATTTCCGGCATCTTGCAATATTTGTCAAAATATTGCCTTTTTTTGCTGTAAAGGAAAATTCTTTCAAATTTTTATTCAAAATTTCGTTTTTAGCTATTGCATTTTGATGTACATTGTGCTATAGTTTGTCTTGACATCGAATTGTGCATTGTGCTTATCACACAGGAGATAAGCTTTTTGCGGTTTTTACGGCTGCTCCGTCCGGCCAACGCAGAATAATCCCCGGGAGTACATATTATAATGAGTCATACGTTTAAAAAGGTTTGGAATGTAGTCAGCACGGTGCTGGTGGTGCTGGTGGTGCTGCTGGCCGTGGCCCTGGTGGGTGTCCGGCTGGTGGGGCTGAATACATATGTCGTCCTTTCCGGCTCTATGGAGCCTACTTATCACACCGGCTCCCTGCTCTATGTCAAGAGCGTGGACCCGCAGGACCTCCGGGTGGGGGATCCCATCACCTTCATGCTCAATGAGGATACCGTGGCCACCCACCGGATCATTGAGATCCTGCCCGACGAGGAGGACAGCTCCGTCCTCCGCTTCCGCACCCAGGGGGACGCCAACGACGCCCCGGACGGTACGCCCGTGCATTATAAAAACGTCATTGGCAAGCCTGTGTTTTCCGTCCCCTATCTGGGGTATTTCGCCAACTTCGTGCAGAACCCGCCGGGGCTGTATTTTGCCATCGGCTTTGCCGTGGTGCTGGTGCTGCTGGTGTTTTTGCCCGACCTGCTGGATGACAGCGGCAAAAAGGGCAAGGGCAAGGGCGCCGGGGAGGATCCCACGGCCCATAACTGAGGGGGTAACGCCGCAAGGCTCCCATATATATTATTCTTTATCAGGAGGTTTTTGTGATGAAAGCAAAAACAAAGACAAAGGCGCTGCTGATGTCTCTGTGCGCGGTGTTGCTCGTGGCCGCTTCCGTGCTGGGCACCATGGCGTATTTGACGGACAGCAAGGATGTCAAGAACACCTTTACTGTCGGTAACGTTACCATCAAGCTGGACGAGGCCAAGGTGGATGAAATGGGCAATTTGGTGAAGAACCAGGATGGTACCCTGGCTGACCGCGTCACTCAGAACGAGTATAAGCTGCTGCCCAACCACACCTACACCAAGGATCCTACCGTCACGGTGCTGGCACCCAGTGTGGAGTCCTATGTCCGCATGAAGGTCACCTTCAACAAGGCTTCTGCGCTCATTGCTATGTGCACGGATCCTGACTGGGAGGAAGATGCTCCTACCGAAATTAAAAACGCATGGCCTCTGCTCTATATGGTAAACTTTACCGATGAGAGCGTAAAGTGGGACGGCATCATTATGGACAACATGTTTGAATCGGAAAACATGCTGAACAATACCAAGTATTGTGTTTATGACAAGGCTGCCGACACCCTAACCTTCTACTATTATTACACCGAGCCCGTTGCTGCAATCGACGCTGATGTGAAGCTGGCTACCCTGTTTGACAGCATCAAGGTGCCCGAGTGGGCTACCGGCGATCAGCTGAAGGCACTGCAGGGCTTTGAGATCAACGTGGTGGCCGAGGCCATCCAGGCGGACGGCTTTGAAAATGCCGACGCTGCTTGGGTTGCCTTTGCTGCGCAGAAATAAGACACACCCCCTGACTTCAATTCCGACAGGCAAAGGGGGCGAGGGGCCCCGGCGCCTGTTGAAATAAAATTCAAAACCAAATACAAGGAAGGGAAGAAAAAACATGAAGAAGAAAGTTCTTTCAATCGTGGCAGTGGTCCTGGTGCTCTGCTGCGCCATCGGAGGGACCCTGGCATGGCTGACGGCGAAGTCTGCCGTGGTGACAAACACCTTCGCTCCCAGCAACATTAAGATCGAGCTGAAGGAAACCACTGGTGAAAACTACAAGATGATCCCCGGCTACACCATCACCAAGGATCCTAAGGCTACCGTTTTGGCTGGCTCCGAGGAGTGCTGGCTGTTCGTGAAAATCGAGAAGTCCGCTAATTTTAACCAGTATCTGACGTATGAACCGGCCAATGGTTGGGATCCTGTTGCCGAAGAGACCAACGTCTATGCACGCAGGGTTACTACCGCTGAAATCGGTACTGCTTACAGTGTCCTGCTGAATAACCAGGTCACCGTTAAGGATGGTGTTGATGAAACGATGATGAACAGCCTGACCGCTGCTAATTACCCCACTCTGACCATCACCGCTTATGCTTCTCAGCTGCACAGCTCCAACAATACGGACTTTACTGCAAAGCAGGCTTGGGACAACGCTCCCAAGAGCTAATCTCCCCTTTGTTTCCCCAAATTTATTTAAATACATAAATGAAAGGAAAAAAGAGTCATGACTAAGAAGAAAATCGTATCCCTGTGCCTGGCGGCCGTGCTGGTGGTTATGGCCATCGCCGGCGCTACCGTGGCGTATTTCACCGACACCGATAATGAGACCAACACCTTCACCGTTGGCAACGTGAAGATTGATCTGGTCGAGCAGCAGCGCGGCGAGAACGGCCTGGAAGTTTTTGCTCAGAACAAGACACTTGTTCCCGGCAAGAGCAATGACGGCAATGCGGTTTCCAAGATTGCTACCGTGAAGAACACCGGTAAAAATGATGCTTGGGTTTGGGCTGAGCTGAAAATTCCCAAGTACCTTGTGAGCAGCGAGTATCCCACCAACGAGAGCAAGAACGCTCTGCACTGGAACAGCTATGGCTGCTTCAATGTTGAGTACAATTCCGGCAATTATTGGAACCTCGCAACTACCGATGGCATTGTTGATGCAGGCCACAAGGTTACCGACACCAACATGGTCGCAGTTGAAGATGGTCTGTGGTACGACTACAAGTATGTTGGTGACGAAACAATCAACGGCACTGAATATGTTGTTATCCGCACTACTATGCAGAAGACCCTGCCCGCGGGCAAGACCTCTCTGCCCTTCCTGGCTCAGGTTTACATGGATTGGCGTGTGACCACCAATGAAGATGGCACCCAGTTTATCCTGCCTGCTGGTGATCCGATCTCCACGGATGCCTCTTGGCAGATTCTTGTGAATGCCTATGCGATTCAGGCGGACGGCTTTGACAGTGTTGATGCTGCAATTGCTGGTTACACCAACAACGGCAAATAAGACCTATTGATTTCCCGACCTGCGCCCTGCGGGGCGCAGGCCCTGGCCACCGAAAGGCCTGTCATTGCGAGCCAGTCCGCAGACTGGTGTGGCAATCCGTTTCCTAAACGCTGCATGGCGCATTCTTCCCTGGCATTCCGCCGAGGGGAGCTGGAGTTACGGATTCCCACGTCGCTCCGCTCCTCGGAATGACAAAATGGGCCGATTCACAAGCCAACCCGACCTGCGCCCTGCGGGGCGCAGGTCATAGGAGAGTACCCGGCACAGTGCGCCGGATATTCTCCTATGACCTCAATACTGGAGAATGAGGAGTGTAATTATGAAGAAAAGAAGCCTGAAAACCAAGCTGCTGGCGCTGTCCGTGGTGCTGATCCTGGCGGCGCTGTCGGTCTACGGCACCCTGGCCTATTTCACGGCCCAGGGCACCGCCCGGAACGCCGTCACCACCGGCGATATCAAGATCGCCCTGGAGGAGCGGATGCTCACTCCGGACGGTGAAAAGACCGTGCCCTTTGAGAATCAGCTGGGCGTTATGCCCGGCAGCGATGTCTCCAAGATCGTCACGGTGAGCAACACCGGCGGCCAGCCCGCCTGGGTGCGTGTCTCCCTGGACAAGGCCATTGAGCTGGCCCGGGGCGTGGAGGGGGAGGCGGACCTTTCCCTGGTCACCTGCGACCTGAACACGGAGAGCTGGACGGAAAAGGACGGCTATTACTATTATAACGCCGCCCTGGAGCCGGGCCAGACCACCGAACCGCTGTTCACTGCGGTCCACTTCGCCAAGACCATGAGCAATATGTACCAGGAGAGCCGTGCCATTCTGCAGGTGAACGCCTTCGCCACGCAGACCGCGCACAACGGCGCCTCTGCCCTGGAGGCCGCCGGCTGGCCTGAAGCCTGAGAAGGGAGGAAATGAGAAATGCTGCAATATCTGAAGCGCCAGGCAATGAAGTTGCGCAGCGGCCTTACCAAGGGGATTGTGCTGCTGCTCTGCCTTGCCACGCTCTTTTCTTCGGCCCAGCTGGGCGGGCTTGCCCTGATCGCGGAGGCGGCGGAGGGGGACACCGTCACCGTCACCGTGAACTATGTGTATGAATCCAACTCGGCCATGGTGGCGCAGCCCTATAGGGCGGAGATCGCCAAGGGCACAGCCTTCAAAAAGACCATTGAGGTCCCGTATCTGTTCAACTACAGTATTCCTGTTGACCAGGCAGTGGGCCTGGGGGATGGGATTGAGCTGAATAAAGATAGCGTGTCCAACAAGTACAGCATGAATTTTAACCTTTCTGCTGTGAATGAGGACATTACCGTTACGCTCTATTATGTGGCCGGCACGGCAAAGTATACGGTGAAGCACTACTATCAGAACCTGGAGGATGGCAGCCAGTATACCATGGATCCCACAATCGTGGAGCTGACCGGCGACATCGATGCCTATACCGAAGCGGACGCCAATAATAAGCCCGGCTTCCGCTGCAAGGGCATTCCGCAGAATACCATTGCGGCCGACGGCACAACGGTGGTAGAAATTTACTACGACCGGGAGTATTACACCGCTGTTTTTGACGTGAACGGCGGTATCAATGGCCCGGAGCCTATCTATGCTAAGTACGGCACGACCTTTAAGGTGAGCGATATTCAGCAGCCCGAACGCAAGGGCTATGTATTCGAGGACTGGTTTGACCCCGATGGGAATCCCATTGAGGGAGACGTTGCCATTGAGGGCAATGTGACCTATACGGCCCAGTGGCGGCCTGAAAAGGCCCATGCGGACTACACCATCGTGCTTTGGGGCCAGAACGCCAATGACGATGAGTATTCCTACCTCAGTTCCCATGAAGCCTGGGGCAACGTGGGCAACCAAGTCACCTGGAACGAGGATACCCTCATCAGCCATGTACATACCGATAAGTGCTGGGAAAATTTGATCTGCGGGCAGGAAGCGCATACGCATAGTGCGGCTTGTGGGCTGAAGTGCACCCATACTCATGATCTGACCTGCTACGGCCTACGTGCAAATGCATCGAGCACAAATCCCAACGATAATACGAAATGGTGGAATGATAGCAATCCTGAGACTTATTTCGAGCAACTGGGTCTTGAAGATGGGTATCTTTACTATGATGATGAGAACGCAAGTCTTGACTCAGCTGATTATTATTATTTAAGGCTTAATGGAAAGTATTATTCTCTTACTGCGAGCCAGTTCAATAAACTGAAGGGTGAGCAGGTGGGATACACCAGTGATAACTCGAGGAATAATCCGGACTACTATTATAAGTACAGCATTAATCAGGCAGGCTTGTCCTGCACCCACACCCACACGGACGCCTGTTATGCCTGTGGCAAGACAGAGCATACGCATGGCCCCGGTTGCGGCAAACTGACGTGCGGCTTGAGCGATACGCCCAAGGAGTACATGCGTGATATCCAGCCGAACAGCAAGCTGTGGAAGTTTAAGTCCAGCGAGACCGTGACGGCGGACGCCAACGGCAGCACTGTGCTGAATGTGTACTTTGACAGAACTGAGTTTACGCTGACAATCAAGTATGGACGAAGCAGCAACGAAACGGAAACCATCATAGACCGTTGGGGCGCGAATGTTAAGGATCGTTTTGATGCCATCGAAACAAAAGCAAAGAACGCTGAACCAAGATATAATCTTCAAGGGTGGCTTGATAGCACGACCTCAAAGTATACAAATAATGTGATGATTATGCCGCAGGTTAACAAAACTCTTACGGCTGAATACAATAGAGACAGCACTAAGAATACCATGACCTACTATGCAGCTGATCTGAACGGCGATTATCAGGAGATATTCACCATCGTTTTCTACGGCAATAGATTCACCGTTACAGCTGATGAGTATTACGAATGGGAAGGCTTTACAATCAATAAGAGTCGCAGTTCAGAAGTAGGTGATGATTGTGACGGCGCCAAATTCTACTATGATAGAAACACCTATAACCTGGAGTTCTACTCCGCCTCCAATAATGAGGAAGAAAAGACGGAGAATGTTAAGTATCAGGCTCCTCTCAGCGAATATAACTACACGCCCACCCAAAAGCCGGCTGGCCTTGAGCCGGATGCCGTCTTTGTGGGCTGGTATTTAAACCACGAGCGTACCGGCGAGGCCTATGATCTGTCCGCACACACCATGCCCTCCCATAATATTGCCCTGTATGCCAAGTGGGTCAACGGCCTGTTCAAGGTGAGAACCTTCACCGATGAGACCAAGCAGACCCCCTACAAATATGACGGCTACAACGGCGTGCAGGAGAATATCGTGAAGTACACCCTGGCCACTGCGCCTGCGGACCCTAAGAGGGTCGGCTATGTGTTCATCGGCTGGTTCTATATGGATGGAGAGACCGAAAAGCCCTTCTCCTTCACTATGCCCATCACCAAGGACTATGACCTCTATCCCAAGTTCTCCGAACCGACGATTATAAACTACACGGTCCACTACTATAAGGATGGAACGACAGTGAAGGTGGCAGACGACCGCCCCAAATCCGTGATGATCGGCACGACCGTTACGGAAAAGGCCAAGATGGGTAAGGAACTGAATCTGGTGCCAGGAGACAAGCAAAATAAGTACTATCCCACCAACACCAGCACCAGCGTCATTATTAACCAGATCAATCAGGAGATCATCTTCTACTACACCGAGGCCACAAATGTGAAGTACACGGTGTACTATCAGGATGCGAATGGCAAGGATCTGCTTACCCCCAAAACGGAAAACACAGAATACTCCACGGTGACCGAGCAGTATGTGCCGATTCCCGGCTATGCACCCCGGCAGTTCAGCATCACGCAGGATCTGACCGCTAATTCGGAGCAGAATAAGATCATCTTCATCTACGACCCGACGCTGACGACGCTGACCATTCAGAAGCAGGGCTGTGAGGACATCGATGAAAACCAGACCTTCCTGTTCCATGTCAAGGGCAGTCCTGCTGATCCCAACACCAAGGATATCGACCTGACCGTCACCGTCCATGGCAATGGACAAACAACGGTTACTGATTTGCCGGTGGGCAATTATACCGTCACCGAGGAAACCGGATGGTCCTGGCGGTATACGCCTCAGAGCGGCGCGGAGAGAAAGGTAACTGTGGGCGTTGGCGGCCTGACGGTGCAGTATCAGAACAGCCGCACACAGACCCAGTGGCTCGACGGCGACAACTACAGCGTCAACCACTTTGATTCTAAAAACCAGTAAGGGAGGGAGAACAGCATGATGAAGAATGAACAATACGATGGAAAGTATCTGCAGAGCGAGCATAAGCAGCTGCGCCGTCCGAAGCGCCTGGCCACCTTGCTGGTTTCCCTGCTTCTGGTGCTGGGTGTGGCTGTCGGCGGAACCGTGGCGTTCCTCTCCACCCGCACGGACAGTAAAGAAAATACCTTCACCCCCTCTAAGGTCACCTGTGAAGTGACGGAGACATTCAATAATAATGTCAAGAGCCAAGTGGCTGTCAAAAATACCGGCGATACCACCGCCTTTATCCGCGCTGCGATCAACGTCACCTGGATGAGCAACCAGGATGCGGCCAATCAGACGGTATCGGCTAAAGTTCCAGTGAAAGATAAGGATTACAGCATTACATTTGCGAAAAATACCAATTGGATCCAGGGCGCTGACGGCTACTATTACTACCAGCTGCCTGTGGATCCCCAGGGCAGCACAGGAGAGCTGATTGAGGAATGTAAGCTGCAGGAAAACGCATCTGTTCCGGATGGGTATCATCTTTCCGTAGAGATCGTGGCCTCCGCTATTCAGTCTGCGCCGGATTCGGTGGTGCAGAGCATGTGGCATGTGACCGTGGAGGACGGTAAGATCACAAGAGCTAACGGAAGTGAGGTGACGGGAGGATGAAAAAGACAATGAAAAAGCTGTCTTGCATCGCTCTGATGGCGGTTATGCTGCTGGCACTCTCCGTTACTGCTTTTGCTGACGGGCGTGTCACCTATGACGGCAGCGCCCGGGAGTTCATCTTTGCCCCCGGCAGCGAGTATTCTCCCACCGACCTGTTTACGGATTTCAAGAATGTTATGCCCGGTGACTCCATCACCCAAAAGGTCACCATTGACAACAAGGTGGAAAAGAACGTCAAGATCAAGGTCTACATGCGCGCTTTGGGCGCGGTGGAGGGCTCGGAGGAGTTCCTGTCTCAGATGAACCTGACCGTGAAGCTGGACGGTAACTCAAAGCTGTTTGCCGCTCCCGCCCATGAGACCGCGCAGCTGACCGATTGGGTCTGCCTGGGAACCATCTATTCTGGCGGCAAGATCGACCTGGATGTGACGCTGAATGTGCCCATCACCATGGAGAATGATTTCCAGGCTTCCGTGGGTTATTTGGATTGGCAGTACAAGGTCGACGAGCTTCCGGTGGAGTCCAGTGATCCCACCCCGCCTCCCACGGGTGATTCCTTCAATGCGGCCCTGTGGGTGATCGTGATGGTGGCCAGCCTGGCCGTGATTGTGTTCCTGTTTGTGAGCCGCAAGCGGAAGAATAAGGCCGACAATTAAACAAAATAGTGCAGCAACAGGCTGCAGCAGAAAGCATCCGCATGGAACTCCATGCGGATGCTTTTTTGGGCAAGTGGACAATCTCTCGATCATACTATAGGATTCGGGAGGTGGCATATGAAAAATAAAAGTATTCTGGTTCACTGCAGCTACTCGGATACCGGCCCGGCGCTGGAGGAGTTGGTCAGGGAATCCTTTCGGGTCTATCTGAAAAAGGAGCTGCCGCCATATGGGCAGGCACAAAAGCCGGATGAGGCAGGGCAGGGATCTGACCTGGGGGAGAATGTATGCTTCAGGAAATAAGCAGCCCCGCAAGTTACCGCGCAGCGCTGTATGTCCGGCTGTCCAAGGAGGACGAAAGCGAGGGGCCGTCCCAAAGCGTGACCAATCAGCGGTCCCTGCTGGAGGAATTTGTGAGAGAGCATCATTTGCAGATCTATGACACTTATATCGACGACGGTTGGAGCGGCACAAGCTTTGACCGCCCGGCTTTTCGGCGCATGATCGATGACATCGAGGCCAAAAAGGTTAACATGGTCATCACCAAAGATCTCTCCCGGCTGGGACGCGACTACATTATGACCGGCCATTACATGGAGAGATATTTCCCGGAGCATCGTGTGCGATACATCTCGCTTTTGGACGGGATTGACACGGGCGTGGAATCCAGCGCCAATGACATTACGCCTTTCAGGGCTATCATGAACGACATGTACGCCAAGGATATTTCAAAAAAAATAAAGTCCGTCAAACGGGATAAGCAGCGCAAGGGACAGTTTATCGGAGGGAAGCCGGTTTACGGATACAAAATGCACCCCACGGAGAAGAATCGGATCGTCATTGACGAGGAGGCCGCATCCACGGTGCGGCGGATTTTTTCCATGGCGCTGGAGGGCATTAGCTGCCGAAAGATCGCTGCGGCCTTGAATGAGGAAGGCGTGGCTGCGCCGTCTGTCTACTGTGGTCGGGTGGTTGCAGGGTGCAAAGGCCCCTACGAGGGATTATGGAGCGGCGAGCGAATTTCTGAAATGCTGCGCAATGAAACCTATATCGGCAGTATGGTGCAGGGGCGGCAGGTGAAGATCAGCTATAAATCGAAAAAATGCCTCCACCAGGATCGGGAAAACTGGATCGTGGTGCCCCATACCCACGCACCGCTTATTGATGAGGAGACCTTCCGCAAGGTGGGGCTGCTGGTCAGCAGCCGTAGGCACACCCGTTGCCGCACCTATGATTTTCTGCTGAAGGGCTTGATATTCTGCCATGAGTGCGGCTACCCGCTGGCCGTGCTGAACCGACCTAACGCCAAGGGCGAGGATGTGCTGTACTTCGTTTGCCGCACTTATCAGCGATTTACCAGGAACGGCGCCTGCGCCACGCATTATATCAAGGAAAAGACAGTGACAGATGCGGTGATTTCAAGAATGCAGGAGGTTTGCAAAGATATCTTGGATGGACAGGTGCTATTGCCGATGGCACAGGAGGCGGTTCGGGAGACATCCAGGCAGAGCAGATGCTCTGCTAAAATGGATGCGCTGCAAGAAAAAATAGATAGCTTGACGAAAAATATCGACCGGATGTATACGGACCGGCTCTCGGGACTTCTGCCGGAGGCGGACTTTCAGCGAATCTTTATCCGGTTGAAGGACCAACGGGGACGGCTGGAGGAACGCCTTCAAGAGTTGGAGCAGTGGCAGAAATATCCCATCAATCAAAGGGACAGGGCGCTGGAGTTGACACAGCGATACAGGGACACAGCCTGCGCCAGCCGGGAGCTGCTGGTGAGCCTGATCGAGCGGATCGAGTTGACGGAAAATAGAGAAGTCCTCATTCAGCTTCGCTTTGCGCAGCCGCATATAACGAAAGAAACCACAAATGCGGCAAGCCGCGATCAGCCTTCTGCGCCACAGCCTGAGGCGGGAGGCACCTTACAATAGCTGCGGCGCTATGTATCCCGCATTGAAAAGCGGGCACTGCAAAAGCTGGAGGCGGCGCTGAAGGAGGAGATGCCAACAAGAAACAATAAATAATTACAACCGTGCGAAGCAAGTTCGCATATACCCCCTTGCACAGAATGGACAAAAATGGTATAATATCATGTGGCAAAGTATACAAAGAACAAGGAAGGTACACGCATGAGAAACATTTACTGTGGGATTGCTGATATTCGCAAGCGGGTTTTTGCGGAAGTGGCAAAGCTCGCCTACGAAGGCGGCGACTACCATCGTATCGATAAACTGCCGTATGAGATTCTGCCGGGTGAAGTGGGGAACGAACGGGACTCCATCTTCCTGGAGCGGGCCATTGTGGGAGAGCGGATTCGATTGGCCATGGGCCATAGTCTGCGTTCCGCTTCGGAGCAGGGACTTCTGTCCGACGGTGTGGACAAGAGCGCAGTGCGGGAAAAATATTACGAGCCGCCGCTGATTAACATCATCAAATATGCCTGCCACGCCTGCCCGGACACCCACTACCAGGTGACCAACGCCTGCCAGAGCTGCCTGGCGCACCACTGCTCCAATTCCTGCCCCAAGGGCGCCATCAGCTTCCGCTATGGCCGGGCTGAGATCGACCAGAGCAAGTGCATTAAATGCGGCAAGTGCAAGGCGGCGTGCTCCTACCAGGCCATTATCCGCTTTGAGCGGCCCTGCCAGGAGGCCTGCGGTATGGATGCTATCGGCAAGGACGAATATGGCCGGGCAGAGATTGATCAGGATAAGTGCGTTAGCTGTGGCATGTGCCTGGTGAACTGCCCCTTTGGCGCTATTGTAGATAAAGGACAGCTGTTCCAGCTGATCCATTCTATACGCAGCGGTGACAAGGTCGTTGCCGTGATCGCTCCGGCCTTTTGGGGTCAATTTGGCGATGGCGTGACCCCGGGGCAGATCGTTTCAGCCATGAAGATGCTGGGCTTCCATTCCGTGGAGGAGGTCGCCGTAGGCGCAGACCTGTGCGCCATCGAGGAAGCGGAGGAATTCATGCGCCATGTACCGCAGATGCAGCCTTATATGGCTACCTCCTGCTGCCCGGCGTGGTCCGTGATGGCTAAGAAGGAGTTCCCCGGCGCCGCGCCGTATATCTCTATGACCATGACTCCCATGGTGCTTACGGCTCGACTGCAGAAAAAACGTGAACCGGGCTGCAAGGTGGCTTTCATTGGACCCTGCGCCGCCAAAAAGCTGGAGGCCAGCCGCCGCACCGTCCGCAGTGATGTGGACTTTGTACTGACCTTTGAGGAGCTGCGGGGGATGCTGGAGGCCAAGAACATCGACTTCACCGATATCCCTGATGTGCCGGCCAATTATGAGGCGTCTGCCCTCGGCGTGGGTTTTGCCGCTTCCGGAGGTGTTGCCAAGGCGGTGGAGGATGTGATTCACCGGCTGGACCCCGACCGAGAGGTAAAGACGGTGTATGCCGAGGGGCTGCGGGAGTGCCGCAAGATGCTGCGTATCGCACGGACAGGGAAGTATGACGGATATCTGCTGGAGGGTATGGCCTGTCCGGGTGGATGCATTGCCGGCGCAGGCACAATCCAGCCGCCGGAGAAGTCCCGGCGGGTGCTGGAGCAGTACAAGGCCAGCGCACCCAAGGATAATCCGCTGGATTCGGACTATAAGGACGACCTGTATCTGCTCCACGATGGAGAGGATGATTGGAGCTTTGTAGGCAGACATTGAGAGGATGCTAATGAACGAACTGATCCTGTTGTGTATGGAGATGGTGGGTACCGTGGCCTTTGCCCTGTCCGGTGCTATGACGGCGCTTCGGAGGCAGATGGATTTGCTGGGCGTTATGATCCTGGGCCTTATTACCGCCGTGGGCGGCGGCGTGCTGCGGGATTTGCTGCTGGGCATCACACCGCCCAAGGTATTTGACGACCCGCTGACGGTATGTGTAGCGCTGGTTTCCTCCGCAGCTGCGTTTTTGCCGCCGATGCGCGGCCTGCTGCTCAGGAGCACGCTGCTATTTGAGCGGCTGCTGCTGTGGGCAGATTCCCTGGGCCTGGCGGCATTTACCGTGGTGGGCGAACAGATTGCCTATAGCCATCTACCGGAGGGAAGCTGGTTTGCCGTGGCCCTGCTGGGAACCATTACCGGCGTGGGCGGCGGTGTGGTGCGGGATTCCCTGGCGGGTAACGTGCCGTACATATTCCGCAAGCATATCTATGCCCTGGCGGCCCTGGCGGGCGCCGCTGTGTGGGTGGTTTGCCACCTGTATTGGGACGACACGGCTGCGCTGCTGATGGGCAGCACGGTGGTGGTGGCCATCCGATTGCTGGCGGCTCACTTCCGTTGGAGCCTGCCGAAGGCCAAGGTCCCGGAGGGATAAGAGGTTTGCTTCAAAAGCGTTTCGATACGGAAAAGAAAAAGCTCCCCCTGCCGTGATGAACAGGACCAGTAAAAACAGACAATAGACAAAACACCCCCTGATGTAGTTATTATCCTACATCAGGGGGTAATTGCATGTCAGGAAGTGCCGTGAGGCGGGGGAGTTTTTGATGCTTTTATCTATGGAACAGGCCGTGCTTTTCATAGGGCTTGGATTCTACAGCCTTGACCTCATAGCCTGTTTCGGTAATGGCCCTGCGCAGGGCCTCCTCGTCCAGGGGCTCTGGGGAAATAACGGTGGCCGTACCCTTGGAATGGGACGCGCTGACCTTCTTCACGGCGAACTTGTTGCGAATTACATCACACACGTGGCTCTCGCACATGCTGCACATCATGCCGTCGATCTTCAAAATGGTTTCTGTCATATACTTATGCCTCCTTAGCAGATTTATCCCTTTTCTTGAGAGGAAGATCCAGCTGCGCCAGTACCACGGCAATGAGCATCAGCACGCAGCCAATCAGCTCCTTGCCGGTCATGGTTTCATGAAGGAAGATGGCACCGGACACTGCGCCGAACACGCTCTCCAGGCTCAAAAGCAGAGCCACGATGGTGGGGTTGGAGTCCTTTTGCGCCAAAATCTGCAGGGTGTAGGCCACACCGCTGGAGAAAACACCCACATACAGGACTGAGCCCATACAGGGGACAATATCCGCCCAGGTGGGGTTTTCAAAGATCAGCATGAGTATAGCCGAAAGGATAGCGCATGCCAAGAACTGGATACAGCTCATTTTCACGCCGTCCACCTTTTGGGTGAAGTGGTCAATAACCAGAATGTGCAGAGTGTAGCCAAAGGCACAGAGCATCACCAGCAGGTCGCTGGGGGCAATGGTGAAATTTTCCTTAATGCACAGGCAGTAAAGGCCGGCCACGGCCAGCAGGACACTGATCCAAACGGTGGGGGAGACTTTTTTCTTGAGAAACAGGCCACAGATGGGCACCAGCACCACATAAAGCGTAGTGATAAAGCTGGTCTTGCCGGCGCTGGCACCGGCCACCATACCCAGCTGCTGCAGGTTGCAGGCCAGAGCCAAGGCGATGCCGCAGCAGATGCCGCCTAAAATCAGGTCCCTCCGCCCGGCCTTTTTCTCCGCAGCGGTCTGCTCCGCCGGGGGCTCCTTGCGCAGCATTTTAAAGATTTGCACCACCACCAGCAAGGCCAAAAAGCCCACGAAGGAACGGGCGGCGTTGAAGGTGTACGCGCCCACGTGCTCGGTGCTGGTGCTTTGGGCAACGAAGGAGGAGCCCCAGATCATGGCGGTGATGATGGGGAATACCACCTGACGAAACTGATTGTGTTTCATAGTGCTTTCCTTTCTGTATCCTGCTTTCTCGCAGCTAATGATTTTCACCCGTATCGATGGGATTCACATGCCACTTGAATTTATTTTCTGTGCCGTGCAGCAGACGGCGGATGTTCTCCCGGTGGCAGAAGATGACCAGGGCTGCCACCACTGCGCACAGAGCGGTCAGCAGTGGGTCATGGCCAAAGACAAAGAACGCCGACACCGGCATACTGGCTGTGGCCACGATAGACCCCAGGGACACATAGTGGGTCAGAAGCCACAGGAGGACGAAGAGCCCCCAGGCGATAAGACCCATGCGCCAATCCAGCATCCACACCAGCACTCCGCCGGAGAGAATGCCCTTGCCGCCCTTGAGCCCGTAGTAGGCCGGGAACATATGCCCCAGCTCGCAGCCGATGCCGCCCAGCAGCACGCCCAGGGTCCAGCTGCCGTTGGTGCAGAGCATCAGATACCCGCCTATGAGGCAGGAGAGCAGGGTCTTGCCCATGTCACAGAGAATCACGATGAGGGCAAATTTGGCCCCATAGGTGCGGTAGAAATTGGTAAGCCCGGCATTGCCGCTGCCGTGCTTGCGTACATCATCCCGGATGATGAAGTGGGAGGTGACCACCGAGCCGTTGAAGCAGCCCAGCAGGTACGACACCAGCAGCGTCAATCCCACCACAAAGTAGATGGACAGCTTAATTGTCATCGTCTCCCTTCTGCCGGATGGAGAGGATAATGGGGGTGCCCTCCAGGCCGAATACGCTGCGGATCTGGTTTTCCAGGTATCGCTGATAGGAGAAGTGGAAGAGCTTCTTGTCGTTGCAGAAAATGACAAAGTGAGGGGGCTTGATGCCCACCTGGGTCATGTAATAGATCTTCAGGCGGCGGCCCTTATCCGTGGGAGGCTGCACCCGGGTCTGGGCATCGGCCAGAACGGAGTTGAGCATGCCTGTTGTGATGCGGGTGGAGGCCTGGTTATTCACATAATTGATGAGCTCAAACAGCCGCGTTACCCGCTGGCCCGTAAGGGCGGAGATGAACAGGATGGGAGCGTAGGTCATGTAGCTCAGATCCCGACGGATGTCCTCGCGCATACGGTCCATGGTCTTGTCGTCCTTTTCCACCATGTCCCACTTGTTCACCACGATGATGCAGGCCTTACCCGCCTCATGGGCCAGGCCCGCGATCTTGGTGTCCTGCTCGGTAACGCCGTCGTTGGCGTCAATGAGGATCAGGCACACGTCGCTGCGCTCGATGGCCATGGTGGCCCGGAGGACGCTGTATTTCTCAATGGCGTCATCCACCTTGGACTTTTTGCGCATGCCGGCGGTGTCGATGAAATTATACTTGCCGGTTTCATTTTCAAAATAGGAGTCGATAGCGTCCCGGGTGGTGCCCGCCACATTGCTGACGATGACCCGCTCCTGGCCCAGGATGCGGTTGGTAAGGCTGGATTTACCCACATTGGGCTTGCCGATGATGGCCACCTGGATCACGTCGTCGTCATCCTCCGTCTCGTCCTCCGGGGGGAAGTATTTAAGGCACGCGTCCAGCAGGTCGCCGGTGCCGTGGCCGTGTACGGCGGATACGGCGATGGGGTCACCCAGGCCCAGGTTATAGAACTCATAAAACTCCGGGTCCACAGTGCCGGTGGCGTCCATCTTATTTACTGCCAGCACAATGGGCTTTTTGGAGCGCTGGAGCATCCCGGCCACCTCTTGGTCGGCGGCGGTCATGCCTGTCTTGATGTCCACCACCAGGACGATGACGGTGGCGTTATCAATGGCGATCTGCGCCTGCTGACGCATGAAGGATAGAATTTGATTGTCCGTATTGGGCTCAATGCCGCCGGTGTCTACCAGGGTGAACTTGCGGCCGCACCAGTCACTTTCGCCGTAGATGCGGTCTCTTGTCACGCCGGGGGTATCCTCCACGATGGAGAGACGGCGGCCAATCAGCTTATTAAACAGCATGGACTTGCCTACATTAGGCCGGCCCACGATAGCAATCATAGGTTTTGCCATAGTTTTACCTCCTTACAGTTCAAAAACGGCATCGCACAGGTCGAAGCCGTCAATGCCCACCACCTGCACAGGCGTCTCCAGTGCCTGGGAAAGCTGGGGCACGGTCCAATCATCCAAGAATACATCCTCCTGGTGCCGGAGCATGTGCAGGGGGATCAGCACACGGCCCAGGGGCTTGTGCTTTTTCAGCTGGGCGGCCAAGTCCTGCCCGGTCAAAAGGCCCGCCACATCAATGGTATGGCCGAAAAAATCGTTGTCTATCCCGATTACCCTGCCCTGCACCTGGGGAAAGCGCTCCTGGATCAGGCCCAGCAGGTGCCCCATGAAGCTCTCGGCGGCCCGGCCCGTAGCGATGGTAAAGGGGGTGGGAGCGGGCGCATCCTCCATGAGGTCCATGGCCCGGAGCAGGTCGCTTTCCAGGGAGCGGAGCATACCCACGCCGTTTTCTAATTGCCGGTAGCCCTCGTAGTAGCCCTCCTCCGGCAATTCCCGCCCGGCTCGGAGAAACAGCTCGTCGGCGCAGAAGAAGCGCCGCGTGCCAAAGCGGCGCAGGTTTTCCTGACCGAATTCCTCAGCGATGTCCAAGATTTCCCCGGCGCACCGGGCGTCCACAGGCTTCAGCTTGGCCAAGCCCTGGCGGTACTTGGTGATGCCCACGGGCACCAGGGAGCAGGAGGAGAACTGCATTTCCGTCAGATCCCGCAGGGTACGGCGCAGCTGATCGCCGTCGTTCCAGCCGGGGCATATAACGATCTGCCCATTCATCACGATGCCTGCCTTGCAGAAGGCGCGGATGTAGTCCAGGCTGCGCTCGGCATTTTTGTTGCCCAGCATGGTGCAGTGGAGCTTCGGGTCCGTGGTGTGGACAGAGACATTGATGGGGCTGATACGCAGGTCAATGATGCGCTGGGCCTCCCGCTCGGTGAGATTAGTGAGGGTGATATAGTTGCCCTGGAGGAAGCTGAGCCGGGCATCGTCGTCCTTAAAGTACAGGGTCTCGCGCATGCCCGGGGGCATCTGATCCACGAAGCAGAAGATGCAGTGGTTGGCGCATGAGCGCATCTCGTCCATGAGATAGGTGTCAAAATTCAATCCCAGATCCTCGCCCTCGTCCTTATGGATGGTGAGCGATTGGGTTGAGCCGTCCTCATTTTTCAGGGTCAAATGGCTTACGGGATCGTACCCGTAGAACCGGTAGTCCAGCACATCCACTACGGTGTGACCGTTGATGGACAGAAGCTGCTGGCCCGGCCGCAGCCCTGCCCGCATGGCGGGGCTGCCGAAGTCTATGGAGGTGATAATGGTGCTCATAGGTGCGTCTCTCCCGAAAAAACGGCATAATGCCACATAATAACTATATAATTATAGCCGCTTTTGTACCGGGGCGCAAGCATTTTCTATATTTGATAGTATAGACGCCTTTCAAACAAAAGTAAAACGAATGATTTTTATGGATGAGATGAAAAATATGAATGGGGGAGTAGGGTATTACGGATTGCCACGGGCGCGGTGCGCCCTCGCAATGACAGGGATTTTTACATGGGGGTGCAGTGGTCATGGGGCGGGCGACCGCAAGGGTCGCCCCTACGAAGTCGTGTGTAGGGGCGGACGACCCTGTCCGCCCGATGCGGTGCAAAGAAGAATCCCCCAGTCACGGCTTCGCCGTGCCAGCCCCCTTTAGGCAAGGGGGCCTTGGGGACGGGGGACGCGGATTGCCACAGCCAGTGTGCGCACTGGCTTCGCAATGACATCGTTTTTTGCAAGGAATGCGGTACAAAGCCGGGCGGGTCGTCCGGGAGGCCGCCCCCTACGCACCGTTTATCGATAGAACTTCGTAGGGGGCGGCGTCCTCGACGCCCCGTTTGCACCAGCCCGCATATATGCGTAGGGCGGCGTGCCCTCACACCGCCGTTTTCACGCAAAAAAACAAGAGGGAAGCCACGCTTCCCTCCTGCAAGGACACAAAATTACTTATCCGCTGCCACGGACTTGACGACCTTGACCTCACGGCCATTGTAGGTACCGCACTCCGGGCACATTCTGTGAGGCAGATGCAGCGCACCGCACTTGGGGCATGCCACCAGACCGGGAGCCGCCAGCTTCCACACGGAGCTGCGTCTCTTATTGCGTCTTTGCTTGGATACTTTTCCCTTAGGTACTGCCATGTTGACACCTCCTTGGTCTTATACTGCCTGAGCAGTGAATTTATTGATAGTATTTATGCCTCCTCCCGGGGCAGGAGCTTTGCCAGGGCGGCCAAACGGGGATCTACCTGCTTTTTGCAGCGGCAGGCTTCCCAGTTCAGGTTCACGCCGCAGCCGGGGCACAGGCCCTTGCATTGGGGGGAACATAAAAAGACTGTGTCCATGTCAAGGATGAACGCCGTTCGGGCAAGGTCGTCCAGATCCACCTCATCGTGATCCAGAAGAACGATGTCGTCACTGTCCTCAAATTGCTTTTCCTCCGCCAAAACACAGGAATAGTCTGTGGTTTTCGGCAGGTCAAAGCTCTCCAGGCACCGGCTGCACCGGCAGCGAAGCGTTGTGGATGTCTGAAGCTCCAGCAGCAGCACACCAGCCTTGTTCTTAACCTGGCCGTCCACAACAACCGGGTTTATAACAGGCTTTTCTCCGCCGAATTCCAGGTCCGAAAGGTCCATCTCAAAGTGGAAATTCTCGCCGGCATCCGGGGTATGCAGGACTCTGTTTACATTCAAACGCATGGCACACCTCACAATGACACGAATTGTATTATAGAGGAAGAAAGGCGGCTTGTCAAACATTTTCTGCTAAAAAATTGACTTTTTTCAAAAATCAGCTACAATAACCCTATACTGCCGGAGGGGGAGAGCAAATGCGTGAGCTTACCGTGGGAAAAAATGACGCCGGGCAGCGGCTGGATCGGTTCGTGGGGAAGTCCCTGCCCCTGCTGCCCCCGGCTCTGCTGCAGAAATACATTCGAATAAAGCGCATCAAGGTCAACGGCCAACGGGCTGCCCGGGATCAGCGGCTGACCCAGGGGGACGTGCTGCAGCTGTATATTAACGATGAGTTTTTCGACCAGCCGAGGGAGGAAAATATGTTCCTTACCCTCTTTAAGCCCAGCCTTGACATCGTGTATGAGGATGAGAACCTGATGCTGCTGAATAAGCGCCCGGGGCTGGTAGTCCACGCTGACGAGACGGAGAAGGTGAACACCCTCATCAATCACATCCAGGCATACCTCTACCAAAAGCGGGAGTGGAATCCCCGGTGGGAAAATGCCTTTACCCCGGCTCTGTGCAACCGTATCGACCGCAACACCGGCGGCATCGTCATCGCCGCCAAAAATGCCGAGACGCTGCGCATCATCAACGACAAAATCCGTGACCACGAGCTGACCAAGCGCTATCTCTGCATCACACTGGGCGCGCCCCGGCCGCCGGCGGGGGAGGTGGAGAACTTTCTGCGCAAGGACGAGAAGAAAAAGCAGGTATTTGTGTTTCATAAGCCTGTGCCCGGGGCCAAGACCGCTGTGACCCGATATAAGACCCTCCAGCGCCGGGGGGAGCTGGCCCTGGTGGAGGTGGAGCTGCTCACGGGCCGCACCCATCAGATCCGCGCCACCATGGCGGATATGGGCTGCCCGCTTCTGGGGGACGGCAAGTACGGAAACGGAGAGAAAAACCGCGGCTATGGGGAGACCCGTCAGGCCCTTTGCTCTTACAAGCTTACCTTTGACCTGCCCACGGATGCAGGTATCTTAAACTATCTCCGGGGCCGCACCTTCCAGGTGGACGGGGTACCGTTCCGGGAGAAATATTTTGGCTGAGTGTATTAACAGGGCAAATGTTGACAATGTTCGCACTGTACAATATAATGCTTATATGGACGGAAACGGCCTATATTGCTCCGTTTATGGGGCGCAGAAAGGAAAGAGTGTATGAAGAGTCTGTGGAGAAAGATCACATCGGGCGCGCTGGCATTGGCTATGATGTTTACCTTGGCAGCCTGCGGCAAGGAGCAGAGCGGCGCAGACGCCGCTTCCGTGATGGCAGCGGCCCAGCAGGAGCTGACAAAGGTCAGCAGTATGCGTTACACCTATGCCATGGAAATGGCAATCAGCGCCGAGGATCAGTCGGTAGAGATGTCTGTGGACGGCACTGCCGAGGTCACCATGAACCCCTACGCCGCCAGGATGACCATGAACATGGACATGCTGGGTATGGCGCTTAAGGATGTGCAGGTATACATGGTGTCCGAGAACGGCCAAGTGGTGGCCTATACGGGCATGGACATGACCGGTGCGGGCCAGAACCAGTGGTATAAGAGCCAGGCCGATGACTCCGGCATGAACACCGAAAATTATGACGCCGTGGAATCCTTTGAGCTGTACATGAAGAACGGCTCCAACTTCAAGGCCGCCGGCACGGACACCGTGCAGGGCACCTCCGCCACCCGCTATGAGGGCGTTATCACCTCCGATATGCTGGAGCAGACCCTGGAAAAGAGCGGCAGCCTGGACAGCATCACCTCCCTGCTGGGAGAGGATTACAGCAGCGCGCTGGCCGGCATGAGCGGCATTCCCATCACCATCTGGATCAACGACGCGGGCCTGCCCGTGAAGTATGTCTTTGACATGACCAGTATGATGACGGAGCTTTTGCAGAACTCCGAGGACAGTGAGGACGCCGATGTGACCGTGGACAAATTCATCATGTCCATGGAGGTGCTGGGCTACAACGATGTGGATGCCATCACCGTGCCTCAGGAGGTGCTGGACACCGCTGTGGATGTGACGGAGGAGGCGGGCTGAGGACCAGCAAGCCCGGCTTGAAAATCAAAGAGACTACCCTTTTGGGTAGTCTCTTTTCACATAGCAGGGACGTTTTTCGAGGATGTTTTCGGCTAAAAAAACACATTATAAAAATGCGAAAAAATCTTATTGACATTTGGGGGGTTTCTTACTATATTGTATCTGTCAAATCCTGGCGACTTACGGGGAAAATGGAACAGAAACCGTTTTTGCCGGGAGGCGGCGTATATTTTTTTTGTGAACGGAGGAGGATAAATGTCCAAAGAGTTGATTCGCCTGCGGAATATCTGCATGGCGTTTGACGACGAGCAGGTTCTCGATAACATCAATTTGTATTTTAATGATTCGGAGTTTCTGACGCTTTTAGGCCCCAGCGGCTGCGGCAAGACCACCACGCTGCGCATTATCGGCGGGTTTACCACCCCTACCGGCGGTGATGTGATCTTTGACGGCGTCAGGATCAATGATGTCCCGCCCCACAAGCGGCAGATCAACACGGTGTTCCAGAAGTATGCGCTGTTCCCGCACCTGGATGTGTTTGAAAACATTGCCTTCGGCCTGCGCATTGCCAAGGTGCCGGAGGAGGAGATCCGTGAGCGGGTTACGGAGATGCTGGGCGTTGTGAGCCTGAAGGGCTTTGAAAAACGGCGCGTGGATCAGCTATCCGGCGGCCAGCAGCAGCGGGTGGCCATCGCCAGAGCTCTGGTGAATCGGCCCAAGGTCCTGCTACTGGACGAGCCCCTGGGCGCATTGGATCTGCGTCTGCGCAAGGATATGCAGAACGAGCTGAAGCGTATCCAGCAGCAGATGGGCATTACCTTTATATATGTTACCCACGACCAGGAGGAGGCCCTGACCATGTCCGACACCGTGGTGGTGATGGACAAGGGCCGCATCCAGCAGATCGGCACACCGGAGGATATTTACAACGAGCCGAAAAACGCCTTCGTGGCGGATTTCATCGGCGAGAGCAACATCCTCGACGGCGTCATGCATGAGGACTATGTAGTGGAGTTCTTCAACCGCAAGTTTAAGTGCCTGGACAAGGGCTTTGCCCCCATGGAGCCGGTGGACGTGGTCATCCGGCCCGAGGATATTGAGATCGTCCCGGCCGACAAGGGCCGCTTGGTGGGCACGGTGACCTCCGTCACCTTCAAGGGCGTCCACTATGATACCATCGTGGACTTCAAGGGCTACAAGTGGCTCATCCAAACCACCGACTACCACGAGGTAGGCGAGGTCATTGGTATTATCCTCAATCCTGACGACATCCATATTATGAAGAAGAGCGAGTACTCGGGCCAGTTCGGCGACTACAGTTCTTATTCGGCGGAGTATGACGAGATCAACGATCCCGACTTTGCCGAGGGGGATGAGGAGGACGCTGACGATGAAGACTAAGACTCCCGCCATTCCCTATGTGGTGTGGATGGCTGTATTTGTGGTGGTGCCGCTGCTGCTCATTGTGGTGTACGCCTTCACCAACTATGATGGCAAGTTCACCCTGGAGAACTTCACCAACCTGGATGTGTTTCTCCAGGTGTGCGGCAACTCCCTGTACCTGGCGGCGGTGGCCACAGGCATCTGCCTGCTCATAGCCTATCCCTTTGCCTATTTCCTGGCCCAGACGGGCCCTGCCACGCGGAAGGTGGCTATGCTTTTTATCATGCTGCCCATGTGGATGAACTTTCTTCTGCGTACCTATGCCTGGATGTCCATTCTGGAAAATCACGGCTTTCTCAACCAGATCCTGGCCCTGGTGGGCATCGGTCCCCTGCACATCATCAATACCGATGCGGCGGTGATTTTGGGCATGGTGTATAACTTCCTGCCCTTTATGATCCTGCCCATCTTCTCTGTCATCGAGAAGCTGGACCGGCGCTATATTGAGGCGGCCCAGGACCTGGGCGCGGGCAGGGTGCAGGTGTTCCGGCGGGTGATCTTCCCGCTGTCCGTTCCCGGGGTCATCAGCGGGATCATGATGGTGTTCATCCCGTCCATCTCCACCTTTGCTATTTCCAAGCTCCTGGGCGGCGGAATGAGCTTCCTGCTGGGCGACCTGATCGAAATGCAATTTTTGGGCTCGGCGTATAATCCCCATCTGGGCAGCGCCATCTCTCTTATGATGCTGCTGCTGGTGATTATTGCCATGCTCATTATGAACCGCTTCGGCGATGGAGAAGAAGGGGCGGTGATGATGTGATGCAGAATCGGAATCCTGTTATCGCCAAGGTACTCAATGTACTGGTGTTCCTGTTTTTGTACCTGCCCATTGCCGTGCTGATCATCTTCTCCTTCAACGACTCCAAGAGCCGCACGGTCTGGTCCGGCTTCTCCCTGCACTGGTATCAGGAGCTGTTCCAGGATGAGGAGATCCTCTCCGCCTTCAGCACCACCCTCACGGTGTCTGTGTTGGCGGCGCTGATTGCCACGGTCCTGGGCACGGCAGCGGCCATCGGCTTCCACGCCATGAAGCGGCGGCCCCGGCACCTGCTTATGACCATCAACAACATCCCCATGACCAATGCCGACATCATCACCGGCGTGAGCCTGATGCTGCTGTTCGTATTCACGGGGAATATGCTGGGCTTCTCCCTGGGCTTTGGCACGCTGCTGGTGGCCCACATCACCTTTAATATTCCGTATGTGGTTTTGGCGGTGCTGCCTAAGCTGCGGCAGCTGAACCCCAATCTGGGGGAGGCAGCCATGGACTTGGGCGCGACCCCCTGGCAGGCCTTCTGGAAGGTACTCATGCCCGAGCTGCGGCCTGGTATCCTCAACGGCCTGCTCATCGCCTTTACCCTCTCCATTGACGACTTCGTCATTTCTTACTTTACCGCCGGGTCCGAGGTGTCTACCCTGGCTATGCAGATCTACGCCATGACCCGCAAGCGCATCAGCCCCGAGGTCAACGCCCTGTCTACGATCCTGTTCGTGGTGGTACTGACCCTTCTGCTCATTGTGAACTTCCGGGAGATGCACCAGACCAAGCAGGCGGAAAAGCGGGACAAGGCCCTCCAAAAGGACGGCATGAAGGGAGGGGCCCGGTGATGAAAAAATTCACTATTTTGCTTCTGGCCTTGCTGCTGGCTCTGCCTCTGACGGGCTGCCAAGGCGGGCAGACGGGGCACAGCATCAATGTGTACAACTGGGGCGAATATATCGACGAGTCTATCTTTGACGATTTTGAGGCGGAGACGGGCATCCACGTCAATTACAAGACCTTCGCCTCCAACGAAATGCTCTACTCCGCCATCAAGGGCGGCGGCAACAGCTACGATGTCATCATCCCCTCGGACTACATGGTGGCCCGGATGGGGGAGGAGGGCCTGCTGATGGAGCTGGACTACAGCAAAATTCCCAACGCGGAGAACATTGATGAGCGCTATCTGCATCCCGCCTACGACACGGAGCAGAAGTACAGCCTGCCCTATATGTGGGGTACCACCGGCATCATCTATAATACCACCATGGTGGACAAGGCTCCCACCTCCTGGATGGACCTGTTCACCACGGACCTCAAGGGACAGGTGCTGATCTTCGACAATCCCCGGGACTGCATCGGCCTGGCGCTGAAGGCTCTGGGCTACTCCTTCAACACCACCGATAAGGACGAGATCGCCGAGGCCACAGACCTGCTCATCAAGCAGAAGGAGGACGGCATTGTCCAGGCCTACGTCATGGACCAGATCTTCGACAAGATGATCAACAACGAGGCCGCCATGGGCACCTACTACGCCGGCGACTATCTGACCATGGTGGAGGAGAATCCGGACCTGGCCTTTGTGCAGCCGGAGGAGGGCAGCAACCTGTTCGTGGACGCCATGTGCATCCCCACCTGCTCGAAAAACTATGAGGACGCTTTGGCCTTCATCAACTTCATGTGCCGGGACGATATCGTCCTGCGCAACTGCGAGGAAACGGGCTATTCCTGCCCCTCCGTCACCGCCCTGGAGGAGATGGACGAGGAAATGGCTACCGACCCGGTGGCCTATCCCGGCGCGGACATCCTTGATAAGGCCGAGACCTTCGGCGGCCTGCCGGAGGAGACCCTTACCTTCTACGACCACGAGTGGATCCGCATCTGCCTGGCCAAGGTGAAGTATTGATTTGGCGGAATATAGAAACCATGGACAATCAAGAGCGCACGGCTTCGGCCGTGCGCTTTTGGTTTGATGAGAAGTTTCAGAATGGCTGCTTTCGGTGGTTTCGTAAAGACTACGCTGCGTTTACAGCAGTTTTTTGTGGCTTACTCATAAATTCTGCGCTGCGGCGGTTGACTTTTCGGGTACAGAGTGTATTATATATTTAATAAGTGAAAATGAATGCGAAAAATCAACTACTTTAGGGAGATGGAAAAATGAAGAGAAAAGGGAATCTTGGCGGCATTTTTGCCATGGCGCTGATTCTTGTGCTGACATTAGTCCTTAGTGTGGGCAGCGTGTCGGCGGCGGAGCCGACCATTGTTGGCTCCGGAAACTGCGGCAAAGATGGAAGCAACGTTACCTGGACGCTGGACAGCACGGGGTTGCTGACCATCAGCGGCGAGGGGGAGATGGCGGAGTATACATATACAAATGACTCTCTAAGCAAAAAATATATTACGTCTGCCCCATGGGGAAATCGTGTGAAATCGGTTTCTATCCAAGACGGCGTGACCAGTATCGGGAGTTGGGCATTCTTGAGATGCACAGATATGACCAGCGTGATGATCCCGGATAGCGTGACCAGCATTGGTAACAGTGCGTTCTCTAGCTGCGCAGGCCTGACCAGCGTTACAGTCCCGAATAACGTGACAAGCATCGGAACCGCTGCTTTTGACAAATGCACAGGGCTGAAAACCGTGACAATTCCGGATAGTGTGACTATCATTAAGAACGGTACGTTCGCACACTGCACAGGGCTAACCAGTGTGACTATCGGCAGCAATGTGACCAGCATTGGGCAAAGTGCATTCTCCGACTGCACGGGCCTGGCCAGTGTGACGATTGGCAGCAATGTGACCAGCATCGGGGACTATGCATTTTCTTACTGCACGGGCCTGACCAGTGTGACGGTACCGGACAGTGTGACCAGCATTGGGGGGAGTGCATTCTCCGGCTGCACGGGCCTGACCAGTGTGGAGATTCCGAACAGTGTGACCAGCATCGGGGACGAGGCATTCTCCGGCTGCACGGGCCTGACCAGCGTGACAATCGGTAATAGCGTGACCAGCATTGGAGGCAGTGCATTCTATAACTGCACGGGCCTGACCAGCGTGACAATCGGTAATAGCGTGACCAGCATTGGAGATAGAGCGTTCTATAACTGCACGGGCCTGACGGAAATAATATATAATGCAAAAGCTGCAGCGGATTTGAAATGGGATTCCTCCAGTGTTTTTTATAATGCAGGCACATCTGCGGTCGACCTTCGGGTAGTAATTGGCGATGGCGTGGAGAAGATTCCTGCCTATCTATTCGTCTTCTGCAAGGGCCTGACCAACATTGTGATTCCGGACAGTGTAACTAGAATAGGAGATGACGCATTCTTCGCCTGCCATAATATTGAGAAAGTACATATAACAGATATTGCAGTATGGTGTGGAATAGTATTCGGGAATTATACGTCAAATCCCTTGCATTATACTAAAAATTTGTATGTAAATGATGTGCTTGTAACGAATTTAACGATTCCGAGTAGCGTGACCAGCATCGGAGACTATGCATTTGCTGGTTGCAAGGGCCTAACCAGCGTGGAGATACCGGATAGCGTGACCAGCATTGGGAGGGGTACATTCTCCGGCTGCACGGGCCTGACCAGCGTGGAGATACCGGATAGCGTGACCAGCATCAGAGACTATGCATTCTCCGACTGCACGGGCCTGCAGGAAGTTATTTGCAACGCCCGAGCAGTGGCAGATCTAACATACGTCTCGAGTGTTTTCGAGAACGCTGGCACCGCTACGGACGGAATGAAGGTCGTCTTTGGTGAGAGCGTGGAGAAGATCCCCGGCAACATTTTCTCCAACTGCGAAAGCTTGACCAGTGTGACCATCGGCAGTAATGTGACCAGCATTGGGGAAAAAGCATTTTACAACTGCAAAGGACTGGTGGAGATTAGCTATAACGCCAGGGCAGCAGAATGCAGTGATTATTTCGCTTTCAATAATGCCGGTACCGCTGCGAGGGGATTGAAGGTTATATTTGGCGAGAGCGTGGAAAAGATACCTGACGGGCTTTTCGATGACTGCACGGCTCTGACCGGCGTGACGATTGGCAGTCGTGTGACCAGCATTGGGGATTATGCATTCTCCGACTGCGCGGGGCTGACCGGTGTGACGGTACCGGACAGTGTGACCAGCATCGGGTACTATGCATTCTACAACTGTACGGGCCTGACCAGCGTGACTATTGGCAGCAATGTGACCAGGGTTGGGGATTATGCATTCTCCGACTGCACGGGCCTGACCAGTGTGACCATCGGCAGTAATGTGACCAGCATTGGGGACAATGCATTCTCCGGCTGCACGGGGCTGAAGGAGGTTATTTACAACGCCAAGGCAGCGGCAGATCTAACATACAACCCGAATATTTTCGAGAATGCCGGCACCGCTGCGGACGGAATGAAGGTCGTCTTTGGCGAGAGCGTGAAGAAGATACCAGCCTATCTATTCTATGGAGCAAATATTCAAAAAATCGAGTTTGCAGGAGATCCTCCGGTAGTTGGCAATGGAGCATGGGAGAGCAATCGCTCTATATATGCGTACTACCCCATGCACAACAGTGCGTGGACGAACAGTGCAAGGATTGCCTGTGGATCGTCCCTCGTTTGGAGAGGATACTGCTATGAGCCTCTGTCCTCTGGTATATGCAAGATCAATAAAACCGTATACATGACGGGCGATACCTTAGATGATTACAGCATCAGCATGGAGGTGACCCATAAGGACGGCTGCACGGAGACTATTTTCTATGATTCCGGGCTGCTGGAGCTGGGCAGCTGCGACATGTCCACCCCCGGGGCAAAGACCATCGACGTTACCTACCGGGGGACTACCGCTCAGCTGAAAATCTATGTGCACGAGCGGAAAACACAGACCCTGGACAAGAAGGGGTATCCGGAGTCCAGCCATAATTATGAGAATAACCTGGACAGAACCTATACCTACAAGGCAGCGGGAGCCGTTTCCCTGGATGTCACCTTCTCGGCGCAGACAGAGGTGGAGACTAATATAGACTATCTTTATGTGAACGGGGCACAATACACCGGAACGGAGCTGGCGGGCAAGACGATCTCCATCCAGGGGGACACGCTGACGATCCGGCTGGTTTCGGATAAGGGCGACAGTGCATACGGATTCTCCATCGACCGCATCGTGAAGACCTATATGGAACACCAATATAAAAACGGTGTGTGTACCCTCTGCGGGGCTAAGGATCCGAATTTCAAACTTGCCGCGCCCACCGTGAAGCCCAGCTATGTGGGCGCCAGCGGCAAGCCCTATCTCAGATGGAATGCCGTGGCCAATGCCAGCAAGTACGAGGTGTACTGCGCAACCACAGAGAACGGGACCTATACGCTCCTGGGCACCACTACGGCCACCAACTACACCGATAATAAGGCCGGCTCCGGCTACACCTATTACTACAAGGTGAAAGCATTGGCCGCCAATGGCGCCGAGAGTGATTACAGTGCCGTCGTAGCGGGCATCTGCCACTGCGCGAAACCCACTGTAAAGGCGACCTATATGGGCGCCAGCGGCAAGCCCTACATCAAGTGGAATGCCGTGGCCAATGCCAGCAAGTACGAGGTGTACCGCGCAACCACAAAGAGCGGGACCTATACGCTCCTGGGCACCACTACGGCCACCAACTACACCGATAATAAGGCCGGCTCCGGCTACACCTATTACTACAAGGTGAAAGCATTGGCCGCCAATGGCGCCGAGAGTGATTACAGTGCCGTCGTAGCGGGCATCTGCCACTGCGCGAAACCCACCGTAAAGGCGACCTATATGGGCGCCAGCGGCAAGCCCTACATCAAGTGGAATGCTGTGGCCAATGCCAGCCAGTACAAGGTATACCGCAGCACCAGCAAGAACGGGACCTATACGCTCCTGGGCACCACCACGGCCACCCACTATACCGACAACAAGGCCGGCTCCGGGTATACCTACTACTACAAGGTAAGGGCCATCAGCAAGGTGAAGAGCACAGCGAATTCTGTCTTCAGTGTTCCCGTGGCAGGTATCTGCCACTGCGCGAAACCCACTGTAAAGGCGACCTATATGGGTGCCAGCGGCAAGCCCTACATCAAGTGGAATGCTGTGGCCAACGCCAGCCA
>ERZ773229.568-NODE-568-length-31552-cov-5.063911_pt1 | contig 31552 bp, 42 predicted proteins | sample MGYA00580992_ERZ773229 | MGnify/ENA primary metagenome ERZ773229 (study PRJEB29015, sample SAMEA2737795) | human gut metagenome | biome: human gut; feature: human-associated habitat; material: faeces | place: China | collected 2012 ... | reverse complement strand
TGCCTCCCGATGAATTAAGTATCGCTCTTTTCGCCCCAAAAGTCAATATTAGTAAATACATTTATTACTTATATTTAATGCGATTGCGCGACAGCGGAAAGGCGACAGCACCACGATGAAAGGGGGCTTAAATCGTCAATCGCCGGGCCTTACCGGACCTGACGGGGATGATGCACCCACTACCACACAACCCGACCGGAACCACCCCAGCACGCCCACACACGCCGCCGCGTGGACACTGCCCCCACCCCCTCCCTGCAAAGCCCTCTTTTCAACCGCCCCAAACGCCACGCCACGGCCACACATTGGCCCTGTCCCGGTGAGCGGCCTGTGCGGCGCTCTGCGACGCGCTGGGCGTGATTTCCGGGTCCGTGGTGGGTCAGCGCAGCTGACGCGCCCGGATGGGCTGTAAACGGGCTTACAGCGCCGCTGGCGACATTGGCCGACACGATCAAATTTGCTGAACGACACACGCAGCCGGCAGCAGCTGAGAAGCAGCTGCAGCTGGCGGGCGCCCATTTCGGGTTTTACGTTATTTCAGTGAGTTAGCGACAACAGGCGAGAAAAACAGGCATTCAGTATTTTTGATGCGTCAGCGATGGAAGCCCGAAGGGGCGAGACAGCAAGGCTGGCTCGATGCGCAGCACAACGTAGCGGCCCGGAGGGCGACGCCCAGCCCGGAGAGGGAAACGACAGGCACAAAAAAACCCGACTGGTGAGATCGGGTTTTATTGCTTTGCCCCAGACTGGAGCGGGAGAACCAAAACTATTGACGATGAAATCTTACGTCATGAGTAGCGTAAATGCAAACCGCCAGGAATGGGGTATACTGCGCGGGTCAGTATGTTGGCGCTCTCTCTCCAGCCCCCCGCTTATGCGGCATGAACGGATTAAAGTCCTGGTTGAAAAACAGGTGGTGCTGTTTCAATGCCCAGGCTGGAGCAGGAGAACCAAAACTATTGACGTTAGGTAGCCGCTGTGACAGGCGATGTAAGGGTGATCAGCGGCGTTCCTGCTCTGTATGGAGCAAACGGATGATTAACGTGTTAATCGTCGTTCTGCGGGCGGTAGTCGCGGTGTCAAACGCTGTGATTGCTGTTCTGGAACTGATTCGGCAGTTCATGGACTGACCGGAGACGTAACTAAAGGCGGGGGGACCACTCCCCGCCTTTTAACATTTCACTTTTGCGAAAACGCGTCCCAATCAGGGTAGATATAATAAGTGGAACCCGCTTTTATCGGCAGCGTCAAAACTTTCTCACCAGGGACGATCTGCATATTTACCTGTTCAACAACACTTCCACACACTTTCCTATCCACGACAAATTTCCAGTTAAACTGTGGCTGGGTGACACCATGCCATTTAACTTCTTTTTCAGTCTTTGTAATGGTCGCGCGGTAGTCACATTTGTTTTTAATGTCCCTAACCATCAATTCCTGATTGTCGCCTGTAAAATCAACCAGGCTCACTGTCTCTATAGAGTTTTTAGCCCCAGCTGTAGCAACAGCAGACACGAACACAAGCGCCAATAACGCTACACCATTACTCTTTGCCACCATTGCCTCCTTCATTCACATTTTCAGCCATCGCAACCCAGCATTTTGCACCATCATACTCGTTTCCACCTTCAGCAATAAAAACATGGCCGTCAGTGTCGATCGCTATCGCGCCGGGGCGCTCACACCCGGCATCACGCAGGCAATTTTTCCAGCCATAGGCTTTCCCTTCCCATATCAGCACCACGCCGCCATCATGCCCCGGCCATGTTTCACGATAAGCAGCTGCTTCAGCGGCAAACCGTAAGCGGGCGAAAAAGCCGGATTGCTTCAGCTCTTTTGCGTCGGCCAGTTGTGGGAATTTTGCCCTGGTAAAACTGCCCGCGTCCGGCGCGGCCACCACGATTTCATCATCAATGACGTTGCGCCGGATCTCTTTGCCATCCTCAATGATTTTTTTGCGGAACGAGTGCCGGAACACGGCAGAGTAAGCGCCGGAATCATTCACAAAAACGCACGTATCCCAGCGGTGATTGCCCTTGCCGCGAAACGCCCGATAAACCTCGCGGCCATACTTGGCCGCATCCTCTTTTTTGAAGTCAAAAGTCATATGTCAGTCCTTTTTCTCAAATACCTGTATGTATTGCCCGCAGCTGGCGCAGCAGTATTCACCCAGCCAGCGGCCATCATCATTCCAGTCATTACTCCCGCAGCGGCAGCGCACAACGCGGCGCTTGCCTTCCGGCACCTGGACAGGGGGGAATATCGTTTCCTGAATGTCCGGCCAGAACCGCACGGATGCCACCCGGACCGCCTTTGTCTGGCCCGAATAGTCGAGATACCGAAACCAGACTTCATCTGTCGTAACCATCAGCATTTCTTCCTGAACGAGTAAGGCGGGCAAATGCCCGCCGAACCTGGTTAATCTATTGCCCGAAAAATACGGCTCTGTGACTCTGGCGGGAGTGTTTCGGTAAAGTCCCGCAGCGTGTGATAGCGCTCGGCCATCGTCTCATTCACACGCTGCCAGCCACGCTCAAACGCCACGCAGCAAAAGTGGCTGTAGGCATACAGCGCAACGATAATCCCGGCTTCTTTGGCGCTAACAGGTTCATCAAAATAGTTAGGAAGCGTGAGCTGGTAGCCATCCGGCGCGATGAAGGCACAAGCGCCGTTTTCATAGGTGATGTACTCCCAGCAGCCACCATCATAGCCAACTGCATATTTTGCCATGAAGCCGTAAACGTAGCTTTCTGCTTGAGGATAAAACTCCGCGAATGCGTAAGGAAGGAAACGCATTTTCTGAGCGGGGCCATAGATTTTTGCGGTGACGGTATTAGCCATAGTGTTTACTCCGAGGTTGCCGCTTTGGGCTGTGTTACCGGGGGCGGTATTGCCTCCCGATGAAATAAGTATCGCTCTTTCCGCCCCCAAAGTCAATATTAGTAAACACATATTTTATTAGACTTTACTCCTTCGCAGCGGTATATTTTCTGTATTGCGCAATACAGAAGGAAAACAACATGACATTGCCAACACCTGAAACCTACGAAGAACTCCAGCACGCCTACGATTTTTTTGATGAACGGCTTTTCAATAACGAGCTGCCGCCATGCCTGATCACCCTGCAACGTGAAAAGCGCACTTACGGCTACTGCTCGTTTCAGCGCTTCGCGGGCCGCGAGAGCGGGCAAATGGTCGATGAAATAGCCATGAATCCGGTGTACTTCTCCATACGCACCATCAAAGCGACGTTATCCACTCTGGTGCATGAAATGGTTCACCAGTGGCAGTTTCATTTTGGCAAGGCCGGGAGGCGTGGCTATCACAATAAAGAATGGGCCTCGTTAATGGAGCGGGTCGGGTTAATGCCATCGGATACCGGGCAGCCCGGAGGGCGAAAAGTAGGGCAAAGCATGACGCACTACATCATCACCGGCGGCGCTTTTGACCGGGCGTGTGATGAACTGTTAACGCGCAATTTTCAGCTGTCCTGGATGGACCGCTTTCCTCCGTACCAGCCGAAACCCGGAGCGCCGCAGTCACCCAGCGGAAAAGGTTACATCGATGATGAAGATGATGATGGGGAATACCCGCCGGACGACGACTACACCGACGAACCCGGCGAGCTGGATGATGAAATCATCGAGGCTATGAGGTTTGTTTCGCCGCCGCCAGAATCCCCGGTAAACAAGTCCAACCGAGCAAAATACACCTGCCCGGTGTGTCATGTGAACCTGTGGGGCAAGCCTGGTCTGGTCGTGTTCTGTGGCGGGGAGCATTGCGAAAAGGCCGAGCTTCAGCCCTCATAAGAAAAGCCCCTGACGGGGCTTTATTTTCATTACAGCGCGTGAATCGCATGGTTAGGGAAGGGGAGTGTAACCGGGGCGAATGGAATATCATCTTCAAAGTCCGGCATCGCGCCCTGTTGTGGTTGCTGCCCTTGCGTTCCCGGTGCAGCAGCTGGCGCACCGCCTCCGCTAAACTGTTGCTGTCCACCCTGACCAGCGGGAGCGCCGCCGCCCTGGCGACCGCCCAGCATCTGCATAACGCCGTTCATGCTAACCACCACTTCCGTTGAGTAGCGATCCTGCTGGTCCTTATCCTGCCATTTACGGGTGCGCAGCTGGCCTTCAATGTACACCTGCGAACCTTTGCGGAGGTATTCGCCTGCAACCTCGGCCAGCTTGCCGAAAATAACCACCGTATGCCATTCCGTGACTTCTTTCTGCTCGCCAGTGGCTTTATCTCGCCATGATTCGGATGTAGCAAGGCGCAGGTTAGCGACCGCGCCGCCATTAGGCATGTAGCGCATTTCCGGGTCCTGGCCTAAATTGCCAACGAGAATTACTTTGTTAACACCGCGTGAAGCCATAATTTATCCTCCTGATAATGGGAAGCTGTGAGCTTCCCGGAGAAATAATTATCGCAATTTGAAGGGGCATGGTCAATATAAGTAAACTATATATTTACTATTATTTCTTATTCGGATTGTTCAACTTTGCTCTGATTGATGGCGTACTTCTCTGCTTCCTTCAGCACCTTCAGGGCTAATTTTTCAGGTATCCACACGTCAACTTTGCGTAGCTTTTCGCCCTCAATATCGACGGCTAACGACTGGTACAGATCCCAAATGCGCTTCACCGTGGAACCCACGTTCTGCTTGGTCCGTCCGACACGTTCGGCCACGTCTTTATTGCTTTCCCCTTTAACCAACACTGAATGACCGATTTCAGTCGATAAGTGGGTAAACGTCTGCATTGCGGGTAAGAGGCGATCCCATTCTTCCTGCGTCATGCTGCGGGTCTGTTTGCGGGCCATAGTCATTCCTGATTGATAACGATTAAGCCCATGATATAGCGGCCACCGCTAACGGTCAATGTTAGTAAATAATGATTTTACTCTATTGAACTATTGAGAAGGAGGGGGGGAGGCCGTCGCGGCAGCAACTGGCCTCCGGGTGAATCAGCGAAGGAAATGCTGATAGCTCTGGATTATAGCGAAAGTTATCGCTTTTAAAAGAGAGTCCGCAACGCTCGCCGCAAGACCTGATTAGGGAGCCGCAACGCGGCGAGTCTGTCAGGTCGAGGAAGCGTAATTTCCACGGTTGCTAAGTCATACACCGGACGCGCCTTACTCACAGATAGGCTTTGTTAATTACAGGATATATGTACAGGTAGAAATTAAAGGAAAAACATACAGGATCACCTTACAGGTTTAGGGGGGGGGTAATTTATCTCGGTTTAGGGGGGGTGATATATCTCGGTTAGGGGGGGTAATTTATCTTGCTAGGGGGGGTAATATATCTCGGTTCAGGGGGGGTGATTTATCTTGGATAACTTGCTGAATAAACAGGGTTATCCACAAAAGAAAAAGGCCCGTACTGGGCCTTTCTTCACGATTTATACGGTATAGGGGGAGGGGAACTGTACAGCAGCAGGCCACCTTTGACCTGATCAACCTTTGCCGCCGGATACACGGAAAGCACCTGTTTCAGTGCTGGCATGAATGCCCGTTTAAAATCCTTGTCGGCATTCTTCCCGCTGTACTCCTGGGCGAACTGTTCCCGCAGCTTCATCCAATACAGCATGACCGGGCGGCCCTCGATGCGGTGTAAACGGTGAGCAAGCCATGCGTATATATCGAGTGCCAGCGCGGAGCCTTTCAGCACATGCAACGCCCTGTTGTCGAGCGGAACGGCACTCTCTATCAGGCCGTTATAATAACCTTCTGACAGAGTGAGTGTCCCCGGCCATAGCGTGAGCTGCTTCGTGTCTCCATCTTTGAGCCAGGCATCAAACTGTTCAACGGGCTGGCCGTTATAGGTCCGTCCTTTGAAGCCCAGCTGTAAGCGACATGCTGCCAGCGCCTGCATCTGTGTACGCAAGGTTCTGTGTCTCGCGCCCTGAAGTTCCATTCCCATAAGGCGAAGAAATTCGCTGGCACTGTGGCCGATGGAGATTTCCCGCGTTTTGTTGCGCAGCGCATACGATGAAATCCAGGCGAACGTGAGCCGCGGCATAGCCCCATAAGGTAGAGGCTGCTCTACCGGGCCATTACCTTCATCCAGCCATCCGGCCTGGACAACAAGCCAGGCATCACCAGAACGGCGCATAAACTCGCGGCCTTCTACTTTGGAGCGCGGCAAACCGACCTGGCACAAAATGGAATGGGTGAACGCCATATCATCACCCTGCGGCGGTTCCTGCCGGATTAGTGCCGCTGTATCAATGGCTTTTTGTTGCCGTTTGGTTAGCTGTTTGCTGTCCTCTGCCATTGTCATTTTCCGTAGTAATGTAACGCTGAGAAAACACTAGCACGGTGATTTAGTAATTACCAGTAAAAATAAAGGTGACTATTATTTACTTTGGCTGAGGTTGGTTGTACGGTAGTATTAATTTCAACAGGAGGGCGCTATGACAGAACGTCAGCAGAATAGAAATGTTTGTGCAGTAGGGAAAGCCAGCGAAGGCATGACAATTGATCACAAAGCCATTTTGTCAGGAGTAATGCGTAAAGAGGCAACGCAAGTTTATATCCCTCACTTCAAAGGGGCTTGTCCTGCCTTTGTAGAATGGGCTGATCAATGCTTACCTGGTGAAAAATTACCTCGTGGGCAATATTTCAGGAAACGAGATTGGGTGCGCCAGTTCAACACTCGCCTGATAAGTTTCAAGGCAGACCATCCCGATGAAGGAAAGTATGGATGGCTTTTTAATAACGCCGATCAGGAGTAGTTAGTTATGGGCAAGCAGTCTCGTTATGCTGTCATGATAAAAGGGGGCAAAAACCTTTATCGTGGAAACAGCCGCCTACTTGCCTGGACGGTATGGCTGATTAACCGCCGTCACAAGGCGATAGCTTATGATTGTGGACCTTGGGTTGTTGAACCTGCCTATTGGATTAGCGTTCAAAGCAACCGTGACAGTCACGATTAAACGAAATTGGGAGGTTAATATGTTTGGCATCATTTTTAACACAACCTGCGGCGTGATATTCATGATTTTAAGCCTGTCTGCTGGGGCTGGACTCGTTTTTCATAGTGATGGGTATACACAGCCGCAGTTATGGAATATGGCGGGTTTAAGCATCGCTTGCGCCTTTGCCTGGGTGTGGGCTTTTAAGAATGCTGGTGAAAGCTGGTACACCCATAAAAGCCACAGAGATAGCTAATGGAAATCCTAATCGTCTTGATCATCGTGGGCGTTCCCGTTGCCTATATGATATGGGATCGCTATTTCCGCGTTTTCCCGCTGTCGTATTTCGGCATAGAGAACGTGCAGCGGGTCGCTAAATGGGAAAGCGACGAATGGCGTGAGCGAGTCTTTTCACGCGGAGGCATGACAAGCCGTGAGTGGATTAGCGTTAATACCCGCCAACTGGAGGCTATCAAAGCCGAGCTGCGCCGCCGTCAATAAGGCGGCTTATGTCTTTTAAGTATACCCTTCTGTCACCCTCTGAATCCTTCCCCTCGCGCCTTAATGGCATAACTCTAATGACATAGGTTATAGTGACATAACCCTAATGACATAAGAGGCGGTAATGTACATATTTGGATACCTCCGGGCTTCTGCGCACGATCAGGATGCGTCACGCGCCCAGCAGCGGCTTAAAGCCTTTGCACTTGAGCATAACCACCGGGTCGCCGGATGGTACGTTGAGAACGCTTCTGGCGCGTCCCTGCAACGTCCTGAGCTTATGCGCCTGCTAAATGATGCTGAGAAGGGCGATCTTATCCTGATTGAGCAGGTAGACCGCCTTTCACGCCTGGATGATGAAGGCTGGCAGCAGCTGAAGCGAATGATGCAGGAAAAGAACCTGGCGATTATCAGTCTGGACCTGCCAACCAGCTACGCGGCGTTAATGCCCCACGGTAGCGATGAATTTACACGGAGTATGCTGACGGCCATCAATAGCATGATGCTTGATATGCTCGCGGCCATCGCCCGAAAAGACTATACAGATCGCCGCCGTCGCCAGCAGGAAGGCGTAAAGAAAGCCAAAGAGAAGGGGATTTATCGTGGCCGGATGCCCGACCAGAATAAGCATGACCTGATCCGTTCTTTGCGGCACCAGGGGAAATCTATCAGCGAGACGGCCAGACTCGCTGGCGTATCGGAACGGACGGTTACGCGGGTGAGCAAAAGTTAATTCTGGCTATCGACCTTTTTACCAGGAACGCCGTGTTTGACCAGCAAATCCTCTATAGCTTCATCGAGCAGGCGGCTTTTAGGTATCCGCGTTTTGGCCGCTAGCGCGTCAAACAATGGGACAAGCTGATTATCAAGGGACGAGGTGAAGCGTCGGCGATTTTTTAAATAGGGTTCGGCCATTACATCCGTTTCCACACAGTTACAGGTGCAAGCAGTGTATGTGGCTGTCAGATAGATTAAAGTGGTTGCAGATAGTGCCTATATAGTGCAAAAATTCACCCTAAATACAGCACCAGGGCACTTATAAAAATAAAATATGCACGATTCCAGCTCGTTTAAGTCGCCTTCATGGCGACTTTTTTATGCTCTTTAACAATATGATTGTTGTGATAAACATGGATTGTGCAGCTCAATATCCATGTCTGGAGGAAGCGCTTCCGGGGCAAGCCCGGAAGCCTTGCTTATTAGCGGTGGGTGTAAAGACGCCAGGCGGCACTGCCGGAACTACCATCACAGATACGGCCAGCGAACACTGATCCCTGAGAGTATTTAACGCCGTTCAGGTAGCAGTAGCTGCTGTTCTGCGTTTGCTCCGAGCGAAAAGCTGACTCCTGCTGACTCAAGCGATGCTCGGCAGACTGGAGGCGAACGGAAAGCGCGTTAATTTGCTTCTGCTGATCGCTGATTCGGTTTGAGAGCGCTACCGCGTCGTTCTGAGTGGCGCACCCGGAGAGCAGGGCGGCGGCAATGATGGCTGGGATTAGTTTCTTCATGTTTTACTCCTGAAATGAACGTCCGTATCGCTGAATAATCAGCTCCAGTGTGTTTTTGTTTTCTGAAATAGTGGTCATAGGGCAGGTGCTTAGAAATACTTTACGAGCCGCAGCTGTCGCGCCGGGGTTGTAGTAGGGGGTGTAAATCCGTATCTCAAAGAAGCTCTGGCGGCCCATTACACAGTCAGGCCCGGATGTTGCCTCGTTACCTTGTAACTTTCCGGCCATACAGGTGAATGCGAGACACGGATCACCCTTAGTATTTCCCTCCGCAAAGGCGCTGGCGCTACTGAAGATGCAGTACATCAATAATATTTTTGCAACGGTTCTTAGCTTACTCATACGTTCCCTCTTATCCATTTGATACAGCTTGTTGAAATCACATTGATAACCAACAGCAATCCCATTAGGAACAACAGGTTATAAAACTCCGGCGCTCCCAAACGGCCCATAAACCACTCGACAAGAAACAGCACTATTGATAGTGTGGCTATCAACTTCAATAGCTTTCTTGACACAGCGCTTACAAAAAACAAACAAATACAGCAACATGACTTAGAGTAGGTAAAGAGGTTGTTTTTGAGGGACATGGCAGTCTTTTTGAACCACAGCAGAATCCCCCTTTCAGGCATTTTGTCTTTTTGGTTTCTTTCGCCTTTCGGCCTCTTAAACTCAATCACATTGCCCATCGTTCACTCCCTTTCTCGAATCTTCAGATCGTCCAAATCCACACCATTTTCCAGTAGTTCAACTAACCACTTAGGACGACGGCCAACGCCAGTCCACGTATTATCCGGGTTAGCCGGGTCACGGTATCGAGGGGATTTGGTATCCCGATCCACCACTGCACCAGGCAGCTTCATTTCATCCAGAAGATACCCATCACTCAATCGTTCCTGTAACCAGACAGGGCGCTTTCCGTACCCGCTCCAGGTGTTAAATGGATTCTCCGGGTCACGGTATACAGGCGTCCCTTTTGGTCGCTTCTCCGACTGCAAAGGAACAAGCATAGGTTTCTTCCCTTTAACGTCTTTTTCTCTTGACACGATTCTATTGGCCCTTATGATAAATAAAAGTCGTCAAAATTACAATTACACGGACATACAAAAATGAAAAAATCATGGTGCTTGATAGCGGTATGTATCTCCGGCCTTTCTTTTCAGGGGGTCGCTCACGCGGCTTCTGCCTCGGATACGATCGCCAACCTTGCTGCCCGATGCGCACCAGACGTTTCACCGCTAACAATGGCCTATATCGTCGGCCATGAATCCGGGAACAACCCGTATTTTATTAACGTTAACCGTGGCGCAAACCTGAAACGTCAACCGCAAACCGAAGCTGAAGCGGTAGAAGTTGCCAACCGGCTAATCAAAAACCTCAAGAAAGATGAAAGCATCGATATGGGGCTTGCGATGATTAATTCTAACAATTTGAGTTCGTTAGGTATCACGGTTGAGCAGGTATTTAAACCCTGCATCAATCTCCGCGCCAGTCAGACCATTTTAAAAGACTGTTATAGTACGGCCCTGAAATCCAACCCGCCCGGCCAGGTAGCATTAAGACATGCGCTGTCTTGCTACAACACCGGGTCACAAGTGCGGGGGATTTCAAACGGGTATGTCACGAAAGTTATTAACGTGGCTAAACAGTCTGATTTAAAGATCCCTACGTTGCTACCTGATGGGCAGAACGAGGAAGCGGAGAGCCAGCCTGTGAGTGCGAAGGGCGCAACCTTTGAGGGTGAGCACGATGCGTTTACGGGTGAAAGTGATAGTGGTGGTGATGTGTTTTCGCAGGATAACACTGACGCGTTTCTGACCAAAGCGGAGCAAAAAGGGAGTGAGGTTATGAATGACAAAAATCTATCTCCTGTTGCAGTCTCAAATAATTGATTTATGCGAAGCCGGAAAAATACAGGAGGTTGTAATTGAAAGGATTTCACTAAAGCAGTGGTATCCCATATTTGACGTAAAGGATGAAAATTTGGGTGAGGTTCGTTGCTCCATTCGGTTGAATAAAGATCACGAACTTCGCACATGGGCAGACCTGAGACTCCTGACGGAGTTTCTTCTGGATAAGTGCAATGTCGGCGAGTGCCGATTGATATTGAAATCAACAAAGGAAAGGTAGAGGTATATATGGTTACTTTTTTCAAAAATAACGGGTTTGCGCTGCTGGTTGCGCTGTTATGTATCGCAGCGCCAGAACTGGCCCTCGCAGCTGGCGGGGCAGACACCGGGGCCAGTACAGGTAACAACATCAAGTCATGGCTGGATACCTGGATTCCTATCGCCTGTACTATCGGCGTGATCGTGTCGTTCCTCGTTTGGCTGTTCCATCTTATTTCCGCTGGTTTTATGTTCCGTCTCGCAATCGCCATGGTTGGCATTGGCTCCGCATCATATCTGGTATCCCTGACTGGTATCGGCAGCTGATTAATGGGGGGGAGCACATCCCCCATTAAGTGAGGTTTTATGTTTGAAAATGGACAACGGCCATTATTTAAAGGTGCAACACGCGTCCCCCGGCTTGCTGGCGTTCCGCGTACAGTGGCGCTGGTTATCTTCATGATCTCGGCCACGCTGTTTATGACGTTACATTTATGGTCACTCCTTGTATTTGCGGTTCTGTGGTCAATTGCAGCAGCGCTAACTAAATACGACGACCGTATGTTTCGCATCCTTTCATTATGGCTACAGACTAAATTTCGTAATGCACACGACACGCCATTTAAACAATGGAGTGGTTCAAGTTATTCCCCTGTGGATTACAAGAAAAAGGAGCTGAAATAAATGGTGGCATTGCTTAAACCTAAAACGTTCAGAGACGAGCCGAGCGTTAATGAAAAGTATTTGCAGCATAGCCAGCACCTTGATGATTATATTATCTCGATGCGTAATGGCGATCTGCTCGCATTCTTTAAAGTCGATGGCCGGACACATGATTGTGCCTCTGACCGAGAGCTGATTACATGGAACGATGATCTTAATACGTTGATTAAGTCCTTCGGGACTGACCACGTAGAGGTCTGGTCACACGAGTATCATCACCAGTCTAAAGAGTATCCTGACTCTGAATTTACCCAATTCTTCCCGCGCTACCTGGATGAATACAACCGCCGCCTGCAAACAGGGTCTAACCAGATGGTTAATGACCTGTACCTGACGGTGCTTTATCGCCAGATAGGCGATAAGACGCAGAAGTTTTTGGCTAAGTTTGAGCGACCGTCAGCTGACGAGCTGGCTCAAATGCAGGCTGAAGCCTTCACCGGAATGGAAGAAGTCTGTGAGCAGATCATGGAGGGGATGAAGGGCTATGGCATCAAGCGCCTGGGTATTTATTACCGGGATAAAAACGGTGAGGAAATAGCGCTAACTGACGCTGAAGAAAAACAGTCGCTGCTTGAAGTAGACGAAGCAGATATTTTCGATGAACCGGTAATGCTCAACGTCGCTGATACCGTCCCGCCGACTGCTCACGCTTATTCTAAAGCGCTGGAGTTTCTTTATTTCCTGGTAAATCTGGAATGGTCCATTGTTCCTGTTTGCCGTGACCGTATCGGTTCTTACATCATGGAAAACCGTGTTGTCAGTTCTGTATGGGGGGATATTGTTCAGGTCAGAACGCTGGACAGCAATTTTTATACTACAGCTATCGAAATCCGTGATTACGAAAAAAACACGGAACCGGGTCAGTTTAATTTGCTGAAAGAAGCTGATTTTGAATATCTGCTGACTCAAACGTTTTCTTGCATATCCGAGGCTTCAGCTAAAACGCTTCTGGAGCGCCAGGAGAAGTCCATGATGGAAACTGGCGACAGAAGCCAGTCCCAGCTTGAACAGTTGAATACAGCGCTGGATATGCTGCTTTCTAAAGAAATTGTGATGGGCTATCACCATGCCACTATTCACGTTTTCGATACCGATCAGCGAGCAGTGCAGCGCAAGGCCCGTAAAGCTAAAGTCATGCTAAGTCAGTGTGGCTTCGTGGGGGGCGGCGTAGGGCTGGCCTCTGAAGCGGCTTACTTTGCGAAGATTCCGGGTAATCAGAAATGGGCGCCACGCCCGACGCCGATCAACTCATGGAATTTCTTCCATTTCTCCCCGTACCATAATTTTATGCGCGGCAAACCGGACAATAATCCGTGGGGTCCGGCTGTGACGATGTTCCGCACCGCGAACGGTACACCGCTGTATTTTAACTTCCACGTCACCCCACTGGAAGAACGCTCAATCGGAAAGCGCCCGCTGGGGCATATGTTGCTTACAGGTACGTCTGGTGAAGGTAAAACTACGCTGCTGGATTTCCTGTTATGCCAGTGCATGAAGTTTAATCCGCGTATGTTCTGCTATGACCGTGACCGGGGAATGGAGCCGTTTATTCGCAGTGTCGGCGGCTACTATAAAGTTTTACAGCAGGGCGTAAAAACTAACTTCTCACCGCTCAAACAGAAAGGCACACCGCGTAATATTGCGACCACTAAAAATATTATGCGTGTCTGTGCTGAAATTACAAATAACGGCCCATTAGATAAAGATATGGGGATGGAACTCAATAAGGCTGTGGATGCTGTCATGGGCGAACACTCTTTAATCCCTGTTGAGGCCAGAGATATTACCCGACTGAAAGGGTACATCACGCACCCATATCTCAAAGACCTGATTAATGACTGGACGAATGACGGCCAATACGGCTGGCTTTTTGATAATGGTGAAGATGCGTTAGATCTCGATGCTCATGATATTTTCGGCTTCGACCTGACGGAGTTTATTGCTGCGGAAGGTGAGATTCCCAGCCCGGCCAGAACGCCATTGTTAATGTACCTGCTTTATCGTATCCGTAATTCAATTGACGGAAAGCGCCGTGTTATTCAGTGCTTCGATGAATTTCACGCTTATCTTGACGATCCTGTTTTAAAGCTGGAAATAAAGCGCGGCATTAAAACAGACCGTAAGAAAGATGCGATTTATTTGTTTTCCACGCAAGAGCCAAATGACGCGCTCGCAAGCAGCATTGGTAAAACGGTGATGTCGCAAACGCCATCAAAAATCTGCCTGCGCGATCCCGATGCCAGCCGTAAGGACTACTCCTTCCTGACCGATGCAGAGTTTGAAGTAATGTCCAAAATCCCTGAGCACTCGCGCCAGTTTTTGGTTAAGCAAGGGTCACAGTCAGCTCTCGCTACATTCAACCTGAATATCAACGGTAGTAATACGCCTGAACGGGATGAAATCGAGAAGAACAACATTATCAGCATTCTTTCCGGGGAGCCGCAGAATGCTGAACTGGCTGAAGAATTGATAGAGAAATACGGTCCAGAACCGGAAAACTGGATTGAGGAATACTGGCGTCTTTGCCGTCATTAATTAGAGGATGATGTTATGAAAGCGAAGTTAATTGCTATTGCACTGGCTGGGCTGTTAGGCGTGGGAACCATCGGGACCGCTGCCGCTATCGGTAATGGTGTTGTGGTCTACGATCCGACCAGCCTTGCTAAAACGCTTGAGGAAATGGCAAACCAGCTCGACCAACTGAAACAGCAGCTGGCTACCCAAAAAGCGACATATGAGAGCCTAGCAAAAACAACCAATATTGGGGATTTGCTGGATACATCAACAAGCAGCCTGGCTAATAACCTTCCTGACGACTGGAAGAAAGTTTATAGCGATGCCATGAACTCATCATCTTCAGTTACTGGCGATGTTCAAAGTATGGTTGGTGACTTTAATTCGGAAGTTGATGATATGAATCCTTCTGATGCAATTAAAGCGCTAAATAAAAAGTTGGCCGAGAAAGGAGCATATGACCGTGTTATAGCTGAAAAGGCATATAACAACCAGATGCAGGAATTAAGTGATATGCAAGCACTAACCGAGCAGATTTCCACAACTAAAGATGTAAAGGAAGTTGCTGATCTTCAGGCTCGCATTCAAACCGCGCAAGGCGCAATTCAGGGCGAGCAAGCGAAACTGAAGCTCATGAGTATGCTTCAGGAATCACAAGATAAGTTGTATGAAGCTCAAAGAGAACGTGCCGTAGGTAATTTTATTTATGGTTCTGATGGTGGTCATAACCCCGCTCCGTTGAAATAAGGTGATTATATGAAAACGATTTTAAAAGTAGCTTTAGTTTTTATCGGTGTTTCCGCTCTCGCTGGTTGTAAGCCTGAGCATGACAAAGATTGGTATAAGTCGCATGAGACAGAGCGAAAACAAATGCTTGTTGAATGCAAAAAGAACGCTGAATCTTTGCAGGATGCTGATTGTAAAAATGCAAGAGACGCAGAGACTGAACTTTTTGTTCATGGGAAAGATAACTCTCATAGCGTGCCGAAGTTAAACTAAATTTCAGGGTGTAGTTATGGCATTTAATACTGTTCAGCAGATATTTGACATAATTGATGATCTGATAAATATGATGGTTGATACCAACGTAACAACCATCATTGCAACCGTCACACCAACGGTTGCAATATTTTTGACCATCAAGTTTATGGCTCAAGGTGCATATTCCGCTCTTAGCCCCGGAGGGGGCGGGGAGGCGCTTGGGGATTTAATTACACAATATATGAAAGCGGCTGTTGTTTTGAGTTTTGCAACGGCTGGCGGGTTATATCAAACCGACCTTGTGCATTTGGCTTTAACCCTGCCTGATAACTTTGCTTCAATATTGGTGACTCAAAATAAAACCTCAAGCACAGGGATGGCAGCCATTATTGATACTGGGGTAGACCAGTCTATAACGGCAATACAAACAGCGTTCGAAGGGGCTGGTATTAGCGCTAACGGCATAATGAGCGCAGTAATCGGACTCATTCTAATAGCAGCGACCGTAGTTCTTTGTGGGTTGGGTTCTGCCTTTGTAATTATGGCTAAAGTGCTACTGGCTATAAGCCTGTGTTTAGGTCCAATAGCTATATTTTGTCTCCTGTGGAATCCAACAAAAGGCATATTTGCTAAGTGGATGGGGACCGTTATTAATTACAGCCTGGTCATAGTTCTTTTGGCTCTCGTATTTGGGTTGTTAATGAGCCTCTTTACAAAAATGATTTCCGGTCTTAACGGCAGCGAAGGCTTTGATGCCTTATCAACGGCTATTGGGCTGGTCATTCTCACCATTGTTTCCGTCTATGTGTTGTTCCAGGTTCCAGCGGTAGCGTCGAATTTCGGTAGCGGTGTTTCTGCTGATATAGCTTCTGCGGCCCGCCATGCGGGCCACTCGATGAATACGATGGGTAATGTTGCCTCTAATGGGATTTTTGGTGGAGCGAAGCCTTCAGCAAGACCTTCAGCAGCTGGCGGCGGCGGTGGACAAAGCGCCAGCAGTAGCGGCAATGCAGGGGCTGGCGGTTCAGGTCTGACAGGAAAGGCGCGTGGTAGCCGGGGAAAAGCAGCATAAATAAACAAAAGTCGTTGAAATTGCAATTTCACGGATATAAGATAATAGAACGCAATGGACAAATGAGGTCGAAACTATGCGCGCAATCGTACTTTTAGGGGTGTTGTTGTTAGGGGCATGTTCCAGCAGTTTCAAGCCACCGCCGGAGCCGGACTGGAGCCACACCGTGCCAGTCAATAAAACGCTTCCAGTAGATACACAGGGATAAGGTGGTTGTTATGAGAGAGAAAAAGAAAGGGCTGACCAAAGAGGCCATCAAAGAGTTCAACGAAAGCCGTAAAGGGCTGGAAGTGGACGTTATGAACGAAGTGTTATCTTCACGCCGCACGGCGTGGATAGTCGCCGCGGTCGCATCCGTTGTGGCGGTTGTGGCAATCGGTAATGCTACCTTTGTGAATTACCGCTACAGCCAGCCAATACCGCCGTTCCTGTTGACGCTGAACCCCAGCAATCACGAGGTATCACAGGTTAAGCTGACGCGTGACGATGCCACCTATGGCGACGAAATTGATAAGTATTTCCTGACTCAATACGTTATCCACCGTGAATCCTACGATTTTTATTCCCTGCAAGTGGACTATGACGCCGTAGGTTTAATGTCCACGCCGAACGTGGCGGAAGCCTACCTTTCCCGGTTCAAGGGTAAGCAAGGGATTGATAAGGTCCTGGGTGACAGCGAGACAACGCGAGTAAGCATCAACTCAACCATTCTCGATAGAGAGCATGGCGTGGCGACCATTCGCTTTACGACCGTTCGCCGCTCTCGTAGCAATAACTTTGACGATCCACCGAAGCGCTGGATTGCCATCCTGGGCTACGAGTACAAATCGCTGGCTATGAACGCCTCGCAGCGCTACATCAACCCGCTCGGCTTCCGCGTCACCAGTTACCGCGTTAACCCTGAGTCGAACTGAGGACTGTACTATGAAAAAAGTAGTCTTATCCGCAGTGATCGCAATGGCGCTGGCCGGGACCACATTCAACGCAGCGGCGCTTCAAGCGCCGAAAAGTTCACCGTATGACTTCCGTATCAAAACGGTAGTTTATAACCCGGTCGATGTGGTGCGAATTGATGCGGTAGCGGGCCTGTTTACGCATATCGTCGTTTCCCCGGATGAAAGCTATATCACTCACGCTTTCGGTGATTCTGCTGGCTGGATTTTCTCACACAAACTTAATCACTATTTCGTGAAACCTAAGACCGAAATGAGTGATACCAACCTGACCATCGTTACTGATAAACGGTCTTATAACATCGTGCTTCACTATATCGGTGAGACGACAACAAAGAACGCTGACGGCACAGAAACAAAATCGTTCATCAAAACGCCGTGGTCAATGAAACAGGCCACGCTTCAGCTGACCTATGAATACCCGTTTGACGAGCAGAAAAAAGCCTCCAGCGTGGCTGAGAAAAAGCGCCTGACGGAGAAGCTACGGGAGTCTGCTTTCGCTGGTCCTAAAAACTACCAGTATGAAATGAGCGACGAGCCGGAAATGGCAGATATTCAGCCAATTCATGTTTGGGATAACTACCGTTTCACGCGCTTTGAGTTCCCGGAAAACGCCGACTTACCGCAGGTTTATTACATATCGTCCAGCGGCAAAGAGACGCTCCCTAACTGTCGCCCGGTTGGTGAACATAACAACATTCTGGAATGCCAGAACGTAGCGAAAGAATGGCGTGTAAGGCTTGGCTGGACAAAGGTTGTTGGTATTAAAAATATCAACTACGTGCCATCAGCTGGCGCAATTTCCACTGGCACAGCCTCCCCGGATGTAAGAAGGGTGCAAAAAGGAGGGGATAACTAATGGCCCGTAAAGTCGATATTGATAGCGAGCTGGATAACAACAACAGCTTCGACGATGAACGCGGGGGAATGCCCGCACAGAAACGCCGCACCGCACCGGGGCTAAAAGCCTTTATTGCTATCCTGGCTATCATCGCCATGTGCTTCGTTGGCGTCACTATTTACACGCACACACGCAAAGCGCCGGACACGGTCAAAGCTGACAGCGGTAATAAAAATGATGGGGTTAGCAGTCTGCCTAACTATCAGTTCAACACTAACCCGAACGTTGGCGGGGCAGCGGCCCCTGACGCTAATCAGAAGGCGATGCAGGATAAAGCCAGAGCGGAATATGAAGCCAGTCATAGCAACACGGGCCGGGCCAGCAACGGGAAGAAGCAGCTGACACCGGAAGAAGTCGCCATGCAGCGCCGTCTTGATGGCGATCTTTCCGGCGAGCAGGGCGGTAGCCAGACTCCGGCCAAAAAAGAGCAGCAAAGCGACGAAGGCAGCGAAGGCAGCAGCGCGTTAGCAAAAGAGCTTACACCTGCCCGCCTGAAAGGCAGCAGAGCGGGCGTAATGCAAAATATGAGCATGACCATTGCCAAAGGGACGATGATACCGTGTGGCACGTCTACGGAGCTGGATACGACCGTTCCCGGCATGGTGTCCTGCCGGGTGACGCGTGATGTGTATTCCCTCGATGGGTTGGTGAAGCTGATCGACAAAGGCGCATTTGTTACGGGCCAGATGAACGGTGGCCTCAAAAATGGTCAGGCCCGCGTCTTTGTGCTGTGGGAGCGAGTGGTAAACCCGGATGGCACATTCGTTAATCTGGATAGCGCCGGGACCAACTCTCTCGGTAGTTCCGGTGTTCCCGGACAGGTTGACTCCCACTTTTGGGATCGCTTCGAAGGGGCCGTGTTCATTTCCGTTCTGTCTGACGCGCTTCAGGCTGGCGTGGCCGCAGCTCAAAACGGCAATAATATCCAGTTTAGTAATACGCAAAACAACTCGCAGGAACTGGCCTCTGAAGCACTGAGAGCCACGATTAACATCCCGCCAACACTCTACGACCAGCAGGGCGACGCAATCAGTATCTACGTCGTTCGTGACCTCGATTTCAGTGATATTTACTCACTGGCAGACAACTAATCAACGTGGGCCAGAAGGCCCACTGTTCTTTGTAGCAGGAGATAACTTACATGAATCAATCATCGGCTTATTACCAGCTGGGGCCGCTGCGGGAGTATTTCGAAGATCCGGGCGTATTTGAAGTTCGTATCAACCGTTATAACGAGGTGGTTTGTGACACATTCGAAGGCCGCAAAATAATCCAGAACGACAGCATTACCGGCGCGTTTATCGATAACCTGACTGCGGCATTAACCAGCGCCAATAACGTTTCGCGCCAGATGATTAATGACGTGGTGTTACCGGACGGCTCCAGGGGAATTATCTGTTTACCGCCTGCGGTGATCGATAACACCGCCGCTATCGCTTTTCGCAAAAATATCGCGCTGGATAAAGACCTGGCGACGTTAAGCAAAGAAGGTATCTTTGAGTTTTGCCGGGAAATTGACAGCCATAAGCGCGAGCTGGACGACGACGATCTCCTGCTGAAAGAGTTATACCGGGCTAAACGCCGGGAAGAGTTTTTGCTTACTGCGGTACGGAAAAAACGAACCGTTGTCGTTGTGGGGGAAACCGGATCAGGGAAAACGGTACTCACCCGCGCCCTGCTCAAAGCCATTAGCCCACAGGAACGCGTGATAATCATGGAGGATGCTCACGAGGTTGAAGCTACCCACCTGGAAGAAGCCGTTTATATGAAATATGGCGGTAAAGATAAACCAGGGCTGGCTACGCCGACGCAGTGCCTTAAAGCCTGTATGCGCCTGACACCAGATCGTATCTTCATGACAGAGCTGAGGGATGATGCTGCATGGGATTACCTTCAGGCGTTGAATACCGGACACCCTGGCGGCTTAACCTCCACACATGCTAACTCGGCGATGGATGCCTTTACCCGTATAGGGTTAATGGTTAAAGCTACCGAAGTGGGCCGTATGCTGGATATTTCTGACATTATGCGCCTGCTGCACTCCACGATTGATGTGGTCGTTTTCATGGCGAAAAGGAAGATTCGCGAAATCTACTATTCGCCAGAATATAAGTATGAGTGCATGAATGGAGGGATAAAGTGAAAAAAGGAGCAATCATATTCCTGACGGGGCTTCTGGCCTTTTCCTCCCTGCCCTCGATAGCCGCCGATTCACCATCGGTACAGGTCGGGTTTTCTCCTGAAGGTAGCGCTCAAACGTTGGTAATTGGCGCTATCGACTCCGCGCAATCCTCGATCCGAATGATGGCTTATAGCTTTACCGCGATGGATATAATGCAGGCGCTGGTCAAAGCCAAAAATCGCGGTGTCGATGTGAAAATCGTTATCGACGAACGCGGCAATCGTAATGACGTAAGCCACCGTGCGATGAAATACATTGTGAAAAACGAGATCCCGCTGCGGGTGGATAGCGACTTTCCTATCCAGCATGACAAGGTGATGATTATTGATGAACGGTCAGTTCAGACGGGCAGCTTCAACTACACCAAAGCAGCGGAATCAAAAAACTCGGAAAACGCGGTGGTGATCTGGAACATGCCCCAGCTGGCAAAACCTTATCTTGAGCACTGGCAGGACCGCTGGCAGCGCGGGAAGGATTACCAGCCATAATGACAAGGCGGCGAAAGTCGCCTTTTTCCAAAGGCTCCGCCCCTCCTGACGAGCTTCAAAAAAAAGCTACAAGTCAGAAGTAGGCGAAACCCGACACAGCTTAGAGATCAGCCACCTTTCGTTGGCATCGCTCCCCCTGGTTACGTCCTGTGTTCCTGTCATATCGTTTACCGAAACCTGACCGCCTTTAGCCCATTCGGGCAACGTGGCGCTTTCTCATAGCTCACGCTGTAGGGTTCTCGGCTCGACTTAGACAGTTCGCTCCAACGCTGCGGGTTTTAACCAGACTCCCCGTCTCCCGCTGCCGTTACGCCTGACTATGACAAACTCACGATTTCCAGTTCGTCAGGCGCGGCAAATCGCCGCCACAGGTAACAGCCTGTGCGGTAACGTGGTCCTAAAGGGGAAATGGGTCTTGAATTGCAGCCATAACGACTGCTACACTACATTTGAATTTACGGTACTGTGTTCCCCTTTAGAACCAGCTACCAGGTGATAAGAGCGTTAGCTCTACGTCACCCGAAGAAACCACCTTGCCGGGTGGTTTTTTCGTTTCTGAGCAAGAGAGTACAGGATCTTCAGAGGATCGATCAACGATCTTTGATCCTTCGTTATTCCTCATCGCCTTCAATATCATCGTAGTAAAGGCTTTCTGGATACAGATCCATTAGCTGAGATAGCGTGTCCTGCACTTCTTCCAGCCGATTTACCAGATGGGATATTTGTTCGTCCAGGTCACTCGCCAACTCGAATAATGCGGAAACCCTGCTGCGTGAACCTTCGTTAATCACTGCCATTGCTATCTCATGGAGTCTAAGTAAATCAGTTCTGATTTGTGGCGGTGCTGAATGCTCGCCATCATTAAAATCCCCGCGTAAATCATCGATAGCATCAACAGCCCGTAACAAAGACGCTGTTTCAAAATTATCAGGTGAGATTTTCTCCCACTCCGCGTTAGTAATTTGCTCACCCATTTTTTTCTCCTTCAATAAGTAAACGGCCAATTTCGAAAACAGCCGCTGATCGCCCGGATTTCACCGCCTCAACCTTCTGGCCGTCAACAAACCAGTGATTACCGTCCGTTCGGACCAGCTCAAACAGGTAAGACATATCGTAAACATGTTCCGGGATCAGCGTCCCTTCCCCGGCCAGAATGCCCGCCATTATGGAATGGTTGCCGCCGCGCACAAATCCAATGCGCCAGGGCAACCACAGGTCAACATAGTGGTTAATTTTATCCTGCTTCCACGGCCTGCCCTTATGGGTTCCAATGCGTGAAACGTTATCGATATAGCGTGGCAGGCTCCAGGGCCACGGCAGCACCATGTCACTTGCCAGCGACAACGGATAATCAGCGCCGTCCAGCTCGCCCTCTTTCATCTTCTCGTAAGATTGCACCTGGATAAGCCCCTCAAAGAAGAACTCCTGCGGGGTCATATCCGGGCGGGCATCAGTCCCTTCTTCGGCTACCGCCAGCAGGAAATCACTCTGCACTGGCCGCACGATAGCGCGAATGAGATCAGGCAGCGCTTTAACGGGTAATTTTTCGGCCACCGAAAGCAGGTGATCGAAGCGATTTTTTTCACTGCCGGCAGCGGCTTTTTCTTTCTTATTTCGGTTCCAGAACATCACAATCCGTAGCCTTCCTTGTCGTGGTCATGTTGATGATTTTCGTGTTCATGCTGTGGTAGTTCCACATCTCGCGCATGTTCATATTCTTCATACGTGCTGTAGTCCTGCATGTCGCCATAGTCCGGGCCTTCATCAGCATACCGTTCATAGTCGTGGTAGGGATTCGCCTCCATTTCCGGTGTGGCTTCTTGCCTCTGCTCGTACCGGATAGCTGCGTTTACTTCCTCTTGTTCATGCTGGCGCAGATCCTGAGACGAGTTTTCCGCGCCCGACATATCGGGGCCATCATGCGCGGTTTCTGTCGCGTTTTTCATGGTGGTTTCCTTCTCTCCGGTTTGTTGGCCAGCATCATGGCCATAACTTTTTGCCTGTTGGCCATCGTCATGGCCATAGCTCCGGTTTACGTCTTTATAGCGTTCCTCCATCCCCAAAAAACGGTCTATTTCGCTGGCCGTAGTCTTAGGGCTGTTGCGGCTGGCGCTGCTTAACAAGCGGCTTTTATCGTCGGTGAAAATCTCGACTTCATGGCGGGCGCGGGAAATTCCAACGTAAAAAACGTCTTTGGAAGTCGTCAGCGAACGGGTATCGATGTTAAACAACACGCGGTCACAGGTAAGCCCCTGCGCTTTATGAACGGTCGTTGCATAGGCATACGAAAGATAGGCGGCCTGCTTCTGGTCCAGCTCGATTTCCCGGCCCTTCGCGTTGGTCAGCGTAAACGTGCCTTTCTCGGTGGTCCCGGTCACGGTGAAGCGGTCGCCGTTCGCCACGTCCAGCGTCTTATCGTTACGCGTCACCATCACTTTATCGCCCACGGCCAGCTCGGCGGCCACGCTGGTATAAACGGACAGATTTTTATGGGTGCGCGGGCTGAAGCTGATTTTCTGGCCGTCACTCCCGGCCACGGTCAGCAAGTTCCCCGGACCTGTATCCAGTACCCGGTAAGACTCACCCCGCTGAAGCCCGTTTTTATAGTCTTTTTCGGGGATAATAATTTGCCCAGCCTGGTAGTATTTACTGTCCCGGCGTTCGGCCTGCGTGGAGTCAACACGCTCCAGAAAATTCACCTCCACGCCCTTTCCTTGCAGCTGCAACGCCTCCCGAATCTGGCTGTTGAGGATTACCCTTGATTCGTTTGTACCGGAAATAATCAGCGTACCTTCGCGCTGCTCCGGGGAGAATGACAGCCAGCGATTCGCTACAGCCTCCAGCCGCTTATCCTGGTCCTTCTCTGCGCTAATATTGCTGAGTCGGGCCAGCGAGCCGGATATGTGGCCCTCTGCGGCCAGCTTCACCGCCTCAAGCAACACGTCATTTTTCTGGCGCTGAATATCCTTCATGTAGCTGGTCTGCATTCCGGCGCTGATCAGCTGTTCAAATGGCTTGCCCGCCTCTACGGCTTTTGTCTGTGAGGTGTCGCCCAGGAATACCGCTCTGGCCCCGGCCTTCTCGATGGTTTCCATCAGCACCTTCATCTGTCTGGCCGGAATCACGCCCGCTTCATCGATAAAGACCACACTTTTCTCGTCTATCTTTTTGTCCTTTGCCTTCACGAAAGCGGCAACGGTACGGGCGGGCATACCTTCATCTTCCAGGGATTTTTTCTGTGTACCGTAGGGAGCCAGTGCGGTGACGTTAAAGCCCTGCGACTCCAGAACGGCCTTCGCGCTCATGGTCATATAGCTTTTCCCGGTTCCGGCGAAGCCGTGGGCCGCCACAAAGCGATCTGTCGTGGTGCAAATATCTACGACGCTTTTCTGCTGCTCGGCCTTCAGAGTCTTGCCGACCAGCTGCGCGGTAACTTGCTCGCTTGTCAGCGCGGCGATCACCTTACCCCGACCGCGAGCCTCGATATTCAGCACCGCTTTCTCTACCCGGATACCTTCAACGGTCGTTACACGATGGCTGGTTTTTTTCAGGCGGCCAGACTTGATACCTTCAGCAACTAATGCTTTCGCCTGGTCGTTGTTCATCCCTTTTTTGTCGGTCAGCTGCGCCTGCCATTCCGCTTTCGTCATGGCTGGTAGCGGTGGTGCGTCTTTGCTTCTCTGGTCAGTCGTGGTGGTGTATCGCGCTTCACCTTCGATAATGGCCCCCTTTGCCACAGCACGATAATAGGCGGCTTCAATATCCTGCTTTGATGCCTGCCCGATAGCCTTTTTATTTGCCACGGCCAGCAATCGGGACTGGTCAAAAGACGCATCGCGCTCTGAAAGGGATTTAAGCGCAAACTGGATCGCCCGGTCGGCTTTTACCTCCGGGCTGGTGAAGTTAGGGACGGTATTCATTGACGTTTGCGGGCCGTCCTTGCCTTTGCCAGCCCAGGACAGATCATTGAAGTCTATCCCCAGCTCGTTAGCCCGATTAACCCACTCTTTATGAATATCTTCACGCGAATAGTCGTCTGTTTTTTTGTCGCGGGTCGCCATCGATACCCGGCTTTTGGTCTGTGCGTCTGCGGTTTCGCGGGTCAGCCCCATAGCCGCCAGCCCTTCTTCTATCTGAGCAGAACGCCGCGAGAATCCACGGATTTGTTCATCCGTAAAGTGCGCCATATCAAAGGTATTATTTTTGTTGTTATAGCGCAGCTCATACCCGGCCTTTGTCAGCTCCAGCGCCAGCTCCTGCTTATAAACATCCCCCAGGTGCATCTTGGCCCGCATCAGTTCATCGTTTTTAAGTGCCCGCCATTGACCATCTCCGCGCTGTGTCATGTTCATGACAAAGGCGTGGGTATGCAGCTCCGGGTCAAGGGCGCGTGACGTTTCATGCCGGAAGGAAGCAACAACCAGATTACCGGTATTCTGCGTAATGGTTTTCCCTGCGTTGGTCGTGCGGGCCTGAGCCAGCTTTTCCGCTTCCTGGACGGCAGCGGCAACCGCTTTTTCGTGGGCGGCGATAATAGCTTTATCGCCGTGGATCAGCGCCTGCATCGATACGCCTTTTGGCGCGGAAAATGTGAGGTCGTATCCCAGCCGTTCTTTCGTCGCGTCACCACTTGAGCGCTTCATCTGTGTGAAAGGGTCAATCTCCCCGACAAGCAGCTCTTTGAAGCGTTGGGAACTGACCTCACCGGAAAGGCCCAGCGCTTCAGCGCCCTGACCATGCCACGCGGTAAAGCTGCTGTCTTTGCTGTAGTAATCGTCTTTTGCATCAGCGTAGTAGCCTACAACTGACGCAATATCGATACGGGTGATAGTCGTAATATCAAGCATGGCGTTACCTCATGATGATGCCCGGAACCGGGTTCTTACGCGTGTATTTCACATGTTTAGTCTTGAACTTGCCGACTGGCAGATCACCAGGGAAATAGACGTATCCAGTGAGGTTTTTCAGCTCTGATATTTCCGTAGGGGTAACGGCTCTGACAGTGCGCGTTTCAATGCGCGGCCTGTTACCAATGCCCGCCTGGAATGGGTTGCCTTGCTTATGTTCCACTTCGCCCTCAATCTCGCCCAATGCGCGGGACATTTGCTCAAGGGTTTCTTTACCTAATCGACTGCTACCCATGACGATGCCGGAACGCATACTTCCCAGCAGTGTTTCCGCTATGTTGATGCCGTAGCGCTCAATCAGCTGAGAGTACGTCTGGTAGCCCGCCCATACAGACGCGCCGCTTTTGCGGCCCTTCGTCAGTAAATCCTGTAGGTTTGGCAGATATTCCAGAGATTCCAGCTCGTCGATAAAAAACAACGTGCGTTGATCGCGCTTACCCATACCCAGCAGGCTTGAAAACATAATATCCAGCCAGCATGAGATCAGCGGATTGAGGCTCTTTTTCATCTGCTCCTGCCAGGTGATAAACAACGTGCCGGGTTTATCATCTTCCAGCCAGTCACGCAGCGAGAAATCGCCTGCGGGCATCTTCAGGTGTGGGGCTAATTTGTCACCCAGGACAAAACGGGCGCTCCCGGTGGCCCTTTCAGCGCCTTTGATAAACAGGGCTTCCGCAGGTGTACCTTTCACAAACTCTTTTAATTTTTCATTCTCAACAATGGTACACCAGTGCATGACTTCTTCCATTGTTGGGCTACGTTTAAGCGTGAGTAACTTCTTTGATACCTCACGATAAATAAGACGGCCATATCTGTACCATTCCTCTGCTGAACGCTCCTTGCTTTCCTGAATAATAGATACAGCATAGAGATCATAGTCAAAGTCATCGCGTATCTCGTTGAACATTGACCAGCCAGGAGAACGTTTATCATAGGGGCTAAGAATCACATCACCGGGACGATAAAATGTCTCAACATATTCGCCATTTGGATCAAGAACAATACGCTTATCAGTGCCTCTTTTCAGGCTTGAATATATAGCTTCCTTGATAACCGTTGATTTACCCGTACCAGTAGCCCCGCCGATTGAAAAATGAAGAGTCTCATATTCAGTAGGCACAGGAACACCTGCAACCGTTAATTGTTTACGACCACGTTCTTTTGTTTTCTCGGCTAAAGATGAAGCTCTTACTAATTTAGTACCACGGAGTACGCGTTTAAAACGAGGTCCTTTATACACCCGTCCCTTATCGTAAATAATGAATCCTATAAAGCCACACAAACCTATAACCGCGCCTGCAATAATCGCCACCCATAACGGCCACAGGTTGAACGTATTTTTGAGCAAATAGGGTACAAGATAGTGTGCGGTTTCACTGTTAATACCATAAACAAACTTTGCAGTAATAAACCACACAAAGGGTATCGGTCCCAGCAGCGAGCATAAAAATATAAGTCCTCTTTCTTGTTCTGTCATTATTCCTTCCTCTCTTGTTTACTTTCCCATACCTTGTATCCGTTACGTTCCAGCTCTCCCCAGGCAGCTTTCATATTGGCTGGAGTCGCCATAGAACGCAGCAGGATCACCGTCTCGATTGCCAGGGATTCATGCAGCATCATCTGGCCGGGAGGCGGCAACTTGAGTTGTGACAGCTGTTTGACCAGACCTTTCAGCTCCGATGAAAACGCGCTCATGTCTGTCTCTGATACCTGGTCAAACAGAATATCGAGGCGTCGATTTACTTCGTTTATCTGTTCCGTAACCTGACTCAATCCACCTATCCGGCCACCTGATCCGGCCAACAAACAACGGCGCATATAGTCCGATCTGTTCGTTCCGGCCAGCCTGTCGATAAGCTCTTTTTCTTCGTCCGTTACCTTGCATGTGATGATCGGCATCATGTCCTCAACTGGTGATTTTTCGTGTTCAATCTGGCGGTAGTTTAACCGCATGAGGTAAGTATTAACAAAGTAATACCTACATTTCCATATAAACCATGCTCTTATGTTATTTTTTTAATACCTTTTTAATACCCACAATCCGCAATGTTGCATTTTTTGTTTTTTAAATCAGTTAGTTAGTGCGATTTATCGCACTGCGTTAGGTGTATAGCAGGTTAAGGGCTAAAAAATAATCAGTTTGGTGGGAGCGATCTACGGAGGTTAAGGGGTATTTTGGTGAAAAAGCGTTCAACATCCCGGTATTCATGCTTGCATGAATACCCATACACCACAAATACACCACAATTACGTCAATTCATGGTTGACATTACACCACTATTACACCACTATTACGTCATGGGATAGTTGATACGCCACAAATACATCACTATTACATCAAAAATACATCATTCTACATGAGGGTACTATGAAGCCCAAAAGCATCAGGGCAGCAATTCAGATGATGTTGCCGGAAGTAGAAGAAATGCTGTCGCTGGGAGTCTCCAGAGAGGAGGTTTTCAAGGCGGTATCTGAACGCTTCGGCCTGGAGAATGTGAACGTTCGGAGTTTTGATACTGCCCTGTATCGGGCCAGGCAAAACCGGGCGAAACATGCCGCCCCTGATTCTGTATTGCACAATACAGAATCAGCCGGAGCCAGTGAGCAACAGAAGAAACCTGTATTGCACAATACAGAAAAACCCGCGAAGTCTGAGCAGGTGAAAAAAGATGTATTGCACAATACACAAAGTGCGACCGAGGGAGACGAAACGAAACAGTCACCGGGTATCATCGGAAAGGAATTTTTTGACGAGGCAAGAGCCGAGTTCGATCCTGATAAGTTCATCAATAAATATTGAGGTGTGCAATGAAAGTAGCGGTTATTAATTACAGTGGCAGCGTTGGCAAAACTTTAGTTTCAACTTACCTTCTCGCCCCGCGCCTGAAAGATGCGAAATTTTTCGCGGTCGAAACCATTAACCAGTCAGCGTCTGATTTAGGGATTGAAAACGTCACCAGCTTTAAAGGTGATGATTTCTCCCGCCTGATTGAGGATGTTGTTTTTGAAGATGCAGCGATTATTGATATTGGCGCATCAAACGTGGAACCGTTTTTAATGGCAATGTCCCGCTTCGATGGCGGCGCAAATGAATTTGATATGTATTTCATACCGGTAACGCCGGAAGATAAAGCCATCAAAGAAAGTATGAAAACGGCTCACACTTTAAGCAAGGCTGGCGTGGATAACAAAAAAATTATCTTTGTTCCAAACCGCGTTAATCCGGGTGATGATGTTGAAAATGTTTTCAGCCCAATCTTCGAATTCGTGAAGCAAACTAAAGTAGGCCGCATTAATAAAAATTCCGCGATCTATAGTAGTGAAGTATACGAATATCTTGCACATCACAAAATTTCGTTTGAAACACTGACCGCTGAAGATGCGGAAGAATTTAAAGCCCGCGCTAAAGCATCAGTTGACGCAGACGAACGCCGCAAATTGGCGCGTCGTTATACTTACATGAAACAGGCTATTCCGGTTAAAAGTAACCTGGATAAAACATTCTCCCTGTTAATCGGAGATTAAGCATGGATAAGCAGCCCGATAAATTTGACGTATTGATGGACTGGTTTTTGGGTGACACGAAGGAAATTGTAGAAGCCATGAAGCAAGTGAAGGCTGAACAAGCCGACATGCTTCAGCAGCTGGGCGAACTCAAAAGCGCACTTGAATTGACGGCAGACGATTCAAGAGCGGAAATCATCGGCAGCCTGAGAGACATACAGGCAGCGATGAAGGAGGAAAACAAAGCGCGGTCAGACTTCCTGACGCGCTGGCAATCACTCCAGCACAACAACGCCAGCACCATCGTTAACCGCGTCGTGATCATGACGGCTGTTTGTTCCATCGTCGGCGCGGCCATTGGCGCGGCGCTGACCTTGCTGATCCTGAAGTAACCCACAAGGCCGGACTCCCGGCCTTTTCTTTTTTTTCAATCGTGACAGTCACGGTAATGAGCATGGACAAAACAGAACGCGAGAGGATGTTAGCCAGACGGCGGCAAGCCCGCCGCCGCGAACGGTTACGCGCTGAAGGCGTTAGCGTGACAGTCACGCTAACGCACGATGAAGCCGCGCAACTGGAGGAACTACGGCAGGTACGCCGGATGGGTAAACAACCCTATTCACCAAATGAGTTTTTCCAGCTGCTGCTGGTCCGAAACTGGCAGCAATGGGAGAAGGAAAAAGCCACGCTGGGTACTTGCCAGCATTGCGGCAAGGATAAAGCCGCTGGCGGCTGTGGCGGTGAGTTTAAAAAGAAAACGCTTCGATGCTGGTTGAGGCTGGAAGCAAACAAACTTAATTTATAGTGTATTGTGCAATACAGAAAAGCCCGGTTAATACCGGGCTTTGTCGTTGTGGGAAGGCTTATTTTTTTTCCTGCTGCAACAGGTGATCAATCTTTGCTGCAAGCGCGTATGTTGACGGGTACGCGCCTTTTGTTCGCTGGTTAGGCAACTGATTGAAGGCCATCAGGCAGGCTTCGAGAAGGTAGGTTTTCTGGCTCTCCAGCTCTGCTTTCAGCTGGGACGGGGTTGTGGCTTTTGTCATTAGGTTGACTCCTGGTAAGTGCCGCTTTGGGCTGTATTGCCCGGCTTTCGCCGGGCGGGGTGTTTATGCTCAATCAGGCCGGAATATGGTAATAGGCCAGCTCGCGATGCAGGCTATTTTCGAAACCTGTCTCATAGTCCCACGCTCGCCAGATAAGGCGACCATCAACAACCTGGCGAATCTCGATCTGCTCGCTATCGTAGCGGTCTGTATTGGCTACTTCGACGGTTACTGTAGGGGTGTTGTATTCGCGGATAATTGCAGCGATATGTTGTTTCATTAGGGACTCCGTAGGTTGCCGCTTTGGGCTGTTTCACCGGGCGGCGGTATTGCCTCCCGATGAAATAAGTATCGCTTTTTTCGCCCCCCAAAGTCAATATTAGTAAATACTATAATTACATATATTTCATTAAGTTCTACCGACAAAAAGCGCCCCGGAAGGCGCGTTGAAGGATGGGCAGTTTATGCCGCACGGACGGCGGCAAGTGCTGGCGCTCCGGTTAGCAGGGCATCACGCAGGGCCGCCAGAATAAGCAGGGGCTGCGCGTTCTCTGCGTGTATCATGCGATAGATCTCTGTTAATTCTTCCGGGCTTAAAACGCTCATTCTAAAAGCGTGGTCTGCGTTGTGCTCCGCCAGCCAGATAACATCCTGCGCTTTGTACTTCTCTGTATGCTTCTCCTGGCTCGCCAGGGCGCGGGTCATGCTGCGGGCAACGTAGGCGCGAGTTACGCGCTTCTCTGCATATGGCTTGCCTTCTTCCGCTTCAATAGGTTCATGCAAGGTGTACACGGTGTAATCGTCCAGGCTTGCCGCCGGGATGTGTTCCGGGGCTGGCTCTGCGGTGGCTTCGCTCACTGCTGCGGCCTTCTCCGCTTCAACGGCCATATAGCCTTTCAGGCCCGTTTTCGCTGCTTTGTATGCCGCTTTGAAACAAGCCACTTCGGAAATGTCGATCCAGTAACCACAACCAAATCCGTCCTCATAGCAAGGGCAGGTGTCATTTTCCCAGCCTGCCAGCGTCAGGATCTCGTCCATCGCTTCCAGCTCTGCCGCCGTGGCGCTCTCGATGATGAAATGATGTTTGCGGCCGCGTAAATCCGGGTTTGCTGCTGTGGTTGCTTCGCGAGTCAGTTTCATTTTTTGCTCCTTAAATGTAATCGCCGCTTTGGGCTGTGTTACCGGGCGGCGGTGCTGCCTCCCGATGAATTAAGTATCGCTCTTTTCGCCCCAAAAGTCAATATTAGTAA